>Ga0153944_1000915_pt1 | contig 12417 bp, 17 predicted proteins | sample TSNJ028MetaG_FD_104703 | JGI IMG/M metagenome (GOLD analysis project Ga0153944, IMG submission 104703) | Attine ant fungus gardens microbial communities from New Jersey, USA - TSNJ028 MetaG | ecosystem: Host-associated > Fungi > Mycelium > Unclassified | place: USA: New Jersey, Wharton State... | reverse complement strand
CATCTGACCAGGCAGAGGCGGCGGCGGCGGTGGTGGAGGAGGAGGTGGTGGTGGAGAGGGTGTCGATGACGCTGGAACTAAAGGCCCATCAGTTTCCGCGGCTGTCCGGTGCGGTGCGGGCACAGTATGAGGTCTGGCAGGGGGTGGTGGAGGTGGTGCACCATTCTGCTGCGGTCTAACAGGTGGTGGTGGAGGTGGTGCACCATTCTGCTGAGGTCTGACAGGTGGTGGAGGTGGAGGAGCTCCGTTCTGCTGAGGTCTGACAGGTGGTGGAGGTGCACCGTTCTGCTGAGGTCTGGCAGGTGGTGGAGGTGGTGGTGCCCCGTTCTGCTGGAGAGGACGAGGAGGAGGTACGGGGGGTCCAGAAGGTCTGGCAGGATGCTCTGGCTTTGCCACTGCTGTACGATGTGGAGACACATTTTCTGGTACCGTGCGCGGAGATTTTGGACGAGGAGGGGGTACAGGGTGAGCTCGTTGAGGAACAGGTGCAGAGTGCCCTTGAGAAGGAGGTGGTGGCGGTGGTGGTGGGGGTTGTTTCTGAGTAACAGATTGTTTTTGAGGAGCAACAGGCTGAGGAGGGGGTTGTCTTTGAGAAGGTACAGAAGGGGGATGTACAAGTGGAGACTGAGACTGGGAAGGCAAAGCCGACTTCACCTGTTGCAACTGCACATCCGGAACATAACTCCTCCGCTGAGGTGCCGGAGGCGGCTGAGGTTTCGTCTTATGCCTCGGCGCATCCTGAGCGTCTTGCACAAACGACTTGATATACTCCATCTCTTGTTGAATAATCTTCCGACTGACGCCTTTACCCTCGAGGTCCTCGAGTAAAGCAACCCACGACGGATCGACACCTTCAGATGACCACCCCGTATCGGCGTCGTACCCCATATGCGCGATGTGTTTGAAAGACCCGGGTTGTGGACTTGAGATCATGAGTTTGTCGATTTTGCCTTTGGGGAGTGCGGTTTTCTTTTTTTTGACTGGAGGTGTGGTTTTGCGTTAGATTAGGGTGAGTGGAGGGGGGTTTTTTTTTGCGTACCTGGAGCGGTAGTGAGATCTTTTTTGGGGATTATTTTTTTAATTTTTTTTAAGAGTTTTTTGGCGGAGGGTTCGTCGGCGTAAACCAACCCAATCATACATTCCTACGCAAAAAAAACAAAACAAAAAAAGGTCAGGCAGTGTGTCTCGGACAGGTTTAGGAGAACCACAAAAAACTCACATCTCCCGGGAACGCATGAAAAAACGATCTATCCTGATAAAGCTCAAAATCACTATACAGCTCATGTTCCCAGATAACGCCTCTAGTACCATCGACATCGACGAGTTTGAGGAGCGTGGCGTTTCGAGGGTGTTGTTCTTGTACGAGGACGAGGGCACCTTCGAGGCCGGCGTAGGACCATCGGTGTGGGTCGGGGTGAGCGTAAAAGATGCGAGCGGGAGCGGCGCAGTGGATTTTGTGCGAGTTTTTGGAGAGGACGGTTTTGATTTTTGATCTTTCTTCGGGCGTTAGTGCAGGCATTCTCGCAAGAGTCTCGTGGCTGTGCCCCTCCTTCTCTTGTGACATGTATGTGACAGATGTGTGACATGTTTCGTTTCCTCCATAGGAGAGCCTATGCCACTGCCAGTGCGCTTCAGAACATTGACAAACAACATGAGAGGATTCTCCGCGTTGTCCAGCGACGCATCACAGAACGCACTCTCATCTCCTCCCAAGCAAGTTTTTTCTCTCTCTCCCTTACCCGTTGTGTAGAACTAGCTATAACTAGCTTACAGATGCGACGACGTCGACGCCGGATGATATTGCGAGATTGAGGCAGTACAAGGAGCTTGAGCCGTTGCAGGATGCGTGGGATGACTGGCTCAAGGCTCGTGAGGTGCGTATTCTCTTTCTTTTTTTTTTTTCCGGATTCAACAAACTGTGTATGATGAATTACGACAGACACTAGCAGAAACGAGTCAACTTTTGGCAGACCCCGATCCGTCTATGCGAGCACTCGCTCTGGAGGAATACACCTCCCTCACCTCCCAGCTCATCAAAAGCGTCACCGAGACCTTCCCCCGACTCCTCGTACCACCCTCACACACAGCCCATCTCGGTGCACTCATGGAACTCAAATCAGGCGTCGGCGGCTCCGAATCGAGTCTCTTCCTCGCTGACATGCTCAGGATGTACCAACGTCTCGCAAACACAACTTACGACCAAACCCACATCCTCGCGCAAAACGAGTTGGAAAACGGCGGAATCAAAGACGCTATTTTGGAGATCAAGGGAAAAGGCGCGTATGATGCGTTGAGATGGGAGAGTGGTGTGCATCGCGTTCAGCGTGTGCCGATGACGGAAGCGAGTGGACGGGTACATACGAGCACGGTTGCGGTGGTGGTGTTGCCGTTGGTGGGAGAGACGCCGTTGGATGGGAAGAGTGATTCGTTGTTTTCGATGGATGAAGTCAAAATCGAAGTTATGCGCGCGAGGGGTGCGGGTGGTCAGGTCAGCCTTTCTTTTTTTTTTTTCACTCAACCTGTTGGATATTCATCATGGGACGTTGGTTAGCATGTGAACAAGACAGAATCGGCCGTGAGGTTGACTCATATACCCACTGGAATCACAGTCTCCATGCAAGACGAACGAAGCCAACATCAAGTACATTTTCTTTCTTTTGCCAGTCGGGATACTTTCCTCATTTACGTTAGAACAAACGTCGAGCGTTCCAAGTCCTCAGTTCTCGTCTGATGGACCGGAAAATGACGCGGGAGATGGAAGATCGTCGGACGGCAAGGCTAAAGCTCGTTCGTACGGCAGACCGTAGCGAGAAGATTCGGACGTACAATTACGCTCAGGTACTTTTTCATTCTATTCTATTCTGGTGTCACTCATGTGGTGTTAAGGATAGGGTGACAGACCACCGGATCGGGTTGACGCTCAAGAACCTCGCGGGGGTGATGGAGGGTGGGCAGTTGAGAGAGATTTTGGATGCGTTGAAGAGGAATTATGAAGAAGAGGTGATGGAGGAGATGCTTGATTCGGTGTAGTGTCATGTCGGAAATTCTTAGTCCAATATTACTTAATTTATCATTACTTAATTGGACAGGGGCCAAGTCACCCTCTTCCGTGATTTGATTTGATTTATCATTGTGCGATTTTCTGCGATGCATTTTTCGAAAACGTACATTCAGCTTTTGGAAGACCTACCACCTGAACTTCAAGTCAACGTCATTCAATACCGACAGGTACGTCTTTTTCATTCGAGTTGTGTTGTGGAAGGATGCGAGTTGAATGGTATTTAGTTGAAGAAGATGATCAAGCAGACTGTGAGTGAGCTTTCGGAGCTTGGGTTGAGGCCGGCTGTGTTGCAGAGGTGGTTTGGGGAGTGTTCGCAGTATGGAGGTGAAGGTGAGGGTGGGGGTGTGGGTGTGGGTGTGGGTGGGTCGTCGGTGGATGTGGATGATGGATGTCGACGTGAAGGAAGAGATGGAGGTGTCGCATTGCCTTCTTCAGCCGATGATTGTTGCTTCGACACGCGTGGACGACGAAGGCTTCCAAAGATAGTTTACGAGTTTAGTGAGGACGATTCGAGGATAGAGGCGCAGCTCCGTATTCCTGCTGAGTCGATGGAAGAGTTGAGTTGTGGAGTGAAAGAGGATGGGGAGGAGGGGGAGAGTGTGCAGGATAGTGATGATAACCGCGATGATGACCGTGATCGTGTTGATGTAGAGCTGATGAACGAGTGTGCGCTATTTGAATCACCAAAAGCAGGGTCTCCTGGTGTTGGAGCAAATGACGATAATGTACTCTTGGACGTTGAACAGGGCTCAGGCTCAGGCTCAGGCTCAGGCTCAGGCTCAGGCTCAGAAACCCCCATCCCCATCCACCAAACTCCACCACCACCAACCCAAGAAATCATCATCCCCCTCACCTCCTCCAGCGCCTTTTTCGATCTCCTATACACCACACTCGAGCACATGTCAGTCCAGCTCAAGGCCGTAGAGACAGAGTTTAGAGCGGCGCTGGAGGTGCTGTCGAGTATGATTGGGGATACGGCGCGGCCCGTGAGTCGGAGCAGCTATCCGTCTTCGCCTGGTTCTGGGTTTCTCTTTCTTGGAGGAGGGGCAGGAGGGAGGGTGTTTCGTGCGGTGTCCCCGTTGAAGGATCATGCGGGTGCGATACATGTTGGGCGGACGGATCTTTCTGATGTATGTACCCTTTTTTTCTTTTTATGGGATGAGAGTCCTTTTTTTAATCATTTATTTATGGTAGAGTGATCTCTATTCGTGGAGAGAGATATTTCAGTTATATATGGAAGCCGAGGTATTTGAGAGTATGCGAGAACGGGATAGAGGTGAGCGGAGTGTGGAAGAGTGTGAGCGGCGGTTGGGGTTGTTTGTGGATCGTGTGACGCGACGAGAGCAAGGCCATGGGCATAAGGAGTGGATGAAATCGAAACAGAGCCGGTATGCGTTGGGCAGGTTTTTGCAGATGAATGCGTTGATTTTGGATATTAAAAAGGTGAGTTGGGTTTGGGGAAAGGGTGATGGGACGAGTGTTGATTATTAAAAAAAAACAAAAGTTTCAGGCGGCTAATTCGGAGGCTACTCGTAAGATTTTGAAGAAACATGCTAAACGAACGGCGTTACCGGCTCCTTCAGATTTATCCTCCAACCACTCGTTTCCAAACTTTGTACTCGTCGGACTTGGAGGTGTCCCTTCGTCCCAATCGTCATCTCAATCATCACCATCACCGTCATCGTCTTCGCTACCTCGAATTCTCGTACAAGCCATCAGCGAAACCTTACTCCCCATCATACCTCACCTAGACGACTACGCATGTTTTATATGTATGAATATCGCGTTCAAGCCGATTCGATTGGACTGTGGCCATTTGTTTTGTGTGAGGTGTTTGGTGAAGATGCAGAAGAGAGGGCAGGATGAGTGTCCGATGTGTAGAGCGCCTTCAGTGGTGGTGGCCAATCGATGTAAGTTGTTTAGAGATTTGTTTTTTTTTTGGGGGGGGGGGTTTTTGCTTAAGGCGAGTTTTTGTTTTTTTTTTCTCTCTCTTGCACACGCATTCACGTATACGCGCACTCGCACACGCACGCGCACTTGTGTTGAATAGCGAATGTGGATTGGGCACTGATGAATTTTATGCAAGATTGGTTTCCGTATGAAGCGAAAGAGAAGCTCAAGGCGAACGAGGAAGAAGCCAACGCGGAGGAATTGGCGCGACTTGGATTGGATTCAGATACGTGTGTCGTTGCATGACTCTTTTCTTTTCTTTTCTTTAAGGATTCAACACTAATATGGATGGCGGAATACAATTGCATATCAATTTATACTTATATTAAAATATCAGGGTCGGGGTGTAAATTAAATACATCGATTGATTTATCACTAGCAATAGAAGAATTTATTTTTCATCTTGGCACTTGTTTGATCGTCGCCGATACATTTAGCATTGAAGCTCAGTATTCAGCCAAATATCATTGCTATAAGTCTATCATTGAGGTGCAAGGAGAATAAAGTAGATAGGCTCTAAAGAAGGGTGAAGGGTATATAGATTAACTATGCATACATCCCAGAACCTCAAAAGAGTTCAAACCAACGGATAGATACCGCAAAGCAGAGCATTTTTTTCAAATAAAAAGAAACATACGATACCTCTATTCAATCAGACTTGAAATCCACTCGTGAGCCCTCGTTTGAAAAGGCGATCGAAAACACATACCTAGGCTCATTCTCAAGCTTCACATGGATCGAAGCATGGTTCCTCACACCGTTGACCCGATGGTACGCATTCAGATTTTTATGAAGTGTGAACTGGAAGACAGATGCACTCCCTTGTCGACTGATAATCACACTATACGCCAGGAAAAACACCCAGATCCTGTACCATCGTTCACCGTAGGCTTTGATCACGTTGTCCTTGTTGTTGACCCAGTTCTGGTACCAGCGATAGATAGTGGCAGAGTAGTGAACGCCGAGGACGTCAATATTCTTAACTTCAAAGCCAGCGCCTTCGAGCTAGAAGTTCAAAAAGTTAGAGATGAAAGCAGGGAAGGAAAGAAGAGAGGTACTTTGTTGACGACCCAGCCGAGAGAACAGGAAGCATCAGCACCAGGGAAAATGTACTTGTTCATAAAAAGGCCCCTATAGAGAATCAACAGACAGCACGCATAGGCTCGACAGGACAACATACCAAATCAGGTCCTCGTATTGCCAGGTAGGACGGATACCAGCAACTTGGAAAACGAAAATACCGTCATCATCGAGAAGGTCGTAGACTTGACTCAAAAATTGAGAGTAGCGACGGATACCAACGTGCTAGAAGCCAGGGACAAGTGTCAGGGATAACTTGACTACAATTCAGCCTCAAACGACAAACCTCTGCCATTTCCAAGCTAACGATTTTCGTGTACGTAGTGCCAGCAGGAATATCACGGTAATCTGAACAAAGGATACGCGCTCGGGAAGCAGGAACCTGGTAAGAACCTTGAATACATGGGATATCAAAATTCAAAAGACACGTACCCCATTCTTTTCGATGCGATCTGTTCCGAATTTAGCTTGGTTTCTAGCAAGGGTCACACCGGTAGCGTCGCATCCGAAATTCTTGGCAGCATATGCTACAAGGGTGCCCCAGCCGCAGCCAATGTCGAGGAGACGGTCCTCGGGCTTCAAGTCGAGCTTGCTGCAGACGACAGCAAGCTTGTTGTCTTGGAGGGTTTCGAGAGACTCTTCAACATCAGGGTCCCCGATGACACCCGAAGTATAAATCATACGTGGACCCAAAAACCAACCGTAAAAGTCATCACCTCCTGGAATAAATCATGAGTGTGTGTGGTAAGCGAGCAAAGAGCAGGGGCGTACGGTCGTAGTGATCGCGGACCTGTTCCTCGTCCTGGATCTGAGAGTGGGAGATGACAACGGGTACGAGGACAGTGAGGACATATTTAAAGAGCTGGAGGGTAAAGTTGAACTTGGCCCAGTCGTGTCGTTGCTCCATGATGTCGAGAACGTCGCCTGGAGAGCAGTGAGTGCAGACCAGGACGTTTCAATTACGTGGTGACGAACCATTGAAATCGATCTTGCCGTCGAAGTAGGCATCATGGAAGACCTGGATGGGAATCCTATCCCTTCCCTTGTAGAGCTGCTTGAGGACTTCGTCCTTGATAGTGATATAGGTCTCAATGTTCTTGCCAGGCAAAACAACCTTTTCATTGCGCCGACCACCGACGTTGCTCATGAGGGTCCAGTAGGCAACGGTTGTGGGCAGACCAGAGACGACGAGGAGGAAGACATAGGTCTTGAAGCCTCCGCGGTTGAAGAGGGGCAAGAACCGCTTGAGAACATAGGGAACGACGAGGACAAGGCCAGCGAGGTGTAAGTTGTTGAAAGAGCTGCTGCCCTCTGCGAGTCCAACAAGAGGAGCGTTTTTGATCGCTCGAGAGCTGGTGACGCGGAGGGAAGACATGCAATTACGTAATTTTCAGGATCTACACATATACTTTTGTTGTCTCTTGTTTCTTCTCAAGGTTCCAGTCAATTACACTTATTTATGCTCAAGGTCCCAGCCAAGCACCATGCTGTGCCACGGCACCGCCACTGCTCCCCCATGTCATACGCTCAGCACGTCCTCGCCGGTCTCGACGGCGGCGACGGTAGCCAATTGCCCCCGGGGTCGCCTCCGACTGGTGAGCTAGCACACAATACTTGCTTTGCACTTTTTACAGGACATGGACAGTGAAATTCGAGGGACCATGGTTCAAAACCCAGCTCACTCTGTCTGCAGCGATCGGAATAACCGCGTTTGTGGTGTTTTCGTACTCCCGGACTCGCTGGCCTCTACTATTTGCCCCAAGAACAAAACTTAAAGGCAAGTGCAGGCTTGGGCCCCCAGGCCTCCACTCACCGTTCTGCAGGCTTTTCTCCTCACGAGGCTCATGCCCACCAGGCTTTTTTTGGCTGGATAATGCCCACAATCCGCACCTCCGAGCTCACTGTGCTCCAGATAGTTGGCCTTGATGCTGCAGTCGTGCGTGCTCTTTTGACCAGCCAACCTTAACTAAAGTCCATCTCAGTTGCTCAACTTTTTCAGGACCGCTTTCCAGCTATTCTCGGTCTGTTCCTTGTTTGCCATCACCATCCTCATGCCCCTCAATTGGAAGGTCTGTTTTCTTCGCTTTTTTTACGCCCCCTGCTAACCGCTCATGCTGGGCAGCACAACAAAGACTTGGATCTCGGTGATGACGATGACTGGCCCTCAGACGGCGATGACTGGCCTTTGTTCTTCCTCGGCCCCTCTATACATTCAGCTCCACGCCTACTTCATAGATCCCTCGCAGATCCAAATTCTACTTTCCCCTTCCCTGGGAAAGACTGGCTCGACCTCATAAGCGATGCCGACTCTTACCTCTCCGTTCACCTTGCTTTTACCTACCTATTTACCTTCCTCGCACTCTACTTCATCTACAAAAACTACCGCCGCTTCATCCGGTCTCGTCAACTCTTCTCTCTCGAACTCGTACATTCCATCCCTGCCCGTACCGTCCTGGTGACCGACCTCCCAAAACATCTTCAAGGTGAACGTCCGCTTGCAGAATACTTTGAGAACATGGATCTCGCAGTGGAGAGTGTCACTGTGTGCCGCCAAGTTGGAAGCTTGAAGAATTTGATAGACCTGAGAACACTGCGTCTTCTCGAGCTCGAAAAGGCCTGGGTTGATTATGTTGGGAATCCTAGCTCAGTTGAAGAGTATGATCCCGAAACAAGTGCTATGCCTCTTGTCGACACTGACATCGAAGGTGGTGCATCTACAAAATTTGTCGTTCCTCATAAACCTCGGCCTACCCTCCGTCCTGGCTGGTTCGTACCCAAAGTCGACGCTTTAGAGTATCTCGAAAAGAGATTCAAGGAGGCAGATGAGCTCGTCAAGAAGAAACGAAGAACGGGTAGGTTCAGAGCTACTGGTTCAGCCTTTGTGACTTTTGAGAAGATGTCGAGCGCTGTATGGCTACTTTATTGCCCTATTCTTACGTCTGATCTGATAATGCCAACAGCAAATCGCAGTTCAAACGGTACATGCAGCAAGTCCATTCCAACTTACCACCTACCCAGCCCCCGAACCTCGTGATATTGTATGGGCAAACATGACACCCTCAACGTCTGTCATTCGTCTTCGTGACATCATCGTTCTTTTCCTCATGGTCCTCTTACTTTCTTTCTGGTTTATTCCTATAACCGGGCTGGCGAGTTTACTGAGCTACAAAGAAATTAAGAAGACCATGCCATGGTTGGGCAAGTTGATTGACGCGAACGACCAAATTCGGGCTATCGTGCAGAACTCGTTGCCTTCAGTTGCAATGATCACGCTGAATGCTTTATTGCCTTTTATGCTTGAAGGTGCGTCCCCCTGCGACACCGTTTTTTGCGAGAAGTCTGAAACGATATCGAAGCTTTGACCTATATCCAAGGATTCAGAGCTCGTAGCTGGATAGAATACTCCCTTCTCAAAAAGTGCATTATTTTGCTACATCCCTTACACTGCTGACCACTCATGCAGATACTTCCTCTTCCTCCTCATTAATGTTGTGTTCATCTTCCTCCTCGCGACAACATACTGGCAGCTTGTCCGCGATCTTGCCAACACTCCAGCTAAAGTTCCTGAAAAACTAGCGGTGGCATTACAAGCTGGAAGAGCTCGACATTTCTTCTTAAGCTACGTGATTTTGCAAGGATTGGGTATAATGCCGTTGCAGTTGTTGAACCTGGGTGTTATCGTTCCGGGAGCGGTGCGTAGGTTGTTCTGGACCAGGACCCCAAGAGGTGGGAGTATATTTTTTTTCGCGAATCTCGTGTCTCATTTGTGACGGTGTTGTTATAGACTTTGCGGAGTTAAATGCACCTCCGATGATTAATTATGGCGTGGTTTATCCTCAAGCAATACTGATGTTTGTGATTACGATGTTGTATAGCGTACAGCAGCCTCTCATCGTCATTTTCGGAGCTGTCTATTTCGGCGTCGGATATGTCGTTTACAAATACAAACTTCTCTTCGGTATGTTCTGCCTTTCTCAATATTCTCTGGGAAACCTCACTCTAGTATGCAGTATTCTACAAACCTTACGAATCACGAGGTCAAGCCTGGCCGATCACATTCATACGACTCATCTGGGGCGTTATCATCTTTCTCCTCTTCATGACTGGTATCTTCACCCTCCGTAAATCCTGGATCCTATCTTCACTTCTCGTCCCATTGTTGTTTGGTACTATTGCGTGGTCATGGTACATTGACAAAAAGCTGAAACCATTGAGCAAGTATGTCAGTTTGAGTTCGGTATTTGAGGTGCAAAGAGGAGAAGAAACTGCTGATGTGACCAAGCTGAGAGTTGGTCATCCCGTTAGTTGGTCGCAGAGGTGAAATTTTGTTGTTGTTCTCTTTGATATGTTTTGCTGATAGAGATTTGAAACGGTAGTAATTTGAATAGGAGGCGATACGCGCAGAATGACGATACGTTGTATGTTGCGCCTGAAGATGAACGCACAGACTATGTGAGCAGTATTTTATCTTCGATGATATATAGTTATTGAAAATACAATAGTCACAGCCCCCAATGGCGAATTGGTATCGTGGCGTCCTGAAGTGAGCGATAAATTTTGACTAGCAGTGTTCATAAACCCATATCTCAAAACTTTTTTTAGCACCGGCAAACGACGGTACGGTCATCCAGCACTCAACGGTGTTCTTCCGGAACCCTGGCTCCCGCTTAAGAAAGGTCAAACATTGATCAATCACAACAACGGTGTTCATAACAATAATAATGGCCATTCGCATAACGGAATAGCGAAGAACATTGGACAAACTGTCGTGTTAACGCTTCGAAAACGATACTCAAATACTCTACGTAATGGACCTCGAAGTGGAGCTCCTCGTTTACGGAGTCAGAACCAAAGTCAAGACTTTGGTGCTGATGGATCTGCATCAATTCCAATAGATGCAGCGGCTGTGCCTAATCCGTGGGGAGATCTTCACTCTTTGGCTCCGAGAAGACGATATCCGGCAGGGCCATCGAATACCGTGCGCCATCATTTAGATTTTGATCATGGGTCGGGAGTTATTATGTTACCTGACGATCCGGAGGATTGGTTAGATCTAGCTGATGACGATAGTGATGAAGAGCATCATGATCATGATCATCATCCTCATCATGACACAGCCGATGATGATGATGCGGTTGATGTGGGTGGAAATAATGAGGGTGAGGATGATAATGGTGAAGGAGGAGGGTTGGAGCAGAGTGTGGCGTCGTTGATGAGTACAGATTCTACTGCTGCTACGCCGGTGAACAGTCATGGGGTAGCGAGTCCGTCGAGGATGTCGAGGTATGGAACGTATTGGCATCATCCGGAACGGAGGAGGGAAAGGCAGAGTCTTCCGGGTGCGTTTCCGAGGTGATTTAGATAGGCATAGGAAGGCTCTTTTTTGAAGTTCATTATTACCATATACATGCATCTTGTCATCTGCATACTGGGTGTGCTGGCCACCACTTGAAACATTGGAACATTGAAATTTTGGAATGATGTCTGCTGTCAAAAGTCGATGTCCATTGGCATTCGTTTCGAGTGGGAGCAAAATTCCTACCCTCTTACTTTGTGAGTTTGTATGTCTAGATTCAACATTTTGTCGTTTGTAATGGGAAGTATGGCAGTATATTGTTCTTATCCTGAAGTTCACTATTGTACTCATTTATTTATTCGGGTTCTCACTTATCTTTGTTTAATATATGGATTTCCCAGTCAGTTATGTGACATTGTGAATTTCTTTCAGTGCCTAGTATACACCTTAGCATCGATTTTAGCTTATAGATACCTAGTGAATAATAGTGCACTCAGGCACATGCCGCCCTGATCGAGCGAGCTGGAAAGACGGTTGGTGGTGGTTTATGGAACTGTTGGAGGTCGAATAAAGAGCAATGAACTCTTGTGGCCCCAGGACTTTGGCACAGGGATTAGGGCGGTTGGCAGAAATAGTGAGATCTTTCTTTGGCTAGATTGGAAAAAGTGGGGCCTTCAGCATAGATGAAATTGGCTGCTGTATCACAAGCGGAGATAGGATGGATTAAAACAAGCAGCAGGATCCCAATGGGAAAAGGTTAGTATCGATGACAAGCTTCGTGTTCCTGAGTACTGGGTGCAAGCAACACACTCTCAGAAAGTGGGGATTTTGAAGGTATTCCAAGATAAATGTATTCAAACAGAGTACTTTGTCCAGTCATCTAAATTGTCCAGCATATACATATCGTGATAAGGGACATAAGGCGATCTGCCCCAGCATCATCATGCCAGTCAATTTCAGGGTTCATATCAGGAGGGTAGCGATCTTTGCCTGCCTTTCCACACCAATCAAAGTTAATGAGCATCGTCGT
>Ga0153944_1000908_pt1 | contig 12450 bp, 16 predicted proteins | sample TSNJ028MetaG_FD_104703 | JGI IMG/M metagenome (GOLD analysis project Ga0153944, IMG submission 104703) | Attine ant fungus gardens microbial communities from New Jersey, USA - TSNJ028 MetaG | ecosystem: Host-associated > Fungi > Mycelium > Unclassified | place: USA: New Jersey, Wharton State... | reverse complement strand
CGATCTCTCCTCTTCCAACCGTTAAATTAACATCTTTCAATGCACAAACTGCCGCTTCATTCTTACCATATTGTTTTTTAATATTAATTAATTCTATTGTATTCATATGACCTCCTTCTTTTCTTGTTATTAATTATATAAGAAGAACATTAATAGAAGATTAAATCGAACTTGTTTTTTTGTATTACGGGGTAAATTCATCCCCCATACATTTCCTTCCTATGTCAACGCTAACTGGACAAATATTACGGTGGAAATGAAACTTTCTCATTGCCACCGTAGTTTTTTATAAAACATTATCTATAAATGATTTCCGTGTTTACATTTTCCATTGCTTGAGAGTTTACCTCATCAGATAATTCAGAACTCGAACATTAAAATCCTTGGCTTCTTCATAGACTGCATGTCCAAGACCTTTATATATAAATAATTCGCTGTTTCTAATTCTACTTGCTATTTCAACAGAAGAATTTGGCCCTGCAACCTTGTCGCTATCACCTCCTACGATTAGTGTTGGACACTCTATCTTATCTAATTCATGATAAGCACTATGGTGAATACAAGAATTGGCCTGTATGAGAAATCTACTGAAATCTTTAGGGTTTCCCACTCTACTCAAAAGCGAGTAGAGAAAACGATGCTTTTTAAGATACCTCTCCGAATATAATTTTTCGGCTGTATCAATTTTTAAGTCCTTGTAATCTCCATGCTTTGCCATTTCCATCCAACTACTGACGGCTTTTTGTATCATTTCATTTTGCTTTGACAGAGTAACGGCTAATACAAGTTTATCGACCAGGTTCGGGTAATCAATCGCAAGGTATTGTGCAATCATTCCGCCTTGAGATACGCCCATAATATCCGCTTTGGAGATACCAAGCATCTTCATAGCCTCAGCTTGATCTTTAGCCATTTCTCTTGTAGAATATCCTTCATTTAGCCGGTTTTTTCTGCTAAAAACATATACTTTATAATTTGCAGCATATGCTCTGTATGCCACTGCAAAAAGGAGTGCAGTTCCCTTTACTGTCGATAAGCCATCACCCAATCCGGGAAGCATAATCAAAGTTTCGTTTCCTTTTCCAAAAGAGATATAGTCCATTTCTGTATCTCCAATTGTGACAGATCCATTTTTCGCATTTAATAACATAATTTTTCTCTCCACTCTATTTCGTAAGTCCTGCACAATAGCTGTGCGTGGAAATGCAAAGTTATTGTACGAGTATCTGCCTGCCGCTGCCCCCTTGTGAAGCATAATGATAAAATCGGGGTTCTCAAATAATTTCCCCCTCGTTTTTCAAAATACGCTGTGCCACAATCGCCACTACAAACATAGCCGCGCTGATGAACAGAGAGACGAGCCGAATATGGATACAATTTGCCCCACTGCCACCAAGAAAAAATCTTTTGTAGGATTTGGAATTGTCGCTCATCACCATTTGCTTAATCCTCCAAAAAGCCAATAATGGCTTTCGCTAATGTCTGAAACATCATGGAAATATCCGCCGGATTGTCATGTCCCGCCGCCGCGCCAGTCGCCACACTTTGGGCGATTCCATCTATAAAGCTACTTACAAACATGATAATCGAACGGATAGGAATATGCGGGTTAAAAATACCTTTCTCGACATTGCTCAAGATATATTCCATAATTTTATTTTGCGCGTATTCAAGGCTCTGCTTAAACTTTAGCTTGGGGAATACTGTTGCCCTCTTATCAAAATCGTAGGCGTAGAAAACCGTCAATTCAAAACATGTTTTGCCGCCAACGGATTTTAGCAGTTCCTCAATATATTCGCCTATTGCAATAATACATTCGGAAAGGATTACTTTTTCCGTCCGTTCAGAGCTTAATAATGTATCAATGTTCTGCTCCAACAGGTTATAGGTAGTATTTTTATTAATCAAATCAATATAGATTTCATCTATATTTGCATAATACCGATAGATTGCACCTTGGCTAAAACCAGCTTTTTTAATAATATCTCTCATAGCTATTTGATATAATGGCTTTTCTTTCAAAATCTGATAAGTACATTCAAGAATAAAGTCTTTTTTATCTGCTAAATATTCGTCGGTAACTTTTGGCATACTTTTCCCTCCTATCTAAAATGACTGCTTGTCATTTTAGATTATAGCGTGCCGACGCGGAATTGTCAAGACAAAAATGACCATATGTCATTTTTATTTTAACTAAGCCTTCCAAAAAAAGAAAACGACGGCTTTCTTAATCCGTCGTTTGGCTGTTTTTCAGTATTTAACCGCAAAAATCCAAATGCCAATTAGCGGCTTTTTTTATATGCCGTCCGGCAGTTATCACATCCCTTACTGATAGATCAAAAAATAAACCTTATTGCCCTACGCTATATCGCTTTATTGCGTGTTTGGAGATTATTGCGCACTAAAGCGCCCGACAAACTGGAATGCAGCTGGGTTATCCGATTTTCTTTTTCTCTACTTGATTCCAGTCCCTGTTCTCACACCAATATACCATGTTTTCTGAAACGTCAAAAACCATGGATACCACGGTCGGGCATACGGTCTGTGCGGTTTCCTTTAATATCTCAAAGCAATCCGCAACATCAAAATCCTCCTCCGCATTGCCAAGCATCTCCACGGCCTTATTGTATCTGTCCCACCCCATCCACGGATGCTGCTCGGTATTGCCCTTAAACGGAGAGAAGTTCGTCATTACCGAATATCCAGGCTTTGGCAGATACTGATATCCCTGTCCCGGAACAATCTGCAATACATTCCCCGCTTTATCAGACAACTGTGATTGAAATGTCACGTCAGGAACACTGTAAATAGGCTCACGTTCAACTATCTGTTTTATTTCACCTAGCGTCTTTTTTCCGAGAAGCAGATCAATGTCTATCACAATGATATTGTGGCAATCCGCACTCACTGGATTACTTCTGTGATCAAACGGCCAACAGGTTGGCATGGCTACAAAGTCGCCTCGTGCGTTAGCGCCAAACAGGGGAAGCCAGCCCTCTGTTTTATCATTGATTGCAATATAAACTTTATCGTTTTCCACTACAACCTTGTGTTCCATATCCAAAATATCAAGATTCCAGCCGATTATAGTTTTCCTTCTATTTGAAACGATACTCGTACACATCGTGTTGCCTCCCTAAATTCTGTACATGCTTCAAAGCCGTCAATCCCCGGCATCATAATATCTAAGACGATAATATCCGGGGAATATTCGCGGCTCATATTAACAGCCTCTTTTCCGTTATAGGCTTTCTTGATATTTACAAAACCCTCACGACGCAATACATCATCCAAAAGGTCTGTAATGTCTTTTTTATCATCGACTAACAATATTAAAGGTTCAGCCATTTTTCCCCGGCTTCTTTTGCAGTTAAGTATTCCATATCGTCACCGCCATGTTATAATATGCCCACATTATACTTCCTTACGAGGAAATATGCAAGTCTACTATTTCAGATGAAATCTATGTACCAGCCGCCCGAAAGCGGCTGACATTTAATGCGGTTAATTACATCGGCGTACCATAGCCATAAACCTTCGCGCTGTCCAGTCGATAGATTCATTTGGTGCAGGAATCGCTTGTGTTACCCTCCCAATCAAAAAAGATGATGTCACCGAGTACGAGGATATATCCGTGTTCATACCATACACAACAAGCTGTGCAGCTACTGCGCGTATGCTCTCGCATACAGTACATGCCCGCTGAATAGCTTGCGGTAGACGACTTCGCCTCGGCTGGAGGAAGCGTCCACAATCATATCATCTCCGACGTAGATGGCGGCGTGCATAATATTTATGAACCGCCCGTTTCTGCTGCTGGGCAGAATACTCATTTTACTGCATGAAGCTTGGTTTGTCATTAACAAAGGATACCCGTCCTATAAATATTACTGTTGACATTGGAGTACACTCTAATGATATGATCTAATATGTAATGAAGGAGGGAGAACCAAATGGAGTGGACGATCCATCAGATTGCGATGAAAACCGGAATACCAAAGGACACTTTACGCTATTATGATAAACTAGGAATGATATCGCCTAAACGCCACGAAAATGGGTACCGCTACTATGATGACAATGATTTATCCGCATTGCAATATGTCACAGTCATGAAATATGCGCAGTTTACGCTATCTGATATCAAAGCAATGCTTAGTCTATCCTGCGACCAACCAACTGCAGAGTGTAATGAAATTGGTAAAAGGATATTAACAACTAAAGTAACAGAACTCAAACAAGTTGTAGCAAACTATCAAAATATCATTGGCTTGCTGGAAGTGCTTCTTCCTATGATAGATGGGGTGGAGACATACTCCTCTAATCAAGAACGAATTGAAGCATATGTTAAGCAAGTGTATGAGGACATCCGTCAGTCCAAAATCACACAATCCAGCAATGGTAATGAAAATAAGGAGTGAAATTATGTCAACTATTTTTTGTTTTTCTTCAACAGGCAACAGTCTCTATGTAGCGAAAAGCATTGCAGAAAAAATAAATGCTAATGTTCTGTCCATGAGCAAGCCTGTAACGAGTTGTTCGGACGATGTCATTGGCTTTGTATTTCCGGTATATTTTTGGGGATTGCCTAAAATTGTTGCAAGATTTGTATCAAATTTGCAAATTCAAAACAAAGATGCATATGTCTTTGCCGTAACGACATATGGCGGCGCAGCTTTCGGTGTAACCGGTGCACTGAATCAACTACTCATGCCTAAGGGTGTATCTCTGCATTACCGCAACAAGATTAAGTGTGTGGAAAACTACACGCCTATGTATAAAATTAATGACACACGGGAGGTTCACCAAAAAACTGAATCTGCGCTAAAGATCGCCGTGGATGACATCACCGGGAAAAAGAGTAATAAGCCCGAGTCTTATACGTTTATCAACACTATATCCTATAGCATGTTTCCGGCGCAAAAAGATGATTGTGACAAAAACTTCATTATCCAGTCGAGCTGTACCCACTGTGGATGCTGTGTTGCAATATGTCCTGTAAGCAATATAACTATGCAAAACGGACATCCTATATTTCAACACCATTGTGAACATTGTCTGGCATGTGTGCATGTCTGCCCGGCTGGCGCGGTTCAATGGAAATTAAAGCCAAAGGACAAAGGCAGATACCGCAATCCTAATGTGGGGCAAACAGAGCTTACGGAATTCTGTGGCGTAACCACGCAGTGCGAATCATAAGTCATCGTCAAGCGAAAGATTTAACGCTTCTGAGCGAGCTTTTTCGGGGATATAAAATGTTGTTTTGAAAAAGCCGTCCCAAATCGAAAGCCAAAATGCGGTGACTTCTTTTTGTCCGCCCCGAATAATTGTTGTTCTTTCATTTCGCTTATGCCTCATATTCTTATATTGTACGCTAAAGAACTTTTACCATGAACATTTCTTGCGGCTGCTCGAATGGCGTATGATCAAATAACATACCACCCTTATCTATATATCCGAGTTTTCTATAGAAATGTTGTGCCTGTTCATTAACCTGTGTTGACGTCATGACCATTTTATAACCAAGTTCGCGCATTTCGTTTTCCCAATGTAACAATGCCTGTTTGCCAAATCCATTTCTGCGATATGCTTCACCCAAAAAAATAAGTGTTAAGAACGGAATAATATCCAAAAACAAATTATATCTCATTACGCCTATGGGTTTATCGTCATCACTAATAACATAACCTCTTTTATCGCGAATTTTTAGCTTAAATTCACTTTCACTCAACTGTACATCATGAGCAATCCAAAATGATTTATCTTTTTCAGACACATACCGAATTTCAAACATTAAAACACCGTCCAATTCAAATTTCCTATAATTGTTTATTGCTATACCGCACAATAGGCGGCTATTTTAGGCATTACGTTCTTTATACTGATGCGCAAGATTACAGTTTTCTCAAAATCCACGTAACGCAGACAAGGCTGTCGTCTATATCGTCATACTCGTTCCGCTGATTGCGGATATATCCTTCGAAAATTGCTTTTTTGTCAGGATACCTCTCAATCAACTCGTTGGCTCTCGCGGTTATTGCCAACATGCCTGAATCGCTGTCGAGGTCACCCTCGCTGTGGCCGGAGGCGGTTTCAATCAATTCCAAACCCATCTCCTTGAATAAAGCCAGCCACTGTTGTTCAGGAAAATATGCGTCTTTGTTGTATCTAATATCTTCCCGTTTGCCTTCATCGGGAATATATCCTTCTTCAATCAGAATATAGCCACCCGGTTTCACTGTTGCTTTCAGTTTGTTCAGTGCTTCCGCTGCACCCCCCAATACGTCGGGACCAACCGCTCCGAAAACGACGCAATCATAATTCCTTTCCGTTTTGATCGCTTCGTTAATATCGTCAATCAGAAACTCGCACAAATCATCAACATTAAACTCTTTCGCCTTTTGCACAGCATACTCTATAAATTCAGGGATTAAATCAATCCCCTTTACTTTAACCCGAAGTTCCCCCGCTACTTTAACAGATACTGCTCCCTTGCCGCATGCCAAGTCCAATATTCTTGTCTTGTCCGATATGCTCACATACTTATTAATCAGATTCACCATTACATCAGGGTCACTTCCGAGTTCCCAAAAATCTTGAAGCAGATATGGCAAAAACGGCAGCAATTCTGTTGTTTCCCATGATAATGAACGGGCTAATTTTTCTTCGGTTTCTCGTGTTATATTCTTCATGTTTTGTTCCTCACTAATATAAAATACAACATTACTCAAAAGCACATATCCATGCTTATAATCTAACAGATAACGTGGAATTTGTCAGTCCAATTCTAACAAATATTCACGGCTGTCGAAGAAATGAACGCCGTCAACATGGGGCGTGATGTCATCTCTGTCATAAACGAATCCCAGTTTCTCAATCACCTTAGCAGAGGCGAGATTTTCTTTTGCATGACCGCCAGCAACTTTCTTTATACCAAGATTTTTAACGGAGAATTGCAAAATATATCTCATGGCTTCGGTGGTATACCCACGGTTCCAGTGCGTTTTCATGATGTTATAGCCAACTTGAAACAATTGCCAGTCTTCTTCCCAAATCAGCCCGCCAGAGCCGAAAAGCTCACCTGTTTCTTTTAGCACAAAACCCCAGATGTAATTGTCATTAGAGACAATGTTGCCTGTGTCATCCTGCTTCCATTCAATTTCTTTTAGCCATTCTATCGTATCGTCAATAGAATGATGTGGGAGCCAACTAACATACTTTGCTACCTCCAAATCACCAGTCCAACCATTAAAAGCCATATCTGCATCGGCGAGGGTAAGCGGTCGGAGAATCAACCGTTCTGTTTTGATGATATTTGTCATCTTATTCACCTTTAAATTCTAATTTATCTTTCTGCCTATTCTATAAACAATGGGCTTCTGGCGTTTAAATATATCTTAAACATAATTTCTTCAAGTCTAGTCTACAACATATTTCTATATTTTTCCACAAAATTATATAGTCATTAAATAACTTTTACAGAAATAATGCAAACAATTAACATGATTAACTCTCCCCGTACTCAATAAACGTTCTCTTAGTAGCGTACATAAACCACACAAAAAAGTGACCGCCCCGACAGGTGAAGTCATTTTTTGTGAAATAATCTAATTAGGGTTGGCCGTTTCCGGCAACACCGTTTTTCGATTCCGCATTTGTTGGCCACCCGGTTTCCTTGCTCCAACCGAACGGATACGTAAGCATGTGCCTATAATCTTCCATTTAATTCACTGATTTACTTGCTTTCCCACATCTGACATTCGATTGGTGTTTTATCATCTCGCATACCCCTGAACACCGGATGACGAAAACTATCTTTCTCGGTCGGCATGGATTCCACTATGCATACCAACTCCGGTTGTAGCCATATGGCATTTTCGTTTCCGGGCGGGACGTAACCAAAGGGAGAACAATCTATTCTTACCGGTTCATGACTTAACAAATTTCTTAGGGTTACTCCGAGGGTAACATGTCCCCGGTATATCAATTCATCTCCCTTATACTGCCCTAGAATCAGGCTAGTCATACTCTTCTCTTTCTGGGTATAGCCGCAGATCACGCAATCATCTGATGCCATAACCTTGCACTTAACCCAGTCTTTGGTGCGTTTATCGAACCAGTACTTCCCTGTCCTCTTCTTGGCAACAATTCCTTCCAGATTCTTCGATTTTGCGATCTCGTATAAGTCTATACCATTCTGTTCAATATACCGGGAAAGACTTATGCGTTCATTTTCCAAGATCAAACGAGCAAGAATCTCTTTGCGGTTCATCAACTCAAGGTCATTAACCAATTTGTCCCGATGATAAATTACATCATAGGCCACGAACGACGCCGGATATTTGCCGGCGGCCAGTTTGATCTTAAACGGATCAGTCATCAGCGCCCGCCGCTGAATTTCATAAAAATCGGTAATCCCATCTTTAAGCACAAATAGTTCGCCGTCTAAAATACACTTCGCATCCACCTGTTTGTGGATCTGACTCAGTTCTGGAGCGTGCGGCAGCAACTTTTTGTTACGTTTATTCCGCAAATCGGTACCAGTGTTGTCCATATAAGCCAAACAGCGTATGCCGTCAAATTTAATCTCGTAAATGTAATCAGGGGAATCGAAAGCTTCTGCCTGTTCGCCAATCAACATCGGCTTGATCACCTTTTCATCGAATATATCCATAAGCCTATGCAGTTCCTTTTTTGGAAAGCTCCACGCTCTTGATTAATGCCTCCATAAGATCAATAACATTATTCGGCGTGCTGGTATCTATATTGTCGATTTCCATCCCTTTAATTTTTGTCTCAATGGCTTCCCGAAGTCTGGCTTGATATTCATCGCGGTATGCGGCAATATCAAACTCCCTGGTCATCGATGATATAAGCATTTTTGCCATTTCAAGTTCTGCCTCTTCTACTTTCACTGCCGGGACTTCCGGCGCTTCTTGAATTTCCTCCTGGTAGAATAACGTCTTGGCAATTATGGAGTTATCCGTGGGGTATAGCACAATCAGTTGTTCTGTAGTTCCAATCACGGTCTTTCCGACTGCAACCTTTTCCTGACGAAGCATCGCTTGGCGAAGCAATTCAAACGCTTTCTCTGCCCCCTTATCCGGAGATATATAATAATTCTTTTCAAAATGAATCATATTAATATCGGACATTTTAGCAAATTGTACAACATGTATAGTCTTATCTTTCTTCGTTTTGATTTTCTCCAACTCTTCATTAGTGATTGTTATATACCGTCCCTTTTCAAATTCATACCCTTTCATACCCTTTTATTATATCATCGCTCTTAACCTCTTTATCGCAACTGGGACAATACTTCTTGTATCGTATTCGCTTGTGCGAATCTTTGCATAATTGATTGAAACTTATGCTAATATCCCGCGTAGCTTTTTCAAGAGAGCACGGCACGTATAATAAGCCTATCGAAATCGCTGTTTTATGTGCTGCCATAAAAAATACCTCCGTTACACTTTTTCATCTATTATGTGTACCGGAGGTTCAAATTATTTATTTAAAATATCAATCAAATTATCTATTCCACGCTCTTCCCGGTTCATGATTTTCCCGGTACCTGCCCAAAACTGGAATAACCGGTCGTCCGATTTTCGCCATGCATGGATATGGCCGGTTTCCTCGTTTTTCACTTCACAAGTTATATCGTTTTCTGCCAGACGTTCCGTAGCGTAACTTATGCGATCCGGCGTTTTGGTTACCCTTTCGTCATGCTCAACCTTGAACATGTTATATATATTTCCCATAATATTATCACCTCCAACATTAGCTTTCCACGGTCATCAGATTATTTTTCCCCTTGCTACGCCGCCTCCCTTTTTAACTTTCCGGGCAGCTTCTGCAAGATTAGCTTGTACGCCTCATCGTCAAACAGCCAGTTTTCAAGTTCTTTTTCTTCGAGCAGCAAAGGCATACGGTCATGAACATCGGCGATTGAGTTATTAGCGGCTGTGGTAATAATAATAAACCGGTCATCTTTCCAAAATCCTGCCAAGTATAAAATTTTACTGGCCGGATTGGAAAAAGCAATTTTCTTTTTATTTTTATCCCATTCATAAAACCCAGCTGCAGGTATTACGCAACGACGGTTTACCACACTATTCTTAAACATTTTTTTATCAAGTACAGTCTCAGCCCTGGCATTTATCATTACACTCTTTTTAGATGTGTCCCAGTGCCTAAATCCCCACACAAGATTGTCAAGCCCCATCTTCTCCTGCGCCTTTATAATCGGCACAATATTAGTTGGGAACACTTCTCTATACCCATTCAGCCGTATGTCAATATTCCGAATAATTCTCTGTATCTCCGCTGCCATTTCATCATCAATGTAATATCTACCACACATATCTATTCCTCCACTAAAAATAACTTCCATTTGCTTTCATCCGGGTAGTAGGCAAGTGTAAACTCTTTTTCTGTATCGTTGTTGACCGTTTGACAGACATATTTATGTGTTAAGATTCCCGCATACATTTTTTGTTCCGATTTTAGAACCCTTATATTATTTAGGGTACATATTTGGCCCTCTTCGTTTTCAAACTTAATTAAATGCGGAATACTCCGCCCTGTAGACGTAAACCAGCAGTCCACGGCAGCATCCCGCAATCGTCCCTTTATTGCCCGCTCCTTTGTTACTTCTATATTATGTTCAACAGGGAATGCCATTTAATCACTTCCTCTCATTTTACATCTATCTTCTTATAATCTACAACATGTTTCTCCCGGCTGATCCCGCCGGACATATGATCTATCTTTCCATTAACGAACGCCGCTCGTTTTATCGTATCCCTGCCGAACCGTTTCCTTATAGAATCTACTGTATTATCCAGTTTCTCCAACCGCCCATAATCTATACTATCAAACATATCAATCTGGCGCATATTCATATTGTCTTTTATGCGGCTTGTGTGGATACCCATATGCCTGATCGCATTTCCATTCCACAGATCATCAAACAGCCTACATACAATTTTATGAATTTCTATTGTTATATTCGTAGCATTATTTAACGTGGCTTGGTGTCCGATATAGCTGAAATCATGATATTTTATTCCGACGCTTATAACTTCCGCCGTTACCTTATCTGCTCTTAGCCTTGTTGCCACCTTCTCGGCCAGTGCTAGTAATACCAGCTTTGCGATACCCGCGTCTGTCACATCGAACGCAATCGTTACAGAGTTCCCGTAACCCTTGTTTGCCGGACATTCTGACTCTACGATGCTGACATCCCGGCCATTGGCAAAATGCCAGATAACTTCACCGTGTTTTTTCATATGGTGGCGCAGTATCTCAGGATTAGATTGCGCTAATTGTCCAATTGTATATATTCCTAATTTGTGCAGATTTTTCACTGTTGTTCGGCCAACAAAAAATAGATCTCCGACTGGCAGCGGCCACATTTTAGCCTGAATTTCTTCCGGAAATAGCGTATGCACCCGGTTTGGTTTTTTGAAATCAGAGGCCATTTTAGCCAGCAGTTTATTCGAAGACACTCCTATATTTACGGTAAATCCGAGTTCGTTGTATATTTGATCTTTCAGATCAAATGCGGCCTGAATACAGTTCCCCCATAGGCTCTCTGTACCAGTCATATCTATAAACGCCTCATCAATCGAGTATTGTTCTACCTTATCCGAAAACTCATTTAGAATGCCCATGAACGCTGCGGAGCACTGTTCATAAAGGTTATAGTGCGGTGGCACTAGTAATAAATTAGGGCATTTCTGTTTCGCTTCCGTAATACTTTCACCGGTTTTTATGTTATATTTTTTTGCCGGGATCGACTTTGCCAGAATAATTCCGTGCCTCATACTCATATCACCACCAACCGCTGCTACTTCATTACGCAGATCAACCTTGCCGCCCAGATGTTCCAATCTATACACTGCTTCCCATGACAGGAATGCAGAATTTACATCGATATGAAATATTACCCTGCCCAAACATTTGTTCCTTCCCCCTTTTATTATATTATGCGAACATTCGTTCTTTTATTCAAGCGGTAATTAATTCCATGGAAAAGTTTATGTCGATAGAAAAGGGACATGACGATACCTCCTGATGATAGCCGATAGGATTAAATGACGTGCGGTATAGTCACGCTTTTGCGTGAACCCCTTTCCACGCTCCCCCATTTTCTTATTGACAATCGCCTATTTGTGGCATATACTATAAATGAATTATTCATTCATTACGGGAGGGATAATATTGAACACGCGAATTAAAGCGATCACGGAGGCAGCAACACTTTTATTTTTACGACAGGGTTATGCAAGAACACAGATTAACCATATTGCAAAAGCTATCGGCTTTTCTGTCGGAACTATTTACCATGACTTTGTTGGGAAAAAAGAAATTATGCACTTCGTTTTGAAATGCACGATTGACCCGTATTTTGCCGACCGGGAATTTGAAAGACCAATTACAGATGAT
>Ga0153944_1000907_pt1 | contig 12453 bp, 11 predicted proteins | sample TSNJ028MetaG_FD_104703 | JGI IMG/M metagenome (GOLD analysis project Ga0153944, IMG submission 104703) | Attine ant fungus gardens microbial communities from New Jersey, USA - TSNJ028 MetaG | ecosystem: Host-associated > Fungi > Mycelium > Unclassified | place: USA: New Jersey, Wharton State... | reverse complement strand
TATCATACTAATCGCATAAAATCCCTATAAAGTCAAATACTACTCCTAAATATAATTACGAGGAGTGTGCGAAATGGAAGAACAAGCGAAATCAAAATCAAATGTGGACAAATTGGATTCTAATATTCAACTGCTGACTATCATTGGAGAAATAGAAGGCCATGAGTCTTTAGGCGACCGTGCCAAAACAACAAAATACGAGCAGATTCTGCCAAGGCTGGCGATGGTCGAAGACAACGACACGATCGAAGGTCTTTTGATTCTTTTAAATACGGTAGGAGGTGACGTGGAAGCAGGACTTGCAATTGCTGAAATGATTGCATCTTTAAGCAAACCGACAGTTTCCCTGGTATTGGGAGGCGGTCATTCCATAGGCGTGCCGCTTGCGGTTTCCTCAGATTATTCTTTTGTTGTCCCAAGTGCTACCATGGTGATACATCCGGTGCGGTCAAATGGTATGTTCATTGGCGTTGCCCAGTCCTATCGGAATATTGAAAAGACCCAGGACCGCATCACCGGGTTTATCGCAGGCCACTCTAATATATCCCAGGAGCGAATCGAAACACTAATGCTGGATACCTCATTACTGGTAAAAGATGTAGGGACCATGCTGGATGGAAAAGAAGCGGTAGATGAAGGGCTGATTGATGAAGTGGGGGGGATTCAGGAAGCACTTTCCAAATTGTATGATTTGATCACTGAACGCCGCCAGGTGAAAAAGGAGAGTGAAACGCCTAAGGAAGAGCAGTAATTGAGATGATTTAATTATTTGTATATATATCAAAGTTATGTTATAATATCGATGCAGAGCGGTTTGGATGTATTATGTCAGGCAAGCTTAAGCGCCGCTCGCAGCAAGAACGCCAAGGCGTTCTCGAACTTAGAAACAGAAAAAAATGTACAAAACTTCAGGTAAGGATGATATTATGACACTATTTCAGGCAATTATCATGGGTCTTGTACAAGGCATCACAGAGTTTTTGCCCATCAGCAGTTCAGGGCATCTGGTGATTATAAGCCAGCTGCTGCACATGAATTCCGATACTGGTATTCTGTTCGAGGTTATGCTTCATGTAGGAACCCTGATTGCTGTATTTGTTGCATTTTGGAGTGATATTAAGCGCTTGTTTATTGAGCTCTTTCGTATTTTCATAGAGATATTCCAGAATATTAAAATATTTTTTTATAATAAAAAGAAGAATGATGCAAAACGTTATCATAAGATTTTGCAGAACAATTACCGTAAATTTGTGGTTATGATTTTAATCTCTACGATTCCAACAGCGATTATTGGACTCTTGCTGCACAATATGGTGATCAGTGCATCAAAGTCACTGCTTGCAGCCGGAAGCGGACTGTTAATTACAGCAGTTCTTTTATTCGTAGTGGACTATAATCAGAATGGTATGAAGATACCGATGGATGTTACTTATGCGAATGCGGTTATTATTGGAATTTGTCAGGGGATTGCGGCATTTCCGGGGATTTCTCGCTCAGGAATCACCATTACTGCGTGTCTCTTGTGTGGATTCCAGAAGAAATTCTCAGTAAAATATTCTTTTATCATGTCTATCCCGGCGATTATCGGGGCGGCAGTTCTGGAGCTTGTGAAAGCGCCGAAAGCGGATATTGTCTGGTCGGAAGGAATATATGGCTTTATCGGCATGGTGATTGCAGCGGGTGTTGGGTTTGTCTCCATTAAGATGATGTTGGTGCTTGTACAGAAACGTAAATTCAAGTTTTTTGCAGTTTATTGCGCGGTAATCGGGATTGTTGCGATTACGTGTAATTTTATGATTTGACCTCTGAAATCAGTAACGCAGCGGGTTACCAGAATCCGCATTGAATGGGGAGAGATATATGGCGACTTCATCAAGAAGTACTTCTGCGGCTCGTAAAAAAACGACAACCAGAAAAGGCAGTACAAAAAAAAATACAACCAGAAAAACAACAAGAGGCAAAAAGCAGCCGGAAAAGAACAGCGGCATCAGACAGGAGATTATTATTCTTTGTATCCTGGCCATTTCGATCGTGCTGTTGGTCAGCAACTTTGGTATCGGCGGAATTGTCGGAAATTATGTAAGTGCATGTTCCTTTGGCATTTTGGGACTGGTATCTTATGCATTTCCATTTATATTGTTCTTTGTCGTTGCATTTTACATATCAAATAAGAATAATCCACTGGTATATCGGAAGATTGGCGGAGGTATCGGCTGTATCATTTTCCTAAGTGGTTTTATGCAGTTACTTACCCTGGGATATAGTAAAAGCAGTAGTATACTGACGTACTATTCCATCTGTGCCGAAGAAAAGATCGGCGGAGGGATTATTGGTGCTTTGCAGGTGCAGCTATGTGGTAAAGCCTTTGGTACCGTAGGTGCATATGCAATTATCATTATCGCATTAATGATATCGGCGATTATTATGACTCAGAGACCACTGCTGGCACCGATTGCGGAAAGTGGTTCCAGGGCATACCAGTCAGCAGCAGAGAACCGTAAAATGCGAAAAGAGTTGATTCAGGAACAGCAAGAAGCCAAAGAAGCAGAACTTAGCAAGAACGGAAGAACAAAAAGGACGAAGCCGGCCAAAAAAGAACAAAGAGCAGAAAAAGAACTGGTGGATTTTCCACTTACAAGCGATACTCTATCGGCATCGGAACAGCCGGATAAAAAAACGGCATTGGATCATGTTCCGTATCCGGAGACAGATCCAATGCAGGCAATTGCCGAGATTATCCCAGACATCATTCCGGAAGATATCCCGGAAGAAGAGCTGTTTGCAGCGCCGGTAAAAGATATAATGAAACCGGAGACAATGCCGACCCAGGAAGATATCAAGGAGAAAAGACATAATCCACGTTCTTCCCGGCAGGAAATCAACGACAGTGTTTCGAATATTCAGAATGAAATCAGTACCAAATCGCAAGATGAAGAAGTAGTGGAGAAGGAATATCAATTTCCGCCATTATCCTTGCTTGGCAAGGGGAAAAAGTCATCTGCCCGGAATTCCGTAAAGGAACAAAGGGCAACGGCGCTTAAGTTACAACAGACACTAAAGAATTTTGGTGTTAATGTAACTATTTCGGATGTAAGCTGCGGGCCTTCGGTGACCCGATATGAACTTCAGCCGGAACAGGGTGTTAAAGTAAGCAGGATTGTCAATCTGGCAGATGATATTAAGCTGAATCTGGCAGCAGCAGATATACGAATTGAAGCGCCGATTCCGGGAAAAGCAGCTGTTGGAATCGAAGTGCCAAATGAGACAAATAGTGCAGTCCGTCTGCGGGAACTGTTAGAAACGGATGAATTTCAGGAGTATCCATCTCCGATTGCCTTTGCGGTAGGAAAAGATATCGCCGGCAAGCCGGTGATCGCGGATATAGCCAGGATGCCTCATGTATTAATTGCCGGAGCGACCGGTTCAGGAAAATCGGTCTGTATCAATACCTTGATCATGAGTATTTTATATAAAGCGGATCCCAAGGATGTCAAATTGATCATGATCGATCCGAAAGTGGTGGAGCTTAGTATCTATAATGGTATTCCGCATCTGTATATTCCGGTTGTAACCGATCCAAAGAAAGCAGCCGGAGCCTTGAACTGGGCAGTGGCGGAGATGACCGATCGTTATAATAAGTTTGCCGAGTACAATGTCCGTGATCTGAAAGGTTATAATGCTAAAGTGGATAGCATCAAAGACATTGAAGATGAAGACAAGCCCAAGAAGATGCCGCAGATAGTTATCATTGTAGATGAGTTGGCTGACCTTATGATGGTTGCACCAGGTGAGGTAGAGGATGCAATCTGCCGTCTTGCCCAGTTGGCAAGGGCCGCGGGAATTCATTTGATCATTGCTACCCAGCGGCCATCTGTTAATGTTATTACCGGATTGATCAAAGCAAATATGCCTTCACGAATTGCCTTTTCTGTTTCATCCGGAGTGGATTCAAGAACTATTCTGGACATGCATGGAGCAGAGAAGCTGTTAGGAAAAGGAGATATGCTGTTTTATCCTCAAGGATATCAAAAACCGGCCCGTGTACAGGGATCCTTTGTATCCGATAAGGAAGTGGGCGATGTGGTGAACTTTCTGTCTAAAGCTGGAAATGAACCATCTTATGATACCGAAATTGCAGAAAAGATCAACAACTGTGCCGCCACATCAGCACCCGGGGGTGCTTCCGCAGCGTCATCCGATTTAGATGATAATTTTATCCAGGCAGGAAAATTTATTATAGAAAAAGACAAAGCTTCAATAGGTATGCTTCAACGCGTCTTTAAAATCGGTTTTAACCGCGCCGCCCGGATTATGGATCAGCTGGCCAAAGCTGGAGTGGTTGGAGCGGAAGAAGGAACAAAACCACGAAAAGTACTAATGTCGATGGAAGAGTTTGAGAAATATATTGAAGAATCATTATAATTGGCATATGATAGAAATGTTGAAAGGAAATGATTATGAAATGCTCATATTGCGGCGCGCCTATTGAAGAAGGACGTGTTTTCTGTCTGAACTGTGGTGAAGAAATAGAATGGGTTCCTGAATATAATGCAATTGGTTCCTATCGCCCCAATTCTGTGAACGCTGCATCAGAACCGATGCAGCCGGCGGAGGAAGAGGCGAAAGAACAAGAACCGGAACGGCAACAAAACAAAAAGAAAAAGAGATCGCCCTTAATTGCAGGCTGTGTCTTATTGATCATCTTTATCTGTGTGTTATTGGGATTAAAGTATTACATGGATCAAAAGAATTATAATTCCTATGATTATCAGGTGAATATGGCCGAGACAGAATACTCAAACAGGGGATATGACAAGGCATATGAATATATAGAGCGGGCCCTATCCCTTGAGCCGGACAGTGCAGATGCCATGCTTCTTAAGTCTAATATACTTCTGGCACAGGACAATACAGCGGACGCACTGGTTGTTTTATTAACATTGATTGATATGCATCCTGATAATGTAACCGCATATGGACGAATTATCCGAATCTATGAACAGCAGGAAAAGCCGGATAAGATTAAGAGCCTGCTTGCTTTTGTGACTGATGAAAGGGTTCTGAATAAGTTTGCAGGTTACATTACCGAAAAACCGGTTCTCAGTTTACCATCAGGAGAGTATAACGATATTCTTAACATTGAATTGTATTCACCGGATAGTGCCAATCACAAAATATATTATACCACTAATGGTTCAACACCTACAGCAGAAAGTAATCAGTATTTTACCGGGATTAAGATTGAGGAAGGAACAACCCATTTAAAGGCTATTGTTGTCAGTGAAAAAGGAATCAGCAGTGAGGTTGCAGAAGCAAAATATAAAGTGAAGCTGCTGCCGCCGGATCCGCCTAAGATATCACCGTCACCAGGAGAATTTACTGCTGAAATGGATACAAAGATATATATCATTGTTCCGGAAGGATGTACTGCATATTATGCATACGACGAAGTCCCTACAGAAGCAAGTACAAAATACATGGAACCGATTGAAATGCCGGAAGGCGAGCATACATTCTATGCGATTTTAGTGGACAAGAACGGGAAGAAAAGTGAGCCAAGCAGCGCTGCTTATAATCTCCAAAGTGAGGCCTTGGAATCTTGACTTAAGAAGGCTGCAGATGGAAAATTGTTACAGTTCAGCCTTCGGCTGAACCGCAACAAGAATGCACAGAAATGCTGTTTACAGCATTTCGCGCCTGCAATTCTCGGGAATTTCAGGCATAAAAGCCTGAAAACACCTCGCGGGACAGTCGAAGGCTGAACTGTTACAGAAAATTCTATAACTAATTTGATTGACGTGCTATATTTATATACATGTTAAGTAAAGAGATAACAGGAGGAAATTTATGTACAAGATTTGCAAAGCTGAAAAACTTGCCGAGAATATCTATCTGATGGATGTTGAGGCTCCCAGAGTTGCCAAACACTGTGAACCAGGACAATTCATCATCGTAAAGATGAACGAAGAAGGCGAGCGAATCCCGCTGACCATTTGTGATTATGACAGAGCTGCGGGAACTATTACAATTGTATTTCAGATTGTAGGGGCATCAACACTTGAGATGTCAAAAATGAATACCAAAGATACGTTCTCTGACGTTGTAGGGCCCTTGGGTCAACCATCTGAATTTATTCATGAAGATATTGCCGATCTGAAAAACAAAAAAATATTATTTGTAGCGGGTGGAGTAGGTACCGCACCAGTTTATCCACAGGTAAAGTGGCTTCATGAACAGGGAATTGAAGCAGATGCAATCGTAGGATCAAAATCAAAAGACCTGCTGATACTGGAAAAAGAAATGGAATCAGTAAGTAACTTATATGTTACAACCGATGATGGTTCCTACAAGAGAAAAGGTATGGTTACGGAAGTGATCAAAGACCTGGTACAAAACCAAGGGAAAAAGTATGATGTAGTAGTAGCGATCGGACCGATGATCATGATGAAATTCGTCTGTCTGCTGACAAAAGAGTTGGGCTTGCCGACTATTGTAAGCATGAATCCGATTATGGTAGATGGAACGGGAATGTGCGGTGCATGCCGTCTGACCGTAGGTAATGAAGTGAAATTTGCCTGCGTAGACGGACCGGAATTCGACGGACACCTTGTGAATTTTGATGAAGCCTTAAAGAGACAGCAGTTGTATAAAACGGAGGAAGGACGTGCTCTTTTGAAAGCACGCGAAGGCGATACTCACCACGGCGGATGTGGAAATTGTGGAGGTGACCAATAATGGCAGACGTATTAAAGAAAGTTCCCGTAAGAGAGCAGGACGCAAAAGAAAGAGCAGAAAATTTTGAAGAAGTATGCTATGGATATGATCAAAAAGAAGCCATGGAAGAAGCTGAACGATGTATTAACTGCAAGAAGGCCAAATGCATTCAGGGATGTCCGGTTGCTATCGATATACCAGGATTTATCCAAAAGGTAAAAGAAGAAAAGTTTGATGAAGCATATCAGGTGATCAGTGAGTCCAGTGCACTTCCCGCAGTATGCGGACGTGTATGTCCGCAGTAGAGCCAGTGTGAAGGCAAATGTATCCGCGGCTTGAAGGGCGAACCGGTTTCTATCGGTAAATTAGAGCGCTTTGTAGCGGATCGGGCGGTGAAAAAAGGTGTTAGACCAGAACCGCCAAAGGAGAGAAACGGACGCAAAGTTGCTGTTATCGGTTCCGGACCGGCAGGACTTACCTGTGCCGGTGACCTGGCAAAGATGGGATATGATGTGACCATTTTTGAAGCACTTCATAAAGCCGGCGGAGTATTAGTATATGGTATTCCGGAATTCCGTCTTCCGAAGGATGATATAGTGGCGAAAGAAGTGGATAATGTTAAATCCTTAGGTGTTAAGATTGAGACCAATGTAGTCATCGGCAAATCAACAACGATTGATGAGCTGCTGGAAGAAGAAGGTTTTGAAGCTGTATTCATCGGTTCCGGAGCAGGACTTCCCATGTTCATGGGCATTCCGGGTGAAAATGCCAATGGTGTATTCTCAGCAAATGAATACCTGACCCGTAATAACTTGATGAAAGCATTCCGCGATGATCACGCAACACCAATTATGCATGGTAAGAAAGTTGCTGTTGTTGGTGGCGGTAATGTAGCGATGGATGCTGCAAGATCAGCTCTCAGACTGGGTGCGGAAGTTCATATTGTTTATAGAAGAAGTGAGGCAGAGCTGCCGGCCAGAGTTGAAGAAGTACATCATGCAAAAGAAGAAGGTGTAATCCTTGATATCCTGACCAATCCGGTTGAAATCTTAACGGATGAAAATGACTGGGTAAGAGGACTCCGCTGTGTACGTATGGAATTAGGTGAGCCGGATGCATCCGGAAGAAGACGTCCGATCGTGATTGAAGGTTCTGAGTTTGAAATTGAAGTAGATATGGTTGTTATGTCACTTGGTACATCCCCAAATCCATTGATTTCTGCTACAACGAAGGGATTGGATGTGAATAAATGGAAATGTATCGTTGCTGACGAAGAATTAGGTAAAACATCCAAAGAAGGCGTATATGCCGGCGGAGATGCGGTAACCGGAGCAGCTACTGTTATTTTGGCTATGGGGGCCGGAAGAGCAGGGGCTAAAGGTATTCATGAATACTTGAGTAATAAATAGATTATCAGGGATAATCTGGTGATAAAAATAGTGAACTGATATGCAGGGGTGTTATAGAGGCGATTAGCTGCCTTGTATGACGCTCCTGTTTCTGTATAGGAGAGAGAATGAAAATTACCTGTGTTACCGTGGGAAAGGTGAAAGAAAAATTTTATCGTCAGGCGATTGATGAATTTAGTAAACGGCTGCAGATATATTGTAAACTGAATATTATCGAAGTTGCAGATGAAAAGACACCGGATAAGGCCAGTGAAAAACAGGAAGAGCAGATTAAAGAATTAGAAGGCAGCAGGATTTTAAAGCATATTCGAGAGAATGATTATGTGATTGCGCTGGCTATTGAAGGGAAGAGCCTGGATTCGGTAGAATTAGCGATGAAACTAGAGGAGTTAGGTATTAACGGAACAAGCAGTATTGTTTTTATAATTGGCGGATCTTTGGGGCTTTCCAAAGAAGTTATTAAGCGGTCGCATTATCAGCTTAGCTTTTCAAAGCTGACATTCCCTCATCAGTTGATGAGAGTGATATTACTTGAGCAGGTATATCGGGGATTTAGGATAATGAATGGACAGCCATATCATAAGTGAGAGAGCGGGGGAAGAGTTATGTCGTTTATAAGCGTATTGTTGATGCTGGGAATATTTAATGCTGTTTTTTGGGGAATTATGATCTGCGTTATGATTGGTTTGTTCATAAATATAGTTGAAGGGGGACTTATCGCAGGAATGTGAAAATATTTGTCCCGTAATGAAATTTTGAAAGCAAAGAGCGGTAAATTATTGGCAGGATACAGAGGTTTAGGATGGATATCTGTAGTAGTTGGAGTCGTAGCAATACTGATTAGCATTATCTTTTTGGCAGCTCCACAGGTTATGTATGTAACGGAAGCCGATGGCAGTTTTAAAATATCTGGTCTTGTCATTATTTTTTGTGGGCTTGTTATACTGACAGCGGTTTTGCTTCAAGTGCTTGGAGTATTATTCTTTCGTATTGCGGGTCTAAATAAGAAACTGGAGTCACCACAGGTACCAAAATGGATCATAATCGTTTGCCGGATTCTTGGAATTTTGATTTTTGTCTTTGACATTGTTATAATTCTTATCATAGCGGGTGTACTGTTGCTGATTTGATGAATGATGTTATGGACATCCATATCTCGAATCATTTCGCCATATAGTATCAAACTTTTGTCCAACTGTGTGTCATATTATCCCATAACAAGGATATGCCGATTTTGCGAACCGCGACTTTGGGCGATAAGGTGAACGTACAGTATTCGCCTTTAGGCGGTAATAGTAAGGAGCTACAAGTAATATTATCGCTTATGGCGCAAAGTATAAATTGGGAGAATTTTATGTACGAATTTAGAAATCTCAAAGAAGTAGACGCTGAGGTTTTAGCGGTTACTTGGAATTTAGCTTTTTCTGACTATATTGTCCCCATAAATATGACACCGGATGGAATTGAATCGTATTTCAAGGTTTCGGGAGTAGACAGAAGCCAATCCTTTGGTGCATTTTATAAAGGTGCGCTTGTTGGTTTGTTGATTAATTCGGTTGGCACTTTCAAAGGTAAAGTGGTTGCCTACGATGCTATGACGGGGATTGTGCCGGAACACCGTGGCAAGAGGCTATTTTCACAATTATTTGAGCGTACAAAAAATAGCTTAAAAAGCAATGGTATCATGCATTACTATCTTGAAGTAATCACAACAAACGAAGATGCCTATTCCATATATAAAAAGAAAGGCGGGAAAGTCGTTAGAGAATTTTCGTGCTTAAAGGGGAAAATGAACAGCAATTTTTATGTTAATTCCGAAGTTATCATTTCGCCTTTATCCGATTTTTCTAAAGAGGAATTTTCCAAATATGAACCTTCTTTTGGAAACCAGATTGTTGCCCTGCACCGAAATATCGAAGATTACCGGATTGCGTATAATGAAACCGAAAACAAAAAAGCGGCGGTTGTATTTAGCAAACAAGGCAGTATCGCACAGATTATGTGGGATGGGATAGACAGCAAAGACATGCTTTGTACTGTTTTAACACAATTATCGCAAAACTTTGAAAATTTGAGCATATCAAATATCCCTACTACGGAAACTGAATTAATCAATGAACTGCAAAATATCGGTTTGAAGATTTTGGTTAATCAATACGAAATATGCATAGAACTTTAGAAACTGTATCAATCATTAAAGAGACAAAAAAGTAGACATAACAGCCGGTAGTTAAATCGAAGATGCGGTATGAGATCTCCTTTTAGCAGCTGATACGGATGGTACTCTTGACTATAATAGCGATTTTAAGAGGCAGGAATCTATATAATATATCGGATTTCCTGCCTTTATTCATGGGTTATAAGCTTATTTATGATACAGATAACAGCCGTCTTTTTCCGGCAGACCAATCCGATTTGGAGACACTGGCTAAAGCAGTGAAATATATTAAGAATGCATAAAGAGAACATTAATCTTTAAATGATTGCAGATTGATGTTCAAGAAGGTAAATAAAAAGGATAAACTGTCCGTCTTTTACCTGAACTTCCAGATGCCCGTTGTTATGCCGGACCGCTTCGCGGATGCTTTTTAAACCGAAACCATGCTCTTCGGTATTCTGTTTTGAGGTTTCAGGAAGGACTTTTGCAGATACTTCCATATCGCTGCCCAGGAAAGGATTAGTAGTTTTTAGTACAAACAATCCTTTCCTGATCTGGGTATCTAATTGGATTTCACGCCTGGAGGCAGGAAGTTTGCTGCAGTATTCAATGGCATTGTCCAAACTGTTTGCAAAAATTGTGCAGATATCGACCTTGTCAAAGGGCAGGATGGATGGGATATCAGCCTTTACATGAAAGTTGATTCCCAGATCCTCAATTTGTCCCATCTTGCTGTTTATCACCGCATTAATGGTGGGGTCGGCACAATATTGTACTGTTTTAGTAAATGCAGCAGTATCAAGTAAATTATTGATATATTTACTTTTATCAGCTTCCGGCAGGAACTTAAGGGTCTGCAGATGATTTGCCATATCGTGTTTCAGTCGGCGGACTTCAAATTGCTGCTGCTCTAAGGTCTCATAGTGTTTGCGGTTGGTATCCATGAGGCGGCTTTGTCTTTCTAAATATTGCTGTTTGATCAGGACAATAATGGTTTGTAAAAGCCCAATGAAAGAGAGCAGAGCTAATGCCAGCAGGATATAGTAAATAATCATCGGCCGGGATCCCGGGATCTGGTCATTGCCGGCCAGGAGTATGATCGACAGTACAATACCAAAAGGAATGGCGGTTAAAAATAACAACAGTTTCCAAAGTGATGATGATAATTCATAATTCTTTTCCGGTGCATAGTGATGCAGGAACAGATAAAAAAGAATCCAAAATAGAAAACGAAAAAAAGAACCATAGTCAAAAGAAATAATCACCAGATTGTCGATCAGAGCATTGCAGGCAAAAGCAGTGCTGGCGAACATCAGCCCAATGGTGATCCGCTGCAGAATCGTTCCCTCGCAACAGATCAAAACAGATATTAAAAAGAAAATAAAGGTTCCGGGTAAGTTGTCCACATCGCCGATAAAGATGATCATGCCAACCAGAATAAAGCAGCCGATGACCAGCAGGGATTTTCTGAAATAACCTTTTTTGATGCTTAATAAGCAGTTCAGGGATTTCAGAGCTAATATGGATGAACCTATATGAGGCAGAAAATATAACAATTTTGTCAGAACAGCCATCAGAAGTCACCTCCGAAAAGTGAAAGGGCCAGCTTTCTGGTGGCAGATTCTTTCAGGGAACGGCTTAACGGAAGTACCATATCTCCAAGACTCACTGAATCCGAACCGATATGGCTTACATACTTTGGATTTACCAGATAACGCTGGTGGATTCTGACAAAATCATCTTTCAGCTCATCTTCAATATTATTTAACTGCTCGTAAAAATCATATTCTTTATGTTCTGTCACCAGAGAGACCTTACGTTTTTCGCTGTAAAAATATTGAATAGCAGAATAAGGAATACGATAATTTCCATCGGTATTCTTGAAAGTAAAGAAAGAAGTATACTGTTTTCTGATCAAGGTGCGGACCCGCTCAATGACCTTTTCTAATCTTTTTAAGTCCACCGGCTTGATGATATAGTCCAGTGCATCAACCTGATAACCGTCAAAGACATAATCAGTGTAGCTGGTAACGAATACGATCAGCAATTCCTGATTAAAAGTACGTATTTCAGTAGCCGTTTCCAGGCCATTCTGGCCGTCCATTTCCACATCTAAGAATAATAGATCAACTTCGCCGGGGTGAGATTTAAACCATTTGGCAGCACTGATGC
>Ga0153944_1000906_pt1 | contig 12474 bp, 9 predicted proteins | sample TSNJ028MetaG_FD_104703 | JGI IMG/M metagenome (GOLD analysis project Ga0153944, IMG submission 104703) | Attine ant fungus gardens microbial communities from New Jersey, USA - TSNJ028 MetaG | ecosystem: Host-associated > Fungi > Mycelium > Unclassified | place: USA: New Jersey, Wharton State... | reverse complement strand
GCCTCCATCATGTCTATTGCGGCCCTGATTTGCCGTCCATTCTCGGGAGCGGTATCCGACATGTTCAACCGCAAGCGCGTGATGATTGCCTCCATGCTGGTCGCAGCACTGACAATAGGCACCTGCGCCTTTACCAGGAATATGGTGGCGCTGGTGATCCTCCGTATCATTCACGGCTTCGCATTCTCTTTCATGACGGTGGCAAACATGGCGTTGGCCAGCTCGCTGATCCCGGAGCACCAAATGGGCAAGGGAATGGGTTATTTAGGATTAGGAACAATCATAGCCTCTGCTGTAGGACCCGGCCTAGGATTGGCTATCAGTGATAAATTCGGATTTTCCGCCTGTTTTGTGGTTTCGATGTTGTTCCTGCTTTTGGGGGCAGCGGCCATCATGATAGTTCCATATCAGCATATTCGGGTTCACCGTAAGGGAAAACACCTAATTAAGCTAACCGACCTGTATGCCGGCGAACTGACGATATATGTGCTGATTCTGGCCATTTTTAGCAGCGGCAACGGTTTGCTTTCCACCTATTTAGCTTTACTTGGCGACGAACGCGGAATCGGTAATATCGCGCTTTTTTTCACTGCGTATTCTCTGGTAGTCGTACTGATCCGACCGATGGCCGGTGCGCTGCTGGACAGGAAAGGACTGGCGGTCATCCTGTACCCGTCGTTTCTTATCGCCTCCGCCAGCATGATACTGACCGGCGCCGCCTCCACGCTTGGGACGATAATTATAGCTGCTGTGCTAAAAGCTCTCGGACAGGGGGCCGGCAGTCCGTCCATACAGGCATACAGCATCAAGCTGCTTGGTAAAGAACGAGCGGGGGTGGCATCCAGCACCTGCTTTATCGGGCAAGACATCGGCAACGGCATCGCTCCTATTTTTGGCGGAGTGGTAGCAACCGGCTACGGCTACAGCGGTATGTTTTACTGTTACGCCGCTGTCGTACTGATAATAGGGCCCCTGCTCTATTCTCTTCAGCGGTTTCGGGAAAGACGTGCCGGCCGCACGTGAGTTCTCTGACTGTAAAGTATGCAACCCTTGCAATATATACATATGAACATGGGAAAACTATTCAAAACAGGTGGTGAAGGGAATGCCAATAAAGACCGGTAGGCTCAGAAAGTTTTTATACGATGTCATGAAAAACAAGTTGTTGCTGTTGATGCTTGTACCCGCGGTTGTATATGTAGTAATTTTTTCCTATATTCCAATGAGCGGGATTATCATGGCGTTCAAGAAATTCAATTACACCGACGGCATTTTCGGCAGTCCGTGGAACGGACTGGACAATTTTCGGTTTTTGTACATCTCCGGCAAGCTATGGACGCTTACGCGGAATACCATGCTATATAATATCGCGTTTATAATGGTGGGATTGGTTTTGCAAGTGGGCTTTGCTGTCATAATCAATGAGCTGCGTCTCAGACGCTTTAAGCGTGTGATGCAAAGCTTCATGTTTCTGCCATACTTCATATCGTGGGTGGTCGTGGTTACCGTAGTCCGGGTTGTTTTCGGGTATGAAAACGGCGTGCTTACCCAATTGCTCGATGCGGCCGGCTTAGCAAGGCTGAACATTTATGTCGATCCCAGGCCGTGGCCGTTCCTGCTTGTACTGATGAACGCATGGAAAAGTACGGGATATGGCATGATTGTGTATCTGGCTGCTGTTTCCGGTATCGATCCGGGAATGTACGAGGCGGCTGAGATAGATGGCGCAAATATCTGGACGCGTACCTTCAGGATAACAATACCAAGCTTGCTTCCCACAATGATTATCATGGTGTTGCTTGCGGTGGGACAAATTTTCCGCGGCGATTTCGGCATGTTTTATCAATTGATCGGGAACAATGGCGTCTTGCTTGAGGTGGGGGATATTATCGACCTCTATGTTTACCGATCCATGGCCTCCAGCAGCAATATAGGAATGGCCAGCGCGACCGGACTATATCAATCCGTATTGTGCTTTATCACGATTACGGCGACGAACTGGCTTGTGAAACGCTTTGAACCGGATTATTCACTATTTTAGGGGCGGTGATGAAAATGAAATGCAAGAAAGGGCTGACAAATGACGTACTGATTTTCAATTCAGTAGGTTTTTTGCTGGTTTTGATTTTCGGCCTGATGTGTGCGATCCCGTTCTATCTGATTTTTATTTCCTCTTTTGCCAGCGAGGGCTCACTCATCCGCAATGGGTTCAGATTTATACCGGATGAGTTTTCGCTGGAGGGCTACCAATGGGTATTCAGAAATCCCATGCGCGTTCTATACGCATATCGCAACACCATCTGCGTGACAGTCGTAGGAACCGCTTGTTCGATCTTTCTATGCACTGTGACGGGCTATGTGCTTTCGCGCAAGGATTTCCCGTGGCGCAACGGATTTTCCCTTTTCTTCTTCTTCACGACGCTTTTCAACGGCGGGTTAGTTCCGTGGTATATTCTATGCACACGTTATCTCGGTTTTAAGAACAGTTATATCGCACTTATTCTGCCGCTGATGTTCTCTGTGTGGAATATGGTTATCGCCAAAAATTATATGAAGAGCATACCGTTTGATATCGCTGAATCGGCCAAGGTGGATGGGGCGAACGATCTGTTGATATACTTCAAACTTATATTGCCGCTGTGCAAACCTCTTATAGCGACGCTGGGCCTTTTTTCCGCATTGGCTTACTGGAACGACTGGTACAACTCCATGCTTTTCATTACGGATTCCGATAAGCAAAGCCTGCAATACTTCCTTCATGAGATGTTGAGCACCGTGCAGGCGCTCAAGCAGCTTGCGTCCGCCGGCAATCAGGAGGCCATAACCAACGCCGTCATTCCTCAGGACAGTATGAGAATGGCCATGACCTGTGTTACGATAGGGCCGATCATTTTCTTGTATCCGCTGATACAGAAATATTTTGTTAAGGGCTTAACCATTGGAGCGGTCAAGGGGTGAAAGCCTGGCTTCCGTTTTTGTACCCAATTACCCTATAAGGGTGGCAAATATACAAACACTATTTATTATGGAGGAAAAAAGATGTTTGCTCGTAAAATTGCGTTGAAAAACCTGATCTGTCTGGGCATGGCGCTGTTGTTGTCGATCGGCCTGTTTGCCGGATGCGGCAATAACGGTGGGTCATCTGATCCAACGTCTTCGAAGCCCGCGGCATCCACAGCATCGCCCTCTTCTCAGTCGGAGCTAGGCGCCCCGGCAAATGACCCCGACAACCCATGGAGCCATATCGACCTGTCGGAGCCGGAGACTATCAATTTCTATGTTATAGGCTCCCTTGGCACCGATTGGGAGAGGATTACCGGCTTGGCAAACGAAAAGATGCAGGAAAAAATCAACACCACCGTAAATTTCGTTTATGTGCCGTGGTCCGATTTTCAGACCAAGTATGCCCTTTTTCTCGCCGGGGATGAAAGCGTCGATATGATTTACGCCGCTCCGTGGTGTAATTATCAGGAGCATTTGAAGGCGAACGCCTTTACCCCGCTGGACTGGGATTTTATCAGTACCTACATGCCCCTGACCGCGGAGGGACAGGCCAGCGAAAGCTGGAAGGAAGTCACCTATGATGGCAAGATATACGGTATCCCGCGCGATGACGCGCTTATCGTAGCCGACATAGCTGTGACCACCCGCGATTTGATGGACAAATATGGCTGGAAAGAAAGCGATATTAACGGCTGGGATGACCTGAACCAATACCTGTTTGACATTGCGGCGGGCGAGTCCGGTACGGGGGTGTACGGGATAAACGCGCAGAGCGGTTGGCCCAGTGATATCTATTGGTTTAGATACGCGAACCGCATATTTGATATTGACGATGGCAGCGCTACTTGGATGACTTGGCGCTATGACACAGGGAAAAGCTTTGACGTTAACGATATGATTTGGTTTGCCGAAACCCCCGAATATCTGGAATTTGCTTTGCTGATGGCAGAATTTAATAAGTCCGGCGTGTTTCCGGCGGACGTTATGTCCAACCAGACCATGATCGACGACAGCTATCTTGAAGGACGCAGCGCAATTAATTTTGCGTCTGTGGAAAATGCGAATAAACTTATTTCCGAAATGGAGTCCCGCGGAAAAGAGATCGTTTTTCTGGATGGCGTGTTCACTGAGGAACATCGCAGCCGGCGGGGGCCTTACATGATGTATGCGGCATGCTTCCCGACAGCCTCTAAAAAAACGGAACGCGCTGCGGTGGCGCTTGACTGTATGAAGTTTGACAAGGAAGTGAACCGCCTGTTATTGGGTGGTATTGAAGGTGAGCACTATACACTGGACGAGACGGCAAATATCAGGGATCTTGGCCCCAATGCGGCGGCCTACCCGTGGGCCGGCTGGTGCTTCCTGTTACAGCATGACGCGGATCCGGCGCTAAAGCTCCAGCCGGACTTGCAGGCCACGCAGGACCGGATTATGGACTCGCTGGTATCCCCGGATGTGTTCCCAATTAACGGGTTTGCTTATGATAACAGTAAGTTTGAAGCCGAGATCGCCGTTCTGAGCGCTCTGGTCAATGAATATCGCTTCTCTTTCTGCTTCGGGATTTTTCAGGACAATACGGAAGCCAAGTACCATCAGTTTATCTCCGAGTGCAAGGCGGCAGGACTGGACGCTATTGTGGCCGATTACCGCGAGCAGCTACAAGCCTTTATCAAAGACTGAACGGAGTAATGCCAGATGAGCGAAAACCAACTAACTCGCGTGGAACCGGAGCAAGTGGGCGTTTCCAGCGAGAGCGTACATGCCTTTATCGAAGCGCTGGAGCGCAGCGGAACTGAGATGCATGGTCTTATGATGTTGCGCAGCGGAAAAGTATTTGCAGAAGGATGGTGGGCGCCCTACGCGCCTGGCCTTATCCATGGCTCCCAGTCCCTGACCAAAACGGTAACGGGTGCCGCGTACGGCGCCGCCGAGCTTGCCGGAATTCTGGATTTCGGTGAACTTGTCATCAATGTTTTCCCGGAATATGCCCACTTGACATCAGGCCCCTACTGGGATGAATTGCGGGTATACCATTTGCTCACCATGTCTTCCGGCATGGTGAGCATGCCCGCGGTAACAGCTGCCGGCTGGATGGAAGGCTTTTTCAAGACCCGAATACAAAACAGGCCGGGAACGGCTTTTTTCTACAACAGCATCGCCTGCTCTCTGGTGGGAGCATGCATACAAAAAAGAAGCGGGCAGGGTCTGCTGCCGTTTATGAAGCAGCACGTTTTCGATAAAATAGGAATCGATTCAGGCAGGCTCAAATGGTACTGCCACGCCGACGGGCTGGAAAACGGCAGCGGCGGGATAGTATCGACTACAGAGGATAACGCGCGGCTGATCCAGTTATTTCTCCGCCATGGCCGCTGGGACGGCGAGCAGGTGATCTCGAGCAGGTGGGCAGATATGGCTGCCGCCATTCAGAACATCCATGCCGCCAGCCAAGCTGCGGGCGCATCCTCAGCGGGTTACGGCGGCATGATGTGGGTGCGCGACGGATGCTTTTACGCGGACGGGGCCATGGGCCAGCTTGCGGTTGGATTCCCTGAAAAGGACATGGTGATTGCGCTAAACCAGACCGTGGCGGACAAGGCGTCGGAGGAGCATATGCGGCAAGCTCTGTTCGGCTTTTCAAGATATGTCTGCGACACGCCGCTTCCGCGCAACGCCCACGCGCTGGAACGGTTGCGCCACAGGCTGAAACGGCTGGCCCTTCCCGCCCCACCGTACTCATCTATTATGGGCCGACTGCCTTATGGCAGGACGTGCAGGTTCACGAGCGGCTCAGTCCCGCTTTTTGCGGACGACTTAAAGATATTCAATGCAGCGTATGTCGAGCCGGTACACGCCTTCGAGTTTTTTGGGGATAAGGGGCTTCTGATCGTCCGCGTATACAGCGAATCCGGTGTAAATGACCTATATGTGGGCTTGGATGGGCGGCGGTGGAACAACCATGTGAAAACCAATAATCCGGACAGCGAATTATCGCTCGCCGCGCATTGGAAAAACGAATCGACTATTTGCTTCGAATTTAGATGGCTGGAAAACTGCCGCGTCCGGACTGTTGAGTTTACTTTTGATGGCAAGGGTGCAGATATCATGACCACTCAGCAACGAGTCGGCGGCTTTGATGAAGGGCCGTGGTATGCCCGCGCGGATTGGGATTAGGGCTACTTTTTAAACTGTGAGCCCGAAGACAGGTTCCGATAAAGAAAGGCGTGGTCAATATCAGCGATTCGATCAAAATCATTTATAACATAGAAATCTTGAGGATATCGGGCGCGCGGAGGCGTTCGAGCAGGTCGAAGTGCCGCGCCTGAGACTGGCCGGATGGTACGACTTTTTGCGTTTTTGCGTGACGAAACAATCTATAATTATGCCCAGTTTGTCAAACGCGGCAGCAGTGACGCGTGCCGGACGGGAAGCCGCCTGATTGTAGGCCCGTGGTTGCACGGGCATGAGCTTGCCTCCAGTTTCGACGGCTTTGATTTTGGGCAGGCCGCCTCTGTTAAGGGGGCGCGGATTATTAGCTTTCGTCGGTTCTTGACGGCGGAACTGGGCCTGAATAACGGATCGCCCGCTAATACGGATATTGTGAAAGGATGGTCGTCAAATATGCCCAAACTAAAGGTAAATGGCGTGACACTGAGTTACAAGGAAATAGGGAGAGGAAATAAGATTCTTCTGTCCTCCCAGCACTTTTTTTTGACTGATAGCCACATGGAATTGCTTGGCAAACCGCCTTATGATTATCACGTGTATTTGGTTACGATGCGTGGATTCGGTGAATCAGAGCATGTGTTCGGACAACAGCCGGAGGATTGGACAAAGGTTTGGGGGGAGGATCTGCTGGCATTCGCCGACGCTATTGGCGCTGAACAGTTTTATTACACCGGCGTATCCCATGGTACGATTCCGGGCTGGTACGCAGCGTTTCATCATCCGCACCGGTTGAAAGGGTTTGTGGCCGTATCAGGAGGAGTGCCAAAATTCACCAAGCCCGGCGAACCGTCGCCCGTTCAAGTACGGTATTGGGAGGGTCTCGTGGGCAACCGCGAGGAGTTGAAAAAAATAGGCTGGGACACACCATATCCCACTAAAGACCCAAAGCGTTTGGCATATCGGGAGGCCCGCAGGGAAGAATATCTTGAAATCCTTATGAACCGGAAAAAAGAGGAATTTTTGGTGGATGTGAAATCTTTGACCATATGCGGAGCCACTACGGAGGAGGAATATTACGATAGGATTTCAAAGATCGACGCGCCCGTCATGATACTTCACGGGATGCGAGATACGACAGCGGACATAAGTCAGGGAGTAAAAGCCGCTTCGCTCATACCCGGAGCCAAGCTGGTTTCCTACGAGCACTATGAACATTGCACGCCGGACGAGTGCCCGGAGCCGGTGGCGCTTGAGTGCGACCGCTTTTTTAAAGATATTGAAGGCAGGATTTTGTAAGCCGGCAAGAGGCCGGTGTTACATGAACCCATTGCGCTATATTAACTGGGGGAGAATAAAGATGGGCGGGGAAATGAGAACCCGGTGTGTCAATTCGATGACCAATTGGGAGGCCGGCTTGATTTTTGACATTTTCTTTTTAATCTTATTCCTTGTCTGCCCGGTTTTGCGCCCCAGGCGCTCATAAACGAATTATTTAGCATCTTCCCCTTAAATCCAATCGCCGAATTTCTTGATATAGACTTTTTTCATAAGCTGAACGGCAACGGAATATAGCAGGATAATCCCCAGCAGAACCGGGATAAACGTCAGCGGCACGGCGACCATGTCAAACCATGCTCCAACTGGGGTAAAGGGCATGATGATACCGACCAGGCTGACGATGATCGTTGACCATATCACGGGTTTAGCCGCCCGGCTCTCAATAAACGGTATCTTTGCCGTGCGGATCAAATGCACGATCAGCGTCTGCGTCAGCAGACCCACCATAAACCAGCCCGTCTGAAAGATGCCCTGCGTGGCTACGGAGTTTGCCTTGAATACAAACCAGAGAACTACGAACGTGAGGATATCGAATAAGGAGGACACGGGGCCAAACCAGTACATGAACTTTTCAATGCCCTTGGCGTCCCATTTCTGCGGCTTTTTAATATATTCCTCATCCATTCTGTCGGAAGGGATGGTGATCTGCGAGAAATCGTAAAGCAGGTTTTGCGTCAGAATCTGTATCGGCAGCATGGGCAAAAACGGCAGGAAGATACTGGCCGCCAGCACACTGAACATATTGCCGAAGTTTCCGCTGGCCGCCATCTTGATATACTTAACAATATTTCCAAAGGTTCTGCGGCCCTCAATAACGCCTTCCTCAAGCACCATCAGGCTTTTCTCCAGCAGGATGATGTCCGCGCTTTCCTTTGCAATATCCACGCCTGTGTCAACAGATATACCAATGTCGCTTTGGTGCAGGGCGGGTGCGTCGTTGATGCCGTCGCCCATATATCCTACCGTATGCCCCATTTCCTGCAACAAGCCCACAACGCGTTTTTTCTGGTCGGGCGAGAGCTTCGCCAGCAGATTGGCGGTTTTGAGCTTTTGCGAAAGCGCCGCGTCGTCCAGCACCTCCACATCCGCGCCAAGCAAATACTCGGAAACGTCAAGCCCCACCTGCCCGCAGACGGTGCGCGCCACCTTCTCATTGTCGCCTGTCAGTACCATCACGCGCACACCGTGATCGCTGAGCGCGGTGATGGCTTCTCTGGTGCTTTCCTTTGGCGGGTCTAAAAAGCCGACGTAGCCGATGAGCACCATATCCTGTTCATCGTCCACGCCGAACGCTCCGGCTTCCCGGATGTCGTTCTTTTGCGCGATAGCGACAACACGCAAACCTTCCTCGTTGAGCTTGTCGGTCAGCTCCAACACCTCATTGCGTATGGCGTCGTCAAGCGGGATGACCTCACCTTGATACTCCGCAAATGAACAGCAATTCAGCATTTCCTCAACCGCGCCCTTCGTGATGAGTTGACGCTTGTTGTCCTTGTTCTGGAGCACCACCGACATGCGCCGGCGGTTAAAATCAAAGGGTATCTCATCCACCTTGTGATAGGTGTCGTCCCAATAGTCGTATCCTTCCTTTTCGGCGCGCGCAATGATAGCGAGGTCGATTAAGTTTTTCAGCCCCGTCTGGAAATAGCTGTTGAGGTAGGCGTGCCGCAGGATGCGTAAATCCTCGTTGCCGTGAATGTCCAAATACCGTTCCAGGACGATTTTATCCTCGGTGATTGTTCCGGTCTTATCGGTGCAAAGCACATCCATTGCGCCGAAGCTCTGTATTGACGCCAGATTCTTGACAATCGTTTTCCGCTTGGACATAGCAACAGCGCCTTTTGCCAGCGTGCTTGCCATAATCATAGGCAACAGCTCCGGCGTGATGCCCACAGCGACGGACAGCGCGAACAGCAATGCCTCAATCCAATCCTTTTTGATAAGGCCATTGATAAGGAATATGACCGGAACCATCACGAACATAAGCCGCAGCAACAGGCGGCTCACGTCCGCGACGCCCTTTTCAAAGCTGGTCTGCGCGCGTTGTCCCGTTAAATCCTTTGCGATTGAACCGAAATAGGTGTTATTGCCTGTCCCAATGGCGACCGCGAGGGCGCTGCCGCTCACCACGTTCGTACCCATATAGCAGATGTTGGAGGCGTCGAGCGCGTTGCCGGAATCGTTGAGTAGCTTGGGGTATTTTTCAATCGGATCGGACTCGCCCGTCAGCGACGCCTGCCCCACAAACAGGTCTTTGGCCGACAGGACCCTCAAATCGGCGGGCATCATATCGCCGGAAGACAGCTTGATAATGTCGCCGGGTACAATATCCTTCATGGGGATATCCTTTACAACGCCGTTTCGGATTACGGTGGCGACGGAGGAAACCATTTCTTTCAGCTTTTCGGCGGCGTTGTCCGACTTGGATTCCTGAATAAACTGCATGATGCCCGATATACCAACGAGTGCCAGAATGATGATTACCGTCGCCCAGGATTTATTTTCAGTTAAGAGCACTTCGGTGAAAAACGAAACGCCCGCCACCAGCAGAAGAACGAGGCAAAAGGGATTGGCAAAGGAGAGTAGAAGCTTGACATACCAGGGCTGGTTCTTGCCGTAGTCAATTTCATTGTGGCCGTAATATTCAAGCCGGTCGTCAACCTCTACCTCGTTAATGCCGTTTTGGCCCGTATCCAACGCGCTGTAAATATCTTCTTCGCTCATGCGGGCATACTTTAGCGCCGAAGCCGACAGCGCCGCAACCTTGTTGTTGATTTCTTTTTTTGCCATACGATTGCTCTCCTTATATAGGTAAATGCTTTATGAACGCTAAATAATAGCCTCCTACAGTTGCGTATGATTATACCATAGTTTGGGCGCTTTTGGAACAAATAAAGGAAGGGCCTGGTTCAATCTAAAGCTCTGGCGGGCTTCAGCCAGACTATACAAGAGGCATATTTGTGTAAAGGCTGATTTTGTATAATAGCAAATGCCCAGTAGTTCGTTTTAGATCCCTGCAATAAAGCATAATGCGTACGTGGTTCGACTTTGTTATCTAAACTATAAAATCATTTATGAGCGTACTGCAAAGTTATCTGCCTGCAATTTTTCCGCTAACATTTCAATACTCCCAGTAAAATGGTTGATATTCGGTAGCCAATAGAAAGTAGAGGTATTGTTATCACATTTAAAGTATCTATCGTCTACGTGACATATATAAACAATTTTATTTAGAGCAATCGCTATTCCTAACTCTACATGAGTTCCTCTGCCCTGAGGAGTTAAGACAATCACAATATCGGCACTTTTTACTCCATCAATTTCTTTTTGACCAATAGACTTCAGCGTTTCCACATCGGTTTCTTTGATTGATCCGTGCACTGTCCAATCATAAGTATGTTCCCAGCCAAAATTTTTTAATAATTTCGCAAGGCCTTTTACTTGTTCATGGTTTTCCAGTTTTGACGCTATATAAAAATTCATTTTTGTCCTCCTGTCCATTATATAAATTAACTGCGTTTACATTATATATCACCATATATACAAAAATAAAGATATTCTACCCGGCAAGCCGGGGAGGTGGCACGCCATTCCCGTTTTGCGCTTGTTTGGACTCCGTCCCAAACCCTGTCAGCCGCCTCGTTCGCTTTCGGCTGTTAAGCGCCTGCGGCGCTGCTATATGCACGAAGAAATGTGACCTATCGCAACATCAGCACACTTGCTGTGCTTGCTACGGAAGTCCTCTATTAAAAGGTATATTCATGTTCACCGTTTCAAAGCTTAACATTACAGCGGCTAACGTTCTTGTTGTTCTTCAAAAATAAACAAGTCTTGTAAAGGCTGTCTTTATTCGCTATAATATAAAGCCTCCACTATAACACCAGACTTTCATTGTCTGCTAAAATAGAACTGAATGGAGGTTAATTGCAATATGGCTAGTACCTATAAAACATCAGAAGTAGCGCGAGTAATCGGTATCCACCCCAATACCGTCCGGCTCTATGAGGAATTAGAGCTTATCCCCAAGCCGGGACGACGAGAAAACGGTTATCGCGTGTTCACGGATTTTCATATAGAGCAATTTCGCCTGGCAAGGACGGCTCTAAAAGTTGAGGTTTTACAAAACGGTCTGCGCAAAAAGGCGATTGATATAATCAAAACTTCGGCAACCGGCAATCTTGAAGAAGCGGAGAATATTGCAAGAAGCTACTTACAGCAAATCAAGCAGGAGCAAAGGAACGCCGAAGAAGCCATAGAGATTGTAACGCAATTACTGTCCGGCGGCAAACCGGAAATTGACGAATTATATCTTACGAGAAAACAAACGGCAGATTACTTGAAAATTTCAATGGACACTTTACGGAATTGGGAAATGAACGGCTTGTTGACTGTCAAGCGAAAACAAAACGGTTATCGAGTATACATGGATGAAGATGTTCGGCGGCTAAAAATTATTCGTTCTCTCCGATGTGCCAATTACTCACTTTCCGCTATTTTGCGAATGTTAAGCAATCTGTCCTATAATCCGCAAGTCAACATAAAAAAAGTTATTGATACGCCGGAGGAAAACGACGATATTATTTCGGTATGTGACAAGCTGCTGACTTCATTACGGTATGCGGAAGAAAACGCACAAAATTTACTCGTTCAGCTTGATAAAATGAAAAGAATATAAGAACCCCACCCGTCACGCAAATCAAAGATTTGCTACGGGTCCCGGGAACCTTGAAACCTTCGGTTATAAAAAACAAACCCTCCATCATACCACCAGACTTTTATCTGGTGGTATTCTTTTTGTGAAAAACAAAAAGGAGGACGCTAGAGTGGAAGCAGTCATTCAAGTTGAAAACTTGAGCAAGTCATACGCTGAAATTAAGGCAATACAAAATGTGAATATTTCCGTTTGCCGTGGTGAAGTGTTTGGCTTGCTCGGGGCTAATGGCGCGGGAAAAAGCACCACCATTGAGT
>Ga0153944_1000904_pt1 | contig 12481 bp, 20 predicted proteins | sample TSNJ028MetaG_FD_104703 | JGI IMG/M metagenome (GOLD analysis project Ga0153944, IMG submission 104703) | Attine ant fungus gardens microbial communities from New Jersey, USA - TSNJ028 MetaG | ecosystem: Host-associated > Fungi > Mycelium > Unclassified | place: USA: New Jersey, Wharton State... | reverse complement strand
TATTTTTACCACCCTCCCTTCCCCGGTTTTTTTTTTTAAAGTCCCTTTCCCCGCCGGGTGAAAAATTTTATAACCCTTTTTTTTTTAAAGTACTTCCCCCCCCCCCCCCCCGAGAAGTGTTCATCTAACTTGCCAAACATCTGTTTCCTTTAACCCAAATCCCGAAGGTGTCGAGGATAAATATCCAGAGTTATCACCAATCTACCTGCGAACGCGCCTTGATTTTTTTTAAGGGAGAGCGGCCGCTATAAGTCAGCAGTAAGAGATTTGAATTCACATTCACGACGAAGAGAGACACGGGCAAGCAATCAATGGTTCATACGACAGTGAAGATGTGTAAGATAGTTTTGTTCGAGGTGAACTCGTCTGTCTTGTTGGTGTTATTTGTATCCTTAAAATGGTAGGTCCACTTATTGAGGCATCTGTTTCACTTATGATTATGAGCCTACAAAATTTCTTGCTTCTTAAGCCGCACAGATGTTCTAGAGCTCCCTCATATACGAAGTTTTACTTGAAATCTCTAAACCACCGAGTCCAGAAATTTGCGACGCACAGAGACAGCGTAAATTTGGATAACCGACAATCACCCCTCTCACAGTCGCCGCTTGACACTGGACGAAACCGCTCGCAACTGCGACTCGAGTCGATCGGGCCCTTCAATCTCGGAACATCGCAGCGAGCATTACGTGGTGGTGAAGGGACGAAGAAATGGTCGGAACTCAGTACAGGAGGAAAGGGTTCGTTTTTAGTTCATTGTCCTCATGCAGTATTAGCTCATGCTGCATTCAGCCATGCGTACAGCTTCACATACGAAAAACTTGGCCATTATTCTTATTGGTGCAGGCTTTGCATCGCTGTTAATATATACTGTTACTTCTGAAATTTACTCAAGCAATTCTCCGACGAATCTCTTCAAGGATGCCTGTGAACGCATCAAATGCAACCAAAGAGCATGTCGTTGCTTTTACTAATCTGTCATTGCTGACAATCTGCTGCTGCATAGGTTCTCAAGTACTTGAATGGTCCTCTCACGTTTCACAACAACCCACCATCACTTGTCCGACCCCGCCACCGAAATCGACATGTTACGTCCCAAATTTTTGTCGATACTCATGGGCAGGAACATATGATCATGACGTTTTATATTGAAGGCCGTCCTGAAGGCTCAACGTCCTTTCCAGCTGATATTGGATACTATGAAGCTCTCTCCCTTTGGGCACACGAAAAGGCGGCCCATTTGCCTGAATTATCCTTACATGAGACAACAGCTTGGATCAGGGACGGAGCAGAGAACTTCTGGGAACGATCGAAACAGATATTCAGATATCTAAACGGAACTCCCATGTCAAAACCGCCTTTACCCAATCCAGGAGACCAAAACAAACAAACAAAAAGCCATGAAGAACAGAAAAGATGGAATTTTGCTGGGATGTTCTCTTCTCTAAAAGGAACTCGAAGAGGTTCTGACTCATCGACATCCTCGAAAATTGAGAGTAGAATCTTCACGGAAGGTGAGGTGCATGCTGATTTGGTCCGAGTGAGTACCATCCTTGGTTGGTATGCTCTGCGCATGCTGATAACAATCTAGAATGGCGATGGATACTTTGTTTTCCGGTATCTACTCGTTGACATTCCCAGTGAGTACCCTTGCCGTGTTCGAGAGCTCATCACCGAAACCGGATATCAGATACAAGGGAATCCAACCCTGTCCGTATCTTTGTGGAACGAGCCCCTGGGGTTCGAGACAACGAACCTGTGATGCGCTGGGACATGCACTAACCTCATGTATAACAATGGATTTTCATGCCCGCATCTCTTACCGAATAATCGAAAACCAGAATCTAGTGGTGAAGAGGATATATATGGCTATCGATTAATCTCCGAAGAGTTTTTGCACACGTTTGAGGACAGAATCTTTGGAAGGGTCTGCGATAAAGCAATTGAGCCCCAAACGATCGGCTGGGAGAAGAAATGAGTGCACCGTATGGATGGTCTTTAGAGGGAATCTCCAGTAAGGCAGGAAAGGCTTGATTATATTTATCGATGGTTGGTCGAATCTTCTCAGCGACCTTGCAAAGTCAGAGGGCAAATAAGGGACCGAGTTCAGATCAAATGAGGACAAACACACATGCTGGTTGATTAAGAGAATGGCGACGTCAGAACGTTCTGAGAAATCCTGAAAAGATGACTCGATCGTCGCAACAGGTGTTTCTAATTATCGTCAATGAAATGAAAGTGAAAGTGAAGACCTGGATGACATACTGGAGTCCACGACCAGAAAGTTCTTTTTCTGGTTGTCACTGACATGCCCAATCCCCGCTAATAACAAACCAGTGATTGAATCCTAAAGTGCATGTTGACAAATCCACGCAAGAACACATCAAAGAGGCACTCCACCTCGTCCCCAATGACTGCTATGAGATTCCTGTCCTTGTATGAAGTTGTGGACGTCATCCTAGGAGATTGAAATAACTCAAAATAGAAAAGGCTGCGTTGGACATGTTTGGCTAAGGGTTTGGTTCCATAACATCATTTCGATACCTACCCGCTGCGCCATGGATATCTTTAATCGACCGCCATCAATATCCGAGGACACATTGCAATATGCACTCTACCCAGGGTCAAAATTGTCCAACAAAGCTTCAGTGACTTTACTTGCCACCTGTATCCGTGACTATATCGACGCACTTCTTTGTGGTTTCATATGGCACCGAGACACATTTGAGCTAAAGGCAGCAGAAGATTCTTCAAACAATTGGTTCCTTGAGGGCAGGATGCGTGTTGGAGACTCAATTGATGACGAATGGTGCACTATCTGGCTTTTACGCGAAATTAGTTCCAAATGGGATCTAGTCATCAGGTAAGCGTTTACATTTATCTTATCTTTTTGTCATCGTTGATTGCACAGTCTGACAGCGTTTGCGACACTGATGGAGAGATCTTGCTCATTGAAGCCGCCAACGAACTCCCTTCATGGGTGAAACCTTCAAATGCTGAGAACAGGGTGCGCCTGATTGTCTATTGAACTGGTGAGGAGAATTAACTTTTCACCTGCAGGTTTGGATCTACCAATCTCGCCTCCACCTTATTCCGCTCCCACATGTCTCCCTGCCCTCTAGAAGGCGTGGTCGCAGAGAATTCACCAACGCTACTGACAGCGAAGCGGATGAGGATCTCAATGACGATGAAGAGGATGGATGGATCGCCCCAGAAGATGCAGTCAAATTCGTCAGAGATGATTCCATAGCCACCTTCGCGTCTGGAGAAGTGGAGGCCAGTGTCTGGCGGCAAACATCTGGGTATATGTTCCACAATACTTCATAATCGAGAAATCTAAGGCCGTATCAGCTACCCTGGCGCTCTACGTGAGCATCTGCATATCACAAGGGCTTATATACCTATGGACATTGCCAAGGCTTTATTAGCTAAACCCTATCTGGTCCAGAAGGCTGTAGAAACCTTCTATACCAGAGATGCAATCCAGCTACGTGTGAGTCGTCGGCATATATGTGCATGAATTTACTCAAATCTGAGTCAGGCAGCTCATCGTATGTCACGGTTCCCACCAGACACAAATGTTCTGCGATCCATCAAGATGACACGCATAGCATTTGCTCAATTGATGGGCCAAAAATTTTATCCCCCGAAGATTTTCGGCCAGTGGAAAGAGAATGTGGGAAGCAAAGAGTACAAATGGAGAGATATCGGCATGAAGATTGTAAAGCTTCTCTTTGGCTCGGGATAGCAATCATCTTCTCATCATTTTTGTTCTTGTTATCAGGCTGCTGGTTTCGAGATGCTTTATCAGGAAAATAAAGAACAATCAACACAGGCTTCAGAAAAATCAAAAGTTTGCTTTTCCGGTTACACGCAATGACTTGGTATACTCATGTCATAAAGGCCGAGGCCAACAAGGACGCTCTACGTCGGAATTCGGAATATAATCAATATATCCAAAATCTCATTTCTATAGGATATTTCAAAGGTGAAAAAGAAGGTTCCCAGCTTTGGAGTGAATTGGAAACGAAGGCCACAATTACTTTCCTTGAGATTCAAGCTCCAAAGTATGTTTTGGACTTTCGAGCTCAAGTAAATACTCACTATTCTTATAAGTCAGCGGTCATCGTTTGCAAAACAGGTTGATTTAGCTGTTTCAGAAGCGGGCTTGATTGGTGATCCAGGATTGCACGAGGAAGACGATGAATCATGGCTCACAATCGACGCTCAGGACCTGGAGACTCAACTTCAAGAGTCTCTGGGTCATACAAAGAAACTACGCCGGGAAGATGTTATGGATGTCAATTCCCTGGAAATTTCGGCAGAAGATCGAATTGCATCTGAACAAGCATCACGGCTCAAAGATCTGGCCAGCAAAGTCGAGCAGTTCGTCGAAGGCGAAGGTGACATGGAAGGTGCTCGTTTTGAAGAGTAGGTATCTCTTCTGCATGGTTGACACATGCTCATATGACTGGGGATTCCTTTCCAGCGAAGAATTCTCCGACGAATCTTTTAGCGATGGCTCAGATGGTGACGATTTTGAAGAGGCCACATCATCAAGTCTTCGAGTTCATTACACAACAGAGGCTATGGATAGCCTAGTGCCGGGCTTAGATCCCAGTGACTATGGTCAAATGCCAGCTACTTTCTACTCTAATTCTCAGAAAATAGCCTCAACAACCATTGCGACTGATGTCGCTGAGGAAAACCGTTCTGATCAGGGAACTCAAATCCATGATAAACTCAACGGTAAAGCTATCAGGGACCCCATATTACCAAGAAATAAATACGATGGAGTCGATTCCGACGATGAGACTGATGAAGAAAATTTAGAAGATGACGAATCTGAAGGAGACATGCCACAGGTTGTAGGTGATGTTGAAATTGACATGGAAGAAGAGGCAGAGGAATTTTTGGAGTTTTCCCGTCATACTCTCGGGATTTCTGAGAAGCACTGGGGTGAGATATTGCGAGATAGGAAAGAGCGTGGTGGTACGATTCCCATCATTCGCACGAAGCACTGGATTTATATCTACTCCATTAGCATTCGTTCCGAAAATTGCGAAGAAGATAATGTTGTCGGATACGCAAGATACTCAACCTGAATTGAAGAGAGCAGTGGATCATTTCTCGAGCACAAAGGAACCCAGGGTTCCTCAGCCTGGACCTAGACCCAATGTGAATCCGGAATTGGACTCCTTCGAAGCAGTGATGAACGCTATGGATGTTGAGCTCTCGCGTGTACGAGGGTCAACTAGAACCCCACAGACCGAGCTTTTTTCATCAGCATCACCGAGAGTTGATAAAGGAAAAGGAAAGGAACCAGACGTAACCGTTGGTGAAGACGAAGATATTGAGACTGTGATGGAAACGGAGCTGAGAGCTGCACTAGCGAGAGGGGAGGAGGAGGATGAGCTTGGGGAGGGTGAAGGGATAAATTATAATCTAATCAAGAACTTTTTGGAGAGTTTCAGAAGCCAGGGTGGGCTCTCGGGCCCAGTGAGTAATTTGGCGGGGAGATTACAGCCTGGATTTTCGCTTCCGAGAGATGAGTCGTAGTGTACTCGAGTCACTTTTTAGATTTTGTACAGTTGAATGCCGAATGGTAGCTTGAATCATAAATAATGCCCATCAACTAAGCCTAGGAATAGCACTTGTATTCACACCTGATCAAACAGCGACACTCGTGAAACATTTCAACTGTCATGATCCACGCAGTCCTTATCTGTGGGTCTCTTTACCGTTGCTTTTATTCGTTGGCTTACCCTACCTGGAATCACAGTCAATACCTCTGGCGTGGCACGTCTAACCAAATTCTATACACCTCTACATCAATCCGCACAAACTCTCATCCAGAAGATATTCTCACTGATCATCTCTCGACCTCCTGCCTTGTGTAATTTCCTGGACGCACCTGAATTAGAGGCTTTTCTTGGACCTAAGAAGATTGCCCATGCTAAGAAAAACACGAACGATTCCGGGAATGGATGGGAGGAAGATGAGAAGTGGAAGGTTGTATATAGGAGTTATGCGACGCTATATTTTGTCTTTGTGGTTGACGGTGCAGAAAGTGAATTAGGTGTCCTGGATCTGATCCAGGTAGGTCTCTTTGAATATGTGCGCGTGGGTTGGGGTTTGACTTGTTTAGGTGTTTGTTGAGTCTCTGGATAGAGCATTTGAGAATGTGTGTGAACTCGATCTCGTATTTCATTTCGACGAGGTGAGCAAGAAGTCGGGTCGATCTGCTGTAATTGACGCTCACTGAGTTATTACATCAGGTGCATCACATATTATCAGAAATAATTCAGGGTGGATTAGTTCTGGAAACGAATATTGAAGACATTGATGCTGCTGGTACGATACATTGCTCTTTCATTCAGTTACTCGGTCATTTAAATTTGATCATGGTCAGTTTCATTAGCTTCAAAGCTCAGAAAAGAATCATTTGTGTCTGCCAACCCGCTATCATCACTCGGAAGTACTGGAACAAGGGGTGGCGGCAATCTCAGGATGCCATTGGAGTGGTTTGCAGGTAAATTGGGAGCACGATGATGTTGCACATAAGTTACAATGATCATGCCTCTATTGGATTAGCCGAAGGAAGCCCAAAATGGCCGTGGGAGGTTTTCAAAATTGCCTGAGAGTACAAACATTTCAGAAGGAAATGCGAAGTTTTCATCTGGTTTAAGTTGGAGCAGACGGTGCTAACGAGGTACCTGATGGGCCCGAGGATGAGGATAGGCTTCGAGGAGGAACGAAAGAGACCACTCATACGTTTCTTCTTTTTCTTGGTAATAGTCGTTGTACCTCTTGTTATCTCCACAACAGCGGCCGTGCTTGGCGAGCCTTTGCTGGTTGATTCTTGAGAACCAGGAGTAGGTGTTGCCGATGAACACGATTGAGTTGGAACAGGTGTTTCTGCTGCAGTGCCGTTGTTTGCAGCTTCGGTAGTAATGGGGGTATAGGAAAGCCTAGAGTGGGCAGCAGTGGTTCGCATGGCGTTTAACAAGAGTATGTTATTCTGTTCACGTTTGGGTAGACGTCTATCAGAGCCTAGCGTGGCGGCGAGAGTGTCGTTTTCTGGAACGACGGCATTGGGGTCGTGCTTTCGGGGTTTGGAAGTGTCGTCAGACAGAGAGGGATCTGTAATAGGCCAAACAAAACCAGTCCTTGGGGTGTAGTCAGGCCGGTGTTTGCGCAAGACGTCAAGGGAGGCCTGAAGGGAATAAACAGCTGTGAGCTGGCAGGAGAATAAGTTTGGAAGGTTAGGATATAGTGGGACAGATGAGTTACCAGACGGTTTGACAGAATGGAATAGATGTCGGGTGATTGGTAAATTCGATTGTGCACTATAAAATAGGCTGCGAGGGGTCGAACTACAAATTGTGAGAATAAAGGTAGAAAATGGGATACTATGACGTGCCTTCGTCAGGAGAAAGGCGTTCGCGTTTGTGGATGATGAAGAATGCAGGTGGCTGAGCGTGGACGAGTGCAAATTCGGTACCTACGAACCGTCTGCTGCCATGAATATGTGGTAACAGATGTCGTCTGGGACATACCTCAGCTCTTCAGCCTCGTTGGCAATTGGGATGCCGGTATGTATCGTCTGCATACGCAGAACTTGATTATTGCTTTGCTTGTCGTAAAACATGGACGTAGTAAAGTAGTCGAATACATTCTCAGCCGAGAGAGGGCCGTTGGCCTATTCCTTGTGAACACGAAGACAGTAAACTACAAATTGCTGACCTGAATCCACTCGTGCCAGATAAAGAAACGATGACTGTAGTCATCTGGGGGATGCAGGTCATTGAGGTCCATGTTAGGGTATGCCAAGAAAAAGCTCCTATATTTCACAAACAAAACCATATCCTCATTGTCATGATATAAACAAGTAGACAAACGAGAGTATAATGCTACATATCCAAAAATTGTGAAGCATCCATCACAACATGAGAAGTGTCCTTGTAAAATAGAAAGTCCATCAAATCCGACTGGCTGACGATACAACCACGAAGATGAGATTATATTTAAAAGAGAAAGAGGCAAAACAAGGCGAGAAAACAAGAGGAGAGAGGAAAGCATATCGCGACCATGACCGTCGCGGGGCCGTGTTCATCACAGGGCGGTACGAATCATGATACGGCGTGCGTGCAGGACTGGCAGCATTTGCCGAGCACAAGGGTACTATGTATTATGTACGTCGTGATGCTTTCAGAAACAAATACTGACAGTCCTAAAGAGCGGAGAGGTGAAGCTATAATGCCTGGCAGATGACATTAAAGTTAGCCAATAATTTGGAATTCTGATTGAAGGATAGCAAAGAACACACCAAAAAATAATTCCGAGAAAGATTGGGACTCAAAAAGGTAATCCATCTACTTGACGTCGTAACAATCGCAAGAGCTGCTGCGGCCGATAGAACTTTTTCCGCAGCCATGACACCATACCCTATTTGCTCTCTCGACACCAATCGGCCTCCTCGTAGACCCAATGTGACCATTGGCAACGGGAGCATCGTCCCGATGGATGCTCACGCCGTGACGAGTGAGATCATGTTTACGGCTAAATGACCTTCCACACGTACGGTGAGGACAAACATGGGGCTTGAGGCGATTAGGATCATGCGTCGCCTTGTGAGTCTTCAAATTGTAGGCGCGAGCGAACGCTGGTGATATATCAGAAAGTGAGCGGTGAAACAAGTGATGATAATCACCTCGATGGCAATGCGGACACTTATACTTTTTTTTCGGATCTGCCTTCTGGTCGTCGACCAAAGTACGCGCTTGCATCAATGGTTGTTGGAATTGATGTGACGACGGAGAAGAGATACAAATGGGGGACACAGTAGAATGACCGCCCATGGGACCAGGGTTAAATGTAATTTGAGGGTATATTTCAGAAGCGATGGAGCTGCGCCTAGAAGAGGCATAGTCAGGGTAACTAGTCCTACTGTAGGATTTCATAGCAGGAGAGTTGCGGAGAGGTGTAGAAGGTAAGGGACCGAAAGACGTCGGATCAACTGAGTCATTGATACTAATAGTCGATGGCACGGTATAATCCTCGACGCAGACAGATTGGAAATCCAATGCCATTGCTTCAAGTTCGTAGGCAGATGAATACGTGGAGCCGGCGTACGAATATATGGAACCAGAATTGGGAGAGGGGGGATTATAGGCACTCTCTGAATGATTTGAAGAAGATTCATATGCCGAGTCTGTAAACGCGGAAAGAGGCCCGCATGAGGTCAGAGCAGGCCTGACGTAGGAATAATCATTCTGCTGAGCGAGAAGATGAAGATGTTCTGTTCCTTGGTATCCCTCCAAGGTTGAATCAATCTCGGATTCAAATTCACCCAAGTCTGGATGTGAAGGCAAGGCATCAGTAGCTTGGAATAGGAAATCGAAAGGATGTTGTTTCGAGTGGTCAATGAACGGAATGTATGAGTCGAAGCCTGCTGTGAACAGCGAGGAGTCCGACATTGCGTTGCTGCGGGTGTAATGATGAAAGAAAATGAGAGTTGAGTTGGGATGGTGGGTGGGAGAGAAAGCTGTTGCGAGGCCCCCATATAGGACCCCACTGCGGAGTTATGTAAGCATATTGATCATTTGCCGTCTCCCACGGAGGTTTGTTACGACCGTTTTCTGAAAACCGCATGGGTGGGCCGCACGCCTTACCACTTGCCGATCACGAGTGCTGACATGTGTTCTGGTTGCTGTTCCGTGATCTGTCCATATGCACTGGTGTCGACATCAATTATTGCTAGGTTTTGTGAAGCGCTTGTCCAGGTACCATTTACTTGGAGGCACTAAATCCGACCCGGACCTTTTCATAATTAGCCTCGATAAAAGCTTGTACCTCGGCTTCAGTGTTATGACCTGGACATGGTGAGAATTCAGTACAAATCATGAGACTGAGTCGAAACCGGGAGCCATTCATACGTCATTGATTGAAATATGATAGAGTTTCATCTTCTAGTACTAAACGTTGCTCGCCGATCACAAATATAATGAGAATGACCAAGACCTGCAGGATCCTCGCCAAGTCCAGTAACGGAGACACGGTTTGATCGACCCGAACCCTGAAACAAATAACCACATGTTGCTTTGTCCGAATGACAGGCTCTCTTTCCGGTCGTCTTGCCATGAGGGTTTCCACTACTGATGTCTGCATAGAATGAGATCGGGAATTGTCAAACTTGAGGACATCCAGAGACGACAGGGCGACAGCAGATTAGCTCGAACTTGACGTCGTATACACGTCGTGAAAAACTGATCTGAGATAAGAGGTTACATGAACCTTTCTACGACAAAGCGACTTTTGCCATAATCGATTAATCATAGACAAAATAACATCCTGCGAGCTGCTCTTCGTCAAATGCCGTTATACCCACATCTACGATTTCATGCCGAGAGCGTATATTGTGATATGCTAATTTCACCGGGAGGTACAGATTTGAGTCCGAGATAGCTTCTTGAAGCAAGGTGCAAGTACGATCTGGAGGTGGAGTATGTGAAAGGATACTGTGCAAAATGGAGCTCTCCAGTAGACTTAACGCCAGCGGTCTGGCCTTTGAGAACGCGTGTCGCTAAAAAGTGAATTGACCAGATCCGCAATAATGTTAAGTCGAACATCATATCCAAACACCCAGAAGCTTGGATCCGCATGAAACATCTGTCTGAATGTCGTTACAGGCATTCATACGAAAGTCCAACGTAGCTTGCTTACAACAGTGGCCATCGTTAGTTCGTCGCGTAAGGGCCGGCCCTCAACATCATTATTCTCTGCTCCGATCGCGCACGCATGAATCATATTCTGTGTTTTTCTAAACTCCTTTCGCTAAGTCACTTTCGTAATGTCTGGATTCGACGCAAACCGTGTGTACAATGTATCAGTACACGATCTACCTCCCGCCACAACTCCTGATTCCAATTCGGAAACCGAAAAGTTACTGGTCGAGTTCTTACAATCATTCCGCATTGGAGGAGAGTTCATCTACAGGTTTACTCTTTATCTTCCTCATGTCAGCAAAGTGACCATTTGATGCTACTTAGGGACAAGCTGCGGGCGAATTTGCTATTGAAGCAGTATATTCTTGAAGTTGATCTTCATCACATTGGATTATTCAATGAAGAATTAGCTTTTGCTATGCAGGATAGGCCTGCAGATGTTCTGCCTCTGGTATGCAGGAAAAAAACTGTATAACTTGAGAAATTTATTGCCATTTGCTAGTTTGAAAACGCTGCCACTCGAGCAGCCCGTTCAGTGTTGTATCCTTTAGGTAGTCTCGAAGAAGGCGAAGAAAACTCTTTGATACCTAAAATTCAAATTTCCCTTCGAACCGGACTCAACATGCTGCAATTCCGCGATTTGACCGCCAATACCATGAACAAGCTTGTTCGTATACCTGGCATCATCATCTCAGCGTCCGTCCTGTCATCCCGTGCAACCAAGCTCACCCTTCAGTGTTCCAACTGTCATTCTTACAAATTTATATACCCTCAAGGGGGACTGGGGGGTCTTGGCTCTGGTTCTGAGCGTGGATTGCCACGGAAGTGCGATGCCAGTCCACCGGGAGGCGAAGCTAACTCTTGCCCACTCGACCCATACATTATCATTCACCAAAAATCAACGTTCACCGATCAACAAACACTCAAACTACAGGAAGCTCCTGATATGGTTCCCGTCGGAGAGTTACCCCGTCATATGCTGTTGTCGACAGACAGGTATCTCACCGGAAGGATGGTGCCCGGCTCAAGAGTCATCGCTACAGGCATCTACTCGACCTTCCAATCTGCAAAGAATGTACGTCATTTCAAACTCTTTCAGGCAATTCCAAGATAAATTTGCATTAGAAAAATGCCGGACCTGCTGCACTGCGGCAACCTTACCTGCGTGTAGTTCATCTGGAATTGGCATCAGTTGGAGGTGCTGCTGGGACAAATCCTTTTGGAGTTCAATTCACTCCAGAGGAGGAAGAAGATTTCGCCGAAATGGCTCGAAGTGACGGTTTCTATGAGCTGTTTGCCAAAAGTGTTGCCCCAAGTATATACGGAAGCTTAGGTCTGTTGTTCGTGATCAATTTCTCTCTTCAGTTTCACAGTGGAACCTAGACATCAAAAAAGCCATCACTTGCTTGCTGTTTGGTGGGTCAAAAAAGGTTCTGCCTGACGGAATGAGACTCCGAGGAGATATCAATGTTTTGCTGCTGGGTGATCCTGGTACTGCAAAATCTCAGCTTCTCAAATTCGTAGAAAAGGTCTGCAATAGTGTTCTCGTGCACTACCTGATCTCAAGTCCAGGACAAGGTCGCACCCATTGCGGTCTACACATCAGGCAAAGGCTCCAGTGCCGCTGGTTTGACAGCGTCAGTCCAACGAGATGCAGCTTCGGTAAGGATGTATCTGCGATTTCAAGGTGTTTGTTTTATCCATTTTCATTATGTGTAGCGAGAGTTCTATCTTGAAGGAGGAGCAATGGTACTGGC
>Ga0153944_1000898_pt1 | contig 12515 bp, 9 predicted proteins | sample TSNJ028MetaG_FD_104703 | JGI IMG/M metagenome (GOLD analysis project Ga0153944, IMG submission 104703) | Attine ant fungus gardens microbial communities from New Jersey, USA - TSNJ028 MetaG | ecosystem: Host-associated > Fungi > Mycelium > Unclassified | place: USA: New Jersey, Wharton State... | reverse complement strand
GGTTCACTATCGCCCTATTGTTTTCTTCTGATTTTTAGTAAGCTGTTTAAAAAACTGTGCGCCCCAATACTGCCCTATCACTCATGATATTCCTCAATGTATTGCTCCAGATATTCCTTCAGTACCTGGTCGCATACATAGAGATATGTTCCTCTTATTCCTCTTGTCATCAAAACACTCTGTTAGATTCACCAACATAGGCCTTCTTACCATTTTCTAAAATGTACAGCATCGGCCAGTTTATAAATTTAGCATCATCCCCATAATTTGGGCTTGGGAATTTGGTATCTGTAATATAGAACATTTATTCCTCCCCCAAAGAAAGCTCCGTATATTTCAGGTTTTTTCCTTTTATTTTATCGATTGGATATTTTTCGTCATTTTTCCTGAGCTTCTTTTTAAGACCTTCCTTCAGATCCAGATCATACATTTGTGAAAAACGCAGTAAAAAGAAAAAAATATCCGCCAACTCATCTGAAATTTCTTCACGGATTTTATCTGACTGAAGCATCTCTGCCATTTGTCCTTCCGTTTTAAAACGAAAAATATCAAGTAATTCATTTGATTCTGTTGAAAGTCCTATTGACAATTCTTTTGGTGAATGGAACTGGTCCCAATCTCTTTGTTCGCAGAACTCTTTTATTTGTTGAATCAGTATGGATATATCTGACATACTTATTCCTTTCTCAGCTTTTGGTTAGCTGTCCGGTGTTCTTCTAAATCATCTAATAATACTATTATATCTCATATCTTATAATTTTCAATTTTTTTATTCTGAAGCAATATGTAATTTATCATTCATTGCGAATCCTTTTTCCATGTATTCGGAAAGAATTGAAGAAGCCTATCCTAACTATTTATCTCGCTTTTGTCAAACTTAATTGGAATATATAAATCTATCTTCTCTAAGTAAAACTGAAATTTGTCATTCGGGATTGATATAGTTTCATATTCTATACTGTCTTGCTCTCCCGCGGCTTGAATCATTTACTATTTTATGGTAACATAATACTAATACAAAAAGCACTTGTACACTAGTGTGCTGTCCAGTTGGTGCGTGCCGTGACACGCTGATCGAGAGGATATACATATGGTAACAATCAAGCAAATTGCCGAGATTGCCGGGGTATCTCGCGGAACTGTTGACCGGGTCTTAAATAACCGTAATGGAGTTAATAAGGAAACATCCAAGCGAGTCAATGAAATCGCCAAACAATTGGGGTATGCCCCTAACATCCCCGGGCAGATGCTGGCCGCCCGTAAAAAGAAGATTAAACTCGGCTTCATTATTTGCGATATCTCTCTGGGGGTATTCTTTGCCGATGTTTATGATGCTGCCCAAGCCAAGGCCAAGGAACTGAAACAGTATGGCGTTACAGTTACATTCTACTTAATTAAAGAACTAACCGATACTCATGTTGAGTCGGTTCTGAATCAGGCGGAAAATGATTGTCTGGATGGAGTGGCGCTAATGCCTCTGCGGATGCCGTCTGTGTCCAGTTTTATTAAGAAGGCGGCTAACACTGACCTCCCTTTAGTATTCTTTAATATCGATTCCAACGCAAGCCCACGCCTGTCTTATGTCGGTTGTGATTACAAAACCTCGGGCAAAGTAGCCGCCGGATTAATCTCCTTAGTCGTAAATGGTAAAGGCAAAATCGCCGTCGCCAATATTTTCAACAATCATTCACCTTCTTTCAGCGAAAGACTCGCCGGTTTTTTAGAAGAAATCGATAGTAACTATCCGGATATTCAAGTCCTCAACCGGGACGCTGATTATTTGTTTCAGCGTGATGACTTTAGTAATATCATTAATCTGGTTAGCGCAACTCCTAATTTAGAAGCACTCTATGTAATCAATCCTGGCGATTATCAAATCTGCCAGGAGATAAAGAAATATGACCAGGATAATCACATTAAGATTATCACGAATGACTTTATAAAAGAGCAGAAATACATGATTGATGACGGAATCATTTCTGCGACTATCTGTCAGCAACCGGAAAAACAAGGCGCCTTACCCCTGCAGCTGCTGTATAATTACCTGGGGTTAGGGATGGTACCTGAAGATAAATACTTAACCGAGCTATCAATATATATCAAACAGAACATTAATACTAATGTAACCTCAGACCATCCATAACCCTTACAAACGGAAAGAAAGCTGTCGCTTAAGCAGACTATTCTCTACTTTTGCAACAGCTCTTTTTTAATCCAGGGCCTTATATTTTAAATACTCAAACTCTGCCGGCCAACGCCGGCCGGAGGTGTCTTGACAGCTCAGCGTCACAAATGTTCCGGTAAAGCGCAGACCATGTATCTCTTCATCATAGTAATCATCGGATAGCTGGCTGGCATCAAGAACCTCGCCGATACTCTGATAATCTGCCCCATCTGCTGACCACCAGAAACTCGCTTGCGTATTCCTAACAACCATTTTCAACAAGACAAACTCTTGATCTGTCTCCAGAGGATGTGGTGTTCCGCTAATTTTCTTGCTGCCATGGTCACAAACCACCAGCGTTAACACCCGCCCCTCGTTCTCATCCCAAGAAAGATTAAGATAAAAGTAGTTTGTAGTGTCATAGTAAAGTGAAAGTCCGGCCATCTGCTGATAATGAATTGGTTCAAAGCGCAGTTTTGTTTCCGCTTCAAAGTAAAAATCCGTTCTTCGTATTCCGACCAGGCTTTGCATATGTAAAGATTCCATTGACTCTTTTCCATATAAAATCAGCGCTTGACGTTCCTCGTTAAAACTCATAAAGGATTGATTCAGAGGCCTTCTTAAGGTTTGAAACTCCTTCGGCAGGTAGCCGGGAAAAGCCAACTTTTCCGGAGTTTCTGCAACCGTAAACGGCAGCATTTGTGGCGGTTTTACAAGCTCCTCCGGTAATCCCGATTCTGAGTCTAATACAAACCAGCCCTCATCCGTGAGCCTGGCCTTTTGGACTGCCGTTTCGCGACCCAGCATACAACGTTGCTGGGTGCCATTTGGCCGTCCGCATAAATGAAAGATGTACCACTCACCGTTTTGCGTCTCTACCAGACTACCATGTCCGCATTTCTGCATTTTTTGGTCCGGATGATCGCGGGTCGACAAAAGCGGATGATACGGCGAAAGCTCATATGGCCCTCTAATATCAGAAGCGCGTGCCATTGTCGCCGCATGCCCGTAAAAAGTGCCGCCTTCAGCACAAATCAGATGGTATAAGCCGTTCACTTTATATAGATGCGGCCCCTCAGTAAAGCCCAGATCGCTTCCCGCAAAAATCTTAACTGGCTCACCAACCAACTTCTTTAATGTCTTATCATATTCCTGCAGCACAATTCCATCAAACTGATGGATGCGATCACGATGATCCCACAGAAGATTGAGCACATATTTGCGCCCGTCACTATCGTGAAACATCGATGGATCAAAACCACTGCTGTTCAGATAAATCAGATCTGACCAGGGGCCCATTATGCTGCTGCTAACGGTCAAATAATTATCCACATCCTTATAATAATTATGAAATGTTTTCACGTTTGAATAAGCCAGATAAAACAGCCCCTCATCATAGCTTAGACACGGTGCCCAGACACCGCCAGAATCAGGTGTCCCGGTCATATCAATTAATCTTTCTTCGTCTAATGGGCGATTGATCAACTCCCAATTAACTAAATCCCGGCTGTGATGAATTTCCACACCAGGAAACCAGTGAAATGTCGAGGTTGCTAAATAGTAGTCATCACCAACCCTGCAAATTGAAGGATCTGGATGAAATCCTTTCAGGATCGGATTATGAATCATTGTTTCCATATATACCCCTTTCTTCCTCATCAAATATTAAGTTAAACACCTCATTAAAATCGAGGGTTCCATATACTTCATCCAACTGATCCAGATTCCAGAGCGCCTGACCATTGACAAATCCATTGCAGGTGTCGTTATCGTCACCCTTATTCTTCGCCGCTGCGCCTGAGAAGCCTTTATAGTCGGTGTCGGCCAGCCACAATGAAGTCATATAACCTTCACACTGAACTCCGGTCATTGCATATCCGTACATCTGCTGTGGTGTTGCCAATCCATGCTGCATCCCTCTGGTCACTATTCGCGCCAGCACCGCTAAATCGCGATCCTGACAGAGCTCGGCCAGCCGCAATAGCTCTGGAACAAACTCCTGCAGAACACAATCAACATAGCTGCCGGCGGGAATAACATCGCAGACGGCCCATCCTGTTGTGCAAAAACCATACCTGCCGAGCAGCGTACTCTGGTCAAAGGGGATGTTCCAGAGGTACACCCAACTGGCAAGGATCCGAGCCGCATCCCGGGCCCCGTTAAGGAGCATCACATCATCTGTTGCCTCATAAACTGCCAGCATCGTCCGCATTGCAAACATTACCGATGTGGTATCGGCTTTGATCGACTTTTTATAGGCCGTATCATTGATCCCTCCAACATATGCGGCATCCTTCACATAATTATGGTAAACAAAGTATGCAGCTTTGCTGGCCGCCGATAAATACCGCTGTTCACCGGTATGACCATAAAGCGCTGTCAGTAATCGGGCCGGGAAGATCGCTCCCGAACCGCATTCTCGCTCCGACGCCCCAAACCATTCCGGCGGACTCATCAGCGGCTCACCACTCATCGTATACCCGCGATTCCAGGAACCATTTTCATTCTGGATCCGAAGCAGTTTATCACAGAATTTTACAACCGCCTGCAGCCATTCCGGATGCTCATAGCCATCCTTTAATTCCAGCAAATAGCACTTCATCAGATAATCCATCGTATCAATCATCGAACGAGAATAATTCCCTTCTGATTTCTCCAGCTCACCGGCGATCTTTATCAATGCACCAACCACCTGTCCGCCTAAATACTGCTCCAGCTCCTGCCGGTTATCAGAATACTGAAAGGGCAGCAAAATTCCCGTCATCCAATATACATATTCTTCTTTATCAACATTGTAGATGCCATTAGGCAGACCGGAAGGAGCAATCCCGTTGGTCACAAAATAATCAATTGTTTTGAGCGCCCTGCGGCGATACTCTTGATCTCGGTTTTCCCGGGCCGCGGCAAGCATATCTAAGCTTAACAAGGTCTGCTGGCCGCAGAAACCATATTCCAAAATATTTTGTTCCCCATACTCCTGACGGGGTGAAAAGTGGATAAAGTATCCGGCCGGACAGCCTTTCTTCTCGGGAAACTCCCGGAAACTGTTATGCACCAGCTCCCGCCGGTAATACCGCGCTTCTGTCAAAGTAAGCGGAAGCTCTACCGCGGGATTAAGAATTCTTCCCATCTGCAGCAGTGTTGTATTCCATGATGCTTCGGTCAGATCCTGCGCTTCACTGAAGAACAGTAAATACTCGGCTGTAAACTCTGTGCCCGCCTCAACCCGTTTGTAGGCTGACCATTCAGATCCATCCACATTCAGGCAAAACGAATTTCTTTCATAGAAAGGATAATCACAGCGCAGGATAAATTCCCCTGTCCGATGCTCTGACGGGGAGAATCCCAGCGAACCGATATCGGTGTCATGAATGAAATGGCGCTTCTTAATCTGTTCCCGGGTAATCGTTTTATCTTTGGTTGGCACATCCCCGCGCAGCAGTGCTATTGCACTATTCGAGCGGCACAAATATGCCGTTACCGACAAAGAAGGATTGCGGTCATCCTTATAATCCTGATTAAAAGTACCAAGATAATCGTCCATTCCATCGCCGTCAGTATCATTTTTATTATATAGTGCACCTGGTATAACAAACTGATAATCATCAAAGTCATCTGCCAGTATATCCCGGCAGCGAAACTCAGAGGTCAGCCGGTTGCCGGTTGCCGCACTGACCATCTGACAACTCACTTTTCGCTTCAAGTGATAAGCTTCACCATCATGCAGCCAGATATCCTCAATTCGATATCGGTTTTGATAATGGTCGGTCGTATTTATTTCCGCAATCCACTTGTCTTCACACTGCACCCAGCGATCATAGCGCAGCTTCTTCCTGGTCCCCTTGATATCTTGCATTACGACCGGATAATCGAGAAATACTTCCGCCTGCCGGCCATTCTTGCTAAAGCCTTTAATCACTACTGAGAACTTCTCAAATTGCTGCTTAAAGCTTAATTCCGTTTTCATCTTTTATCCTTTTCTTGTCCTACTTTGTAGTCTGATCAATGATTTTATCAAAATCCATCGTCTGATAGGTCGCAGTTAAATTGTCCAAATTGAGAATCGCCTGTCCGTTAACAAGGCCATTGCAGGTATCATTATCATCACCCTTATTTTTCGCTGCCGCACCGGAAAAGCCCTTATACTCTGTATCGGCCAGCCAAAGCGAGGTCATATATCCTTCACACTGCACACCCGGCATTGCATATCCATACATATTTTGCGGCATTGACAGACCGTGCTGCATTCCTCTGGTGACAATTCTGGCTAAGATGGCCAGCTCACGATCCCGGCAATATCCAGCCAGGCGCAGCAGCTCCGGAACAAATTCCACAAACTCACAATCGACATAACTGCCGGCGGGAATCACATCACAGCAAGCCCAGCCGGTGGTATGAAAACCATGTTTGCCCAAAAGTGTATTGCTGTCAAAGGGAATGTTCCACAGGTAAGTCCAGCTCGCTAAAATTCTGGCTGCGTCCCGGGCTCCGTTAAGCAGCTTAATATCATGATTAACCTCATATACTACCAACATCGTCCGCATCGCAAACATAACGCCGACCGCATCGATCTTCACCGACTTCCGGTGAGTCGTATCGTTTAAGCCGCCAATATAGGAGACATCTTCCACATAACTGTGATATACATAATATGCTGCTCTTTCTGCCGCTTCCAGATACTTGCGGTCACCGGTATAGCAATAGACGGTGGTCAACAGCTGAGCCGGAAATATTGCTCCTGACCCCTGCTCTTTTTCCGATGCGCCAAACCATTCCGGCGGGTTTGTCAGAGGTTCCCCTTTCATCGTATAGCCACGGTTCCATGCGCCGTTCTCATGCTGAATCTCCAACAGCTTATTGCTGAACTTAAGAATCGCCTCTAACCAGTTGGGATGATGATAACCGTCCTCTTTCTCCAGTAAGTAGCATCGCATCAAGTAATCCATGGTGTCCACCATGGAACGACAGTAGTTACCTTCTGACTCTTTAAGCTTTTCAGCGATTTCCATCAGCGAGCTGACTATTTGATCACCCAAATACTGCTCCAGTTCCTGACGGTCATCAGAATACTGGAAGGGATATAAAATTCCTGTCATCCAATACACATATTCTTCTTTGTCAATATTATAAATGCCATTTGGCAAACCCGATTCATCGATACAATGTTCCACAAAATACTCTATCGTTCTTAGCGCCCGGCGGCGGTATTCCTCGTCCTGGTTCTCACGGGCGGCCGTCAGCATATCTAAACTCAGCAGTGTCTGCTGCCCACAGAAGCCATACTCGAGCAGATTCTGCTCACCATATTTCTGGCGTGGCGAGAAGTGAACGAAATACCCCGCCGGACTGCCCTTTTTATCGGCAAACTCACGGAAGCTATTATGTACCATCTCCCGTCTGTAATGCCGTGCTTCTTCCAAGGTAAAGGACAGCTCAACCTGCGGATCAAGAATCCGTTCCATCTGAAACCGGGTTGTCTTCCATGATGCTTCAGTCAAATTATAAGCCTCGCTAAACAGAATCCTGTACTCTGCTGTAAACTCCATTTCCGCGTCAACTTGCTTATAAGCTGACCATTCTGAACCATCCACATTCAGACAAAAGGTGCTTCTTTCATAAAATGGGTAATCGCATCTTAGAATGATTTCATCTTGACGGTGTTCTGAAGGAGCCAGTCCCAGTGAACCAATATCGGTATCATGAATAAAGTGGCGTTTGCTGATCTGTTCTCTGGTAATGGTCTCATCCTGCTTCGGTAAGTCTCCCCGCAGCAAAGCAATGGCACTATTTGATTGCGTTAAATACGCCGTCACCGACAATGACGGATTACGGTCATCCTTATAATCCTGATTAAAGGTGGCCAGGTAATCATCTATACCATCTTCATCCGTATCATTTTTATTGTATAGAGAGCCGGGGATAACAAACTGATAGTCGTTAAAGCTCTCCGCCTTTAAATCCCGACAGCGGAATTCAGAAGACAGCCTAATGCCAGTCGTCTGGTTAAATTCACGACACTGTACCTGACGCTTAAGGTGAATACAGTTGTTTTCCTGACTCCATGTATCGATAATCAGATAGCTATTTTTATATCTGTCGGATGTCTCAATCGTACAAGTGTAACCATCTTTGTTTTGTTCATATTTGTCATAGCGCAGTTTCTGTTTGGTCCCTGTGATATCCTGGAGAACAACCGGATAATCCAGAAAGACCTCTGATTCTTGCTGTAACTCGTCTTTATAACTTTCAATCAAAACAGAAAACTTTTCATTTTGTGTTATTAAGATAAATTTATTTTTCATTTTTTACCTTCTTTTTGTGTAGTCTTTTATTACTTCGTAAGGTATCCAAATATACTGCTAAAAGAATCAACAACCCCTTAATGATAATCTGCCAGTATGATGTAACATGGAGCATATTTAGCCCGTTGTTCATAAAACCTATAATCAAAACTCCAATTACAACCCCGCCGGCTGTACCAATCCCACCATTAAAGCTGACACCGCCAAGCACCGCGGCCGCTATAGCGTTACCTTCATACCCTTCTCCGGCTGCCGGCTGTCCCGAATAAACCCGGGCTGCCGCCATGATCCCGGCCATCGCGCTAAACACTCCGGTTAATACAAAGACCAATGTCGTAATCTTTTTGACACTAACACCAGCATAGATTGCTGCGCTGCGATTGCCGCCAATGGCATACATACCTCTGCCAAATCTGGTTTTATTCAGCAACACACCAATGAAAACCAGGCAGACCAGAATCACTAACATCAGGATGGGGATTGGACCAACATATCCGGTCCCGATGGCATTAAACTGATCATTGTAACACATAATCGCTTTTCCATTTGTCATCAGGTAGGCGGCACCGCGGAAAACCTGTTGGGTTGCCAACGTAATAATGAAACTGGGGATCGTGGTAAATGTGGCAATCAGACCATTAATCAACCCGCAGAAACCACCAAAGAGCAGGGTCAGCAACAGGGCAACTGCTACAGGGATTCCTTCATTTATCAACGTTACACAAATACAACTGCTCAGAGCCAGCACACTGCCGACCGATAAGTCAATACAGCCGATGATCAGCACCATCGCCATACCAAAGGCCAGCACCGAGTCAACACTGATCTGACGCATCACGGACAGTATATTATTCTTTGTCATAAATGTATCCGTGAATATGGTCAAGGCGGCAATAATCAGCACCAAAGCAATCAGAATCATTGAATTTCGCCTAAAGAACTTACTAAATGACTTGCTCCTTATCTTATTACTTTGTATAGGTTTCATGTTTAAACCCTCCTGTCGCATAATGCATTATTTCTTCCTGAGTGATATTATCAAAACCCGATTCGAAGGTTTTGACCAATTGTCCCTCACACATTATGCCAACTCTGGAACTCATGTTCATTACTTCCGGAAGCTCTGAAGAAATCAAGATAACTGCTACTCCTTGTGCCGCAATTTCACAAATCAGGTGATAAATATCCGATTTGGCTCCGACATCAACGCCTCGGGTTGGCTCATCTAAAATCAATATCCCGGGGCGGGCTGCCAGCCACTTAGAAATCACCACCTTCTGTTGATTACCACCACTTAACTCCGCAACCAGCTGTTCCGTATTTGACATCTTAATATCTAGTTGATTGACATATTCACTGATAATACCTTGCTCTTTTTTGCTGTCTACCCTAATCCCTTTGATGAACTCCTGCAAAACTGTCAAGGTCATGTTAAAAGAAATCGAATTACTCAAAATAAGCCCATGCTCTTTGCGATCCTCCGGAATCAGACCAATTCCCTGTCGAATTGCCTCCTGAGGAGACTTTATACAGCATTTTTCTCCATTTAGATAAATATCACCGGAGAAAATCTCATCTAGTCCAAATAATGCTCTGGCTAATTCTGTTCGTCCCGCTCCAATCAGACCTGTGAGTCCCAAAATCTCTCCTGCTGCCAGTGTAAAGCTTACTTCTTCTATCTTCGCAGTTGTCAAATTCTTCACTCTTAACACTTCCCGGCCTGGCTTGGCTTGATATGCGGGAAAATAATCTTCAATCTTATGTCCTACCATACTTTGTATGATTTCTTCATACGAAATATCTTTAAGTTCTCTCGTCAAAACCAGATATCCATCACGCATCACGGTAATACTGTCAGCAATCTTATTAATCTCGTCCATCTTATGCGAAATATAGATGATCGCCACACCTTTTTCACTCAGGCTCTTAATCTGACGGAACAGAAACTCCACTTCCCTTTCCGTAAGAGATGATGTCGGTTCATCCATAACTAATATTTCAGCATCGGTGGAAAGAGCTTTCGCAATTTCCACCATCTGCTGCTGAGAGATACTCAAATCTCTGACAAACATATCAGGATCGATCTCCTCCAGGCCAATCCGAGCCAGTATCTTCGCTGCCTCAGTATACATCCTTGGATAATCCACCAGCCCTAGCTTAGTTGTAAATTCACGGCCAATGAAAATATTTTCACCGACTGTAATATTCTGCACCAGAACAATCTCTTGATGAATAATGGCAACCCCTCTTTTTTGTGCATCGTCAACGCTGCCTATATTCATCATTTCTCCATTGATCAAGATTTCGCCCGAATCACAAGTATAGATTCCACCCAAGATTTTCATTAAAGTGGATTTACCTGCTCCGTTTTCTCCTGCCAATGCCCGAATCTCACCTCGAGCAATATTAAAACTGACATCATGCAGAACTTGAACATCTCCGAAGCTCTTATTGATGCTGCGCATCTGCAGAATATTATCACCTTTCACTATTCCATTCCCCAATACTCTTTGTATTGCTCAATCTGATCCTGGGTACACAGGCTAAACTTTAAGTGGGGATCTTCACTGCATTTTCCGGTTTTGAGGATGTCCAGTGCATATGCCGAAGTTTCTTCTGCCAGTTCTCTCATCGGATAAACTGCTGTTATATCTAACGCACCATCTTCCATATTCTTGAGGTCTGCTGTTTGACCATCAACATTTGCTACCAGAATATCATCGACTTTATTAGCCGCTCTCATCGCCGCACCAATTCCGATTCCACAGTTCGTATTATTACCAAAAATGGCTGATATATCGGGATATTGTTGTAACCAGTCCTCCGTCTTTTTCAACGCATCATCTTCTGTACAAACACCATCAAAAACTTCTAATATCTCAATCCCGCTATTTTCCTCCATTGCCTTTTTAAATCCGTCTCCTCTTTCCCGACATACAAAGGCAACGTCATAAGTAAGGATACAGATTTTCCCCGTGCCGTTCAGTTGTTTTGCTACTTCCTGGCCCACTTCATATCCGGCTTGGTAGTTATCACTGGTAACAGAACCGGTTGCCAGTTCCAGAACTTCACCCTCCAGAATCTGGTTGAAACTCAAGGCAGGTATATTCGCTGACTTGCACATTTCCAATGCAGATTTTACTCCAACCGAATCACAAGCCTCAATAATAATGAGCTCTGCTCCTTGATTGATAAAGTCTTCGACATCCTTTGTCTGCTGGGATTGATCGAGATTTGCATCCTTAATTACCGCTGTATATCCCTCGGCCTCTAAGGCTTCTTTAATATTGTCACACATAAAGGCCAGGCCTTCATTGGTATACATCGATGTGGTGATTCCAACAAGCCCACTGCCCTCCTTCTTCTCCGAGCTCTGACTCTCCGTCTGCTGGTCGTCCGTTCCCTCACCATTGTCTTTCACTCCACATGCAGTCATTGCAAACATTAAACTGATACATAACAACAAACTTAAAAACCTTTTCATAATGATCTCCTTTCGTATGTAATTTTTATTGTGCCCGTGCACGGCTTTAGTTTATAATATCATTGGAGGGTTTTAATTGTCAATCAAATCATTTGTTTTTTTTATTTTTTAGATATTATAACCAATAATTCAATCAATATTTATATAATTCCAATAGCTCCTTCCCTTTAAAGTCCAATTGCATACTAAAGAGCTGTAACCTCCAAACTGTATCCCAAAAGCTGGCAGCGGTCAGTATTTTCTACATTCCTTCGCAAACAATTAAAGCCACCGGCAATGTTGCCGAGGCTCTAAATGTAAACCATACTTATTTGTGTAAAAAATTCAAGGCAGAAACTGAGTACCCATTGGGTGACTTTCTAACTGAAAGAAAGGTAGCTGAGGCAAAACATATTCAAAAAGATGGCGAACCGTACTCCCAGGGAGTATCGCATTCACACACAAGCAGAATAAACCACAGCCGATACAAGGCCGCCATATTTTCCCGTGAAAATTCCACACACAGGCTTCCCTTCGCTGCATTCCATTCATACCGGTCAGCACCCTGCACCGGATAGATCCGCTT
>Ga0153944_1000896_pt1 | contig 12539 bp, 13 predicted proteins | sample TSNJ028MetaG_FD_104703 | JGI IMG/M metagenome (GOLD analysis project Ga0153944, IMG submission 104703) | Attine ant fungus gardens microbial communities from New Jersey, USA - TSNJ028 MetaG | ecosystem: Host-associated > Fungi > Mycelium > Unclassified | place: USA: New Jersey, Wharton State... | reverse complement strand
TTCTCACAACATCACTCGCTCTCTTCAATCGAGATACCCAAATGGTGTGTGTTGAGAACTCCATCAAATCGGGAACTCATCCACTGTTGTAGTCAGCTCACTGCTTTTTGTACCGCCAAGCTGCAAACAAGAGGGCTCTACTCCTTCATTAGACTCTTCGTCACTGTCAACTCCCCTCACTGGGAAGTCAGCATTCTTACCACTTACTCCTGATCTAGGGATGCAAACTGGTATCTAGGATTTTCAGTCTACCTTTCTTATAACATTGACTCGAGACCTAGGACTACATCTGCGGATGTCTGATCATTGGGATCAATTGAGTCTCCAGTCCCCTGGTCATGTATACCCTGTTGAGAATGGCTTAGCCCCCGATCTAACAGGCTTGAGTCTCAACAGCCCCAATAGCTACGATGAGTTCGGATTTCGGATGGCAGGACACTCTCAGGACCCTCGGCATTCTTCAGTTCTGCTGGGATCGGGTCAGAAACTAGAGAATTCACAATCCAGTGCTGATCTCGACCCGCTTGACCTTGGAAAGCAGCTCCTTGATCTCAGCGGGCAAGGTTCAAGTTTTACCGGATCTACCAATAGCCTGCGGAATGTCGATTACAACATGACAATATTTTCAGCTGGACACATCGACCACAGCACTCCTGCCAAAGAGATTTCAGATGATGCAAGTTGGGGACCAGATCTCTTACTTTCGCCTTTGAACGATATTGGCGGTCTTCCTCTCGAGCACCCGACCATAGAGGAAATTTCTGGGATTGTCATTCAGTCTGCACAATGGTGTCAGACCGCTTCACGCACACCGAATACTTCGCAAGGCATCAGTGATCATCAGCCATCACCACATGTTCATCCTGCTTCCAATTTGTCACCCTACCCTACGCGTGATAGTCAAATTACACATTGCCACAAGTATGAAGATGATTCCAGTAGTTCCGTACGTTCTGCACTGGAGGGCACGCATGTAGAACAATCCAAAATCATCAATCCAAAAGGTGTCTCAAATCGTACACTGGCCGCCGCAATGGCCAACCGTAAACGCGAAGCCAAGTTCCATTGCTACATCTGTGGTGACTCTCAGACTAGCAAGCAGAACATGGAGAGTACGCGCCTCCCTTAATACTTGGTCATTCTGCCTGAAGTTTGTATTATAGACCATATTTCTTCAAGGCATATGCAGCTCAAGAGATTTAAATGCCCTGTTGAAGGATGTTCAGCTAGATATGGACATGCACGTGGCGTGAACCGCCACCTCGACGGTAAACATCCAGGCTCTCGCCAGAAAGGCAGACAGGGTCCCTCTAAGCGCACATAGGGTTTCGGGAATTCTCGGGAAGATAATCCTCCGTTTATGCTGGACACAATTTTCTTTTTCCTTCATATAATATTTTAACATTTTTTTCAAATCGTCAATTTGTTACCACGGCGCTCGTTCGCAGTCTGTGGTTAATATTTTAACATTCCTATTCTCATCTAGCGTAGGACTTGAGTTATTCGCTCCTGATTTGTAATTCTCCAAAGAAGCGCCTGAAATGCGAATTCAGATATGTTCATTTTTAGTCTGGGCTCTTGGCTAATGTTCATCATGATCAGAACTGATCATTCCCGAGTCTTTTTTGACAAAGAAAGAATTTTTTGGTCAAGGGCCATGTGAAGAATTTCAGGGTTGACCAGCACAGCCAGGAATGCGAGACACAGGTTGAAGACAATAGCAGTTTAGTGCGATTCTGGCATTACCAGACAGAAGAAAGAATCGTGTCACACAAACATAACACGATGACACCGGAGTCCTAAATTGAGAATTCTCTCCCCAGCTATCTCGCAGCACCGCCTTGGGTCATGTCCTTCCTTTTGTATCAGCACTTAAATAGCTCTGCTTGTTGTTGTCTGTTCGATACCGTCTTTCCCTGAACCTTGAGTATGTCTCTCGCTGACAACGGTGACTTTCCTATTACCATCTCCGTAGAGGCTCCCTATGAAGATTATCTATACGAGCCTTCCCAGTGAGCTTTGCCTTTGAATGGATTTCTGTCTTTGTGCTCACTTTTGTAGACTAGCATCTGCTATTGAAGATCATCTGTTAGATGGCACTGGTCAATTCGAGGACAGTCTGCTGAGCCCCATATATCCATGTACTCCGCTGTCTTGTGAGTATAATCTTCCCTGGGTAGCAACGTGTCCTAAAGAAAGTAGCTTCGCCATCTTCTCCCGAGAGCTTGTACGCCTTTGATTCAAGTATCGCACACTGTGAGTTTCTTCAGCCCACTAGTTATGCGCCGTCCTCATGTTTATTAGCGCCGTTGGATTCTGCCATGAAATCACCTCTTTCTGCCGTCTCTGAAGACCTTGACGATCCACCTCAGCCTACAGTGGCTCCAAGAGATGTTATGTCAAGTCTTCTCGATACCTTGTGGAGCCTTCCTACTATAGACCAAGAATCGAATGGACATATGGAGCCTCTCTTCGGAACGAGCGTTGAAGATGCGTCTTCCCAAGCCCTTCTTGCTATCGATGGACTCCATCCGTCTATCCCATCATTAAGCACGTTGTTTTCTAAGCAGAACTTAGTAGACCCTGACAGGGAGTGTTCATCTCAATCCTCAACTACCGTCTCTCGCCACTCCGAATCTCCCCATACCGGACTTTCTGCACTATCTCCTTGCTTAGACAGTTCAAATTCTCCATCTCAGTCCTTATCCATCTTGCCTCCACACAAAATACAGTACCACCCCAGACGTAGTTCCGTGTCTTCTGATTCCTCACTTCGGGTCCCAATCGCAGTTCACCTCGGCAGCATCCTTATGCACGCCCGACAGCAGACTCTGGATATGCGGCTGCGGCAGAAGCAGCATCGATGACTCTAGAGGAATATATACTCATTGTTGAGGCTCTTCAAGGGGAAGATACATTCAAAGGATGGGATTGGAAGAGCGGTTTGCCTGAGCTCGTCAAGCCTGTCGTAGGATCACCTCAGACTAGGAGGGCTAGTGAAGAACGTCGCATGGACAATGCCACCTTCTATTGTCCGGTCAGAGGATGTGGCTCTACTGTCACCAAGAAACACAATTTAGTCTGTCAGTCAATCAAGTTGATTTCCCGGACAATTGATTAAATCATCCTCTAGATCACTTGAGATCTCACTTTGACCCTGAGCCTGCTTATCGGTGTCACATCTGTCAGAAAGCCATAGGACACTCTGCTTCTCTCAAACGGCATCAAAGAGCACATGGCCCTGAACTGGTTGGTACTACTGAGAGCAAGAAGACGCGCGGAAGGAAGAATTGACGTTCATCTTCTAGCCTTTCTTTCCCTAAATCTCATTTCGTCTTGTCTTACTTTTGCACTCTCATATTCTGCATTCCAGATACCAGATATCCGCGATACTCGTAGCATACGTTTCCTTGCCATAACTATTATCACACGGTCTCATACGTGTGCTAAATTTGCTTTCATGACTATTACTTTACCTGGATTCCATGGAATGGAAACATCTGCATGTCATCATTGTTAACATACCTGTCGAATGAAGCAGTGTGTGATCTGATAGTTCAGAAATTCAGAAGCTCCGGCAACATGGAATCTACAGCTTCTGGTCTTGTAATCTTTGGCCTACCGTGTGCAAATTCGCCTCTTGCAAAGGAGACACCGGCTGAATCGTGCTGCGCAATGCCCCACCATACTCGCATGTGGAGGACATGATGCTAATAGAAGCTGCCCCGCCACAGTAAGTGCTGTTAACCATATATAGGGTGATTATATATCTGTATATTGTTGCATGACAGTTTGATCTGAACACGCGGACGGAAAATTGAGATAGTCATCTGTTTTTATTGATTCCCATTTCCAAATCCCAGATGAGTCGTCTGTTTGGGCTATTCTTATCGATGATTTTTTTCCCACCTTATTCAGCTATACTGTCAGTATTCAAAGCATCCGGGATACTGTGTTCTACATCAGGATCATGATGAATCCCACTTTCTGAGGAAGCAGATGCAGGTCTGAGCTCAGTTGTTGCATCAAGTCCTGGAAGGCACTCAACAAGGTGATATTTTCTGGACAATCGGGCCGTGAAGACCTGCAATGTCCTGGAGTACTGCTCGAGTCGCGAAGGCGTTTGCTACAAGGGGAAACTTATTTGGTCAAGGTAAACGTTAGTTTGATGATCACTATTGGTTGTTGGCTGTCCTTGTTCTACCGGTACAGTCACCATTTGACCTCTTCCATTTCCAACCACGTTATCAGCTATTGCATTGCATGTCTTCGAGCTTAGTAATGGACTATAATTCACTAAGCAGGCCAGGACCGAACCAGCCAAGACTGATCCCGGTTGGTTCAAAGGAATTGATGTTTTTCAGGTGACTCGCAATCAAACCTAGTCGAACTTGGATTAGATCGATTGAGCTCAAGAAAGTGTTGTATTTGACCAGTATTGCGTAACAGCACTCTGAGAGTAGTTTGGAAATTTTTAGGCTAGGCCGTCGAAAAATTGTTCGATTCAGGGTTTGCCATAATCTATCTAATCATCCACTGGAAATCTTTTCATAGCCTACTGAATCGCTGATCCATTGTTGGGGCACATCATTGAGTTTGAGATATTATTTATGGATGGGTACCAAGGGGTCTGGACAAGCTGTGCAGTACAACATTAACCTATTTGCCCACTGTGCTGAAGGTGTCACGATCGAGAGGCAAGCAACAGAAATCGAGTGTTCTATCAATAAGGTCATTTTCTGCGGAAAGAGAATAGCTCACTTCACTGATAGTATGCACTTTTTATGTAGACTGAGATGATCCTGCAGGAGATCATGAGACAGATTGTAAAGTACTAGGACAGGGAGTTGAGACATGATCAAACTGAGCCCCATTAACTTCTACCTAAATTCATCTGCCATCTGCCATCATCGACGTGGAATTCCCCGCTTGGATTCAAAATCTCTGCCTATACGATGAAATATACGAGAGTTGATAATGACAGTCAATGCCCAGACAAATCTAGTCAGTCATTAAGAACTTTTACGTAAGTGACAGTGTTTTCAGGCTTACGGTACTGTAGAGAATTGTGATTCCCGCCGAAGGTCAGAATTTCATGACAGCTAGTCTTCCAGCTCTCACCTTGCCAAATACCGCCATAAATACCTGCACAGAATGAAGAACTACAGCGAGAATTCAGAGATAACCACCTGGCAAGGAGACATATATGTTTACCAAAAAGACAAATGAAGTAGCGGCCTCCATCACGTTTGAAGCGGAAGAGTATGTCCTGGGAACATTGATAAGGGGTTGCGAACGTACTTGTAATGAAGAAGAAAATGTTGAAAATGTCCCAAGCCGTCTGCTGTATATATCAGTACAATTCTGAGCGAAACGATGGCGATATATATTACTAGGACAGAAATTTCCAGAATGAGAGAGGGGACAAATTTTCGACCAGCCATAGATAAACACTGACGAAGGTTCTTTGCAACACCGAAATAGCCTACAAAATCTTCAGTCCAGTTCAAAGAGCGAATGACAGGATGAATCGTCGCACCTGGGACCTCCGAGAGTATGAGGAATGTAGCCGTGATTATCAGTATCGCTACAGATGAGGCCATTAGACCAATAGCATATGTTGCACAACGGGATCGGTCCCAGAGCGATCGTAAGCGATAGATAACCACACCTAAATTTTTACTGTTAGTTATGCTCTGTCACAAACCAATGAGCACACCCTCTGTGCCAACCACTGATGCTTGAAGGAGAAGAGTCAAGATAATGATGTAAGTTTTGCAACTGCAGATGTTGAGTCAATATATGATGATTACTGAGCCTTCTGAGATGCTCACTCCTCTTGGGTCAAGTTAGTACTGAAGCCACCCATAACTTTAGGCAATACGTTCAGAGTCAACATTCACATGAAATCAATGTTTTGATTTACCTGCTGCGGTGTATACTACGAGGGCCTCAGATGTGTGTCTTCCCCATAGGAACATGACTTTGAGCCATGTTCTCTCCCGTAAATTAAACCATATGTCTTCTATTTCTTCGTCAAAATGTATGCATCTGTCATAGAAAAGGACAGAGAGCGCTGCAGCTTTTACAAAATCAGATCATTACAAGAGGAAGATGACGGTAGGAAGAATTTTACCACTGAGATACCTCGCACCCATGATAGGTGATTCAGAAATGTTGGGGTCAACGTTCATTTTGAGATGTCTAGGAGACAGGAAGGTCACGATTTAAAGGCCAAGCAAGGTCTATTGAAGATATGAATCACCGATTTGTTGATGATTTTCAGATCCTTAATTCGGGTTGCATAGACCCTGAGTGATGGAGAAAATTAGAACATGCTTTTTTTTATTACAAGTTTGATGAAAACGGTCAGATGAGACTCTCAGTTCCTGTAAGTGCTGAACTGAAGGTTTGGAGACGAGGTCGGTGAACAGCATCTTTACAACAGCTTTTCAGAGCTATATTTTCTAAGCCATTTGCTATCGATCTGACCCACAGTAAGATGAATTGACTCCTTGGTAGAGTGTCCAGTCCAAAACACAACAGTTGAGCAGAGAGATTGTACCCATGCGCAACTAACAATGGTGGCGGATGACCTTGCAGAAAGTTTATCTGTCGGAACAGAATGCTAAATTTGGAAGTCCGGCATCACTCAACTCAACTGAGAATATCAGAAAATGCCCTTTCGGACTTTCATTGTTCAATGCTATGTCATCTAACAACATTCCATCAGATCCCCTTGTTCCCAAGGAAAATGTGATGATAAGATCTCTGATTTTGAGCTGACTAATAGGGAGCCATGGGTCGGCTCCCACTAGGCGCACAGGTCTGTGCCGCTTAGTCATCCATTAGTCAGAGGATAAGTCTGGTTATATTAGGCCAAATTCAACGCGAAATTCCACACATTTAATTCACCAATGAATTTGACTCGAATAACGCGACCGTGGCCATGGCCTTCCCAACCGACTGCCTCTCTCCTATAACTCTTAAGGGGTTTTTTCCTGAGAGACATTTTGAGTTGCAAGAGGCCTTATTTGTGTCAATTAATCCTTGGGCTAAATCAGAGGTTGATACGAGAGAAAAATGGCTTCTTAACCGTTTTCTATGCACGTGATCAAAGCCCCCAGCCTCCCAATATGCTAGACAAGCGCCAGATTAAGAACAACTACGCAAGGAGTTGTCTAAGGGTTGGACTCTAAATCATTGTCTCGATGAACACTATGCCCATCCTAATGTGGAATTTCGCATTGACTTATTCCATTACTGATGGATGACTAAGCAGGACAGACCTGTGCGCCTAGTGGGAGCCCCATGGGTCCGTGTAAATTATATCAGCACCAAAAAATACAGTTATCAGAACCTCGGCCCAGCGCCCAAGGTCGAGTATAAAGCAGGAGTCTAGTTGCTTTGAAGTAGTCAAGGCTCAAGTTCAAGTGGCCCGGCGCAAGGCTCCAAGCGAATGTACGAAGTGTAATGCAATTGGCCATACAAGGACCTCGAGGACATGCCCTCTCTATTCAGATATGATTAGACCAATATAAGGTGTTGTAATTGGTGCTGTAATTGGTGCTGCAGTTGATATTGCAGTTGATGTTGTAGTTGATTTTGCTGGGCCGAGGTTCTGATAACTGGATTAGTGCTGATATGATTAACACAGACCTGTGGCCCTAGTGGCACCCTTCCTCGCGGCATGCATTACACAATACAAGTCAAGAGTGGGCAGCTGACTCGGGATGCCCAGGTGTCACAGTCGGACAACTGGCTCACACAGTTTTTGCAGGCTCTGAGTTGAACACTTGTCGAGTCTCTGTTCATCCTAGTCCATTCATTATGCACACTCAACATCCACGGGTCATAGTTGATCCTGTATTGACTGAAAGTTGGTCGCCAGTGATTTTGGCAACTGATAACCCCCGATTTTTCAGAAGGCAAAACTTTAGTCAGAAAAAGCTTCTGAAAGAATTTTGATTCCCTGGTGGAAACGGGAGTGTCTCTTACAGGACACTTTGGTGCATTCAATGACGAATCCTACACAATTTTCTCGATCAGATATCCTTCTATCCGTGTAATCAATCAAATTACGATGAACGGGATTGACTCTTGAATAGGTTAGACGATCTATGCCTAGAAACATTGAGTCAAGACAGGACTCAGTAGCCGATGCTAGCCTTGGGCCGGAAAGGGCAGTGGTGGTTGCCTATAGCTGGAAACTAGGCCAACACATCTCGCCGTCCAAAGTGGCAGCAGGAAAAATCGGTGTACCTGATGCAGAATTATTCGCAATCAGGTTGGGTATATTGACCTCAACACATAGTGCATCGTACTAGTCACAGACTCGCTGTCATCGAAAAGGCCATCAACCCCTTTCATTCACTCGCACTCTCTGGCAATTGTGGAAACTTTCAGGAAATCCTTTGGAATTCAGACAAAAGAATCGAATTATGGGATTGTCCAATAGTGCCAGATGGATACTTCACTCGGAGGTCAACGACGATGCCAAGGGTACATCCCGAGACCTCGATACATGCTCTCAAAATCCAAAGTATCCATGTCCAGATGTATTACTTCATTTGGACATAACATCACTGGAGGGTGACAATTCCTGAACCTCCAGAATAACAATTGCAAAACAATTCAATCGTCGCACATCAAAAGAGGCAGTTGGCTACAGCACTTCGAAGGATCTGTGTCACTGAGCGCCAGAACATCTTCTGAATCACGTCTCGATTGCAGAATGTCGACAGAGGTTCTTCCCCAATGAGAGAATTGATTGTCCATGTAATCAATCTCGAGTCGAAACAAGACATCAGATATTGCTCAGGTGTTATCAGTTTAACTCGTTGACTGGAAGCACAATACCGATCAAACAATTCTTCTTTTTCCTGCGCTGTCGTCAACACCTTTATCCTCCCCCCCCCCGTCATCCTTGGGAGGTTCAGAAGGTTCAGGTTCGATAGTTTTGGGCAACCGTTAGGTGTGGACCATTCAAGACTCAACATTGAGTCATCATAAGAGGGAAATTTGGGCCAGAGGTGGAACTCGGATCGCGGTAAATTGTGACATTGAGCTTCTGGGTAGCTAATGTTGAATCAGCTGGGTCCAGATATCTCGGGCCTTCGGATACAATGTCCAGAGACTTAGGTCTACGGTGTGTCAGTGCATACGCACTGAACGAAAAATATACCTGACAGACTTGCTGTTACTTGATAGGTCGACACCGATTCAACGAGGGTGACTACAGAAATTATTCGATCGGATCATCCTGGCTTCCGGTTCACCGTAGTAAGACAAGCACGAGTGCCTTTTTCGCACTGGACATGGCATGAACATTAGGCGTGAGTTCCAGATGATTGGCCTGGTCCCGGTCTTCTACGCCCTCCACATGTTTGAGGTCAGCGCAGAGATTGGACCTGAGCTGATCAATTGTTGTCGTCGTAGGCATTTCTTTTGTTAGGTTGAGACCAATACTCATGTGCAAGTTTCGTCAAATCAAATTCTGCGCCGGATGCCACAATCAGACAGTCGAAAGGTTCTGTTCATCTCGAGGATCCGACCCGACAGAGAGGTAGACAGACCAGAGTGGCGAAAGCAATCCCACAAGCCATTGGGAAGAAAAGAGTCGGTGCAGAGTAAATACGCCAGCTCATCACGTGGTGTACAAATCGTTGTCATTGGTCTTTAAAACAGGCGTCTCGTTAAAACATGGTCTCCTCCTCTCAACTCTATGGCTCCACCAGACTCCAATCTGTCATCAACTGTTATCCCCTCGGTACCTGGCAATGTCACAGTCCCTGATGTCACTCTCGGTGTCGAAATTTCAACTGTCAAAATATTCTTCTTGACGTTCCATTTTACCCCAAACCATCCGAGTCCAGTTTCCAGACCCCCTTCTGCAGACTCTAATCCACTCAAAATAGGTGCTATTGTCCACCTCTGTCCTTGAGGTGACGTAATACCGATCCCCAAGACGTGGAACGTCAAAGCCGGCGTTGGACCTGTAGACCACCCATGACTATGACTGGTGTCTGAATGATCAAAGTTGTAGCCCGCCGCAGAGCGATACCTGAGAAACTGTACTCAGCATCTAGTCACAAAAGTGGCTTATATCCAGGAAAGCTCACCCAAGCGAGCCGTTAGCCGTGAAACCCTCCAAAAGGGTCGACTGAACAGATAAGTTGGTGTATAGCATATATCCCCACTTTATGCGAACGTAAGCTTTTGTATGTGCGTTGCGAAGCTCTCACCTCTAATTGAGGCATACCGACCGATCAGTACCTTGACATTGATAACGTCAACTCAGCTCACCTTTGTGAAGTAGATCAATCGCGCGCTCGCCTTCCCCTGCGATGAAATGGGCTTGAACCTATTGGAAATCAATCATTTTGATCGGATGAAGATATTAGTAAGTCACTTCGAATCCGCCCACGAAAGGAATGATCGTGTCGTTCAGCTCAGGGCTTAAGGGTCCAATATCTGTCCAGAACTGTGTCAAGCCCTTGCTGACCGCCTTATTCTGCTCCTGTGATTGGGTGATATTGAATAAAATAGCCATCGAGTTTCCATCCTGCGGGTGCAGTGAACTGGACTCGTTGTCACGATACATCCCCGCTTCATCGTCCCATAGCACATCGTTGATCGCCTTCTTCAACAGCACTGCGTCGGTTGTATAGAGAGCAGAAATATCTTTATCTCCCACATGGCTTGCAAGCTCGGACGCTACAATCAGAGACTGTCAAAAAGTTATCACAAGCCAACCTAGAAGTTTCACAGTTGCTCACCCTGTAAAGCAGCACATTTGCTGCAATGTTATGGCCTTGTCCCCCGTCCCTACCCCAGTCATTGGAAAATGATTCTGGGACGTTCATCAACCCTGTCTCGTCAACCTGAGCTTCCAAAAACGCTAGGGCTTTTGTGTAGTTTGTCCAAACTGTCTGAACGAATTCCAGATCTCCGGTGTACAGCCAAACATTATGTGCTCCGATAAGAGACCAAGAAATGTAAGTGTCGCTACCTCTGGCATTAATTGGAGGGCCGGAATACTGGAGGGCTCCGGTCGCAGGGTCTTGTGTCGAGAACATCACGAGAAGTGCATTTTTACTCGACAGGATATCGTTAAGAGCAACTAGTTCCGTGTGACTCGAGATTCCCATATCACCTATGTAAGTATATGAGAAGTTCTAACTTCATACTGAACAGCGAACCTGGCCAGATATTTCTATGGGTGTTTTGTCAACAATTTTGCAAATAAGCCTATCACAATACCTCACCGGTCACGCTTCGCACCGTCAACCAAGATAGCTCCCTCAACTGGACCTCCAGTAGCATTATTAGCCCACCCTGAAAGTCCCCGTATCAACACTGGTACAATCCACAGATGGGAGGTTCTTACCCTTAGGACGTGGACAAGGTTGTTGTCGAGCCTGATGCACATCAATCGTATTTGTCTGAACCGTATACGCCCCGGCATACCACAACTTGGTCAAAAAGTCGGGATCGTGAAAATTGGGATCTCGTGTGAAGAAGTAACCTGTGTAGGCTGTCAAGTCATCCCAATGCGGCATGAACGTGTTATGTACTCCAACATTCGAAATGCTGACGGGGGCCTCGGAATTACTGACAATTGTCAGAAATCGGAAACCGCCACGTTGTTGGCCGATGGTCTGCTGAAATTGTCCCTGTGAAAGGGGTACTGGGAGAGACTGGACCCCATCTCCATCCATTGAGGAGATGCTACGACAAGAGTCGTCCGAATTTTTGGGACTGATAAATTGTGTAGATTCGGTAAATGAAAGGGATAGTCTGGAATCTGCTGTTGAATCATCCACGTGTAGGAAAACTTGTCCTCCAACCTGCCAATCATTGTCAATCGAACAATCTTTTACTCCATAATGCACCGTTACCTCTTGACCGAAGTCGACAACGACAAAAGTACCGTTGCTAGTGAATGTTGCTGTCCCGGATCCAATGAGAGCTTGCGCATTCTGAATGTTTCCTTGTGTAGAGTGGATGCTAGTGGGCCGACTGGTCCTGCTTTTCGGTGCAAAGTTGAAATGGTCCCATGGACCTTTCGGAGCTATTGAGAGCGCCTGTAATGCAATGAACAGCAAAGCTACCAGTGAAGCGAGCATTTTTGCAAACTTCTAAGCACGATATGAGGCGTAGTGAGTTATATTTCTTCTCTTGTGCCCATGCCACAGCTTCTCGAAGGTAGCTGAATCATCACATGAACTTGAGAGTACAGCTGTTCCAAGATGTCGGCATATAATAAGACCAGTTTCTCAGCTTTGAAGTCTTTCCTTCTACTTCTTTCACTTATCAGGCAAAACTGAGGCCCATCGGATCCTAGGACTTCTGATGGATGAGACGTTTAGAAGAAATGAGGCTTGTTCGGTCGTGTGAAGTAGAAGGAAACCTTTGTCAGCCGTTGTACCATTGTCGATGAATAACATTCATCGACTAGGTTTCACTCGTTCATCGATCGATCTAGAGAAGACTCGTATGTCCTTCCGCGGATAATTCCAAGCACCAGAGGTGTCCTT
>Ga0153944_1000892_pt1 | contig 12569 bp, 12 predicted proteins | sample TSNJ028MetaG_FD_104703 | JGI IMG/M metagenome (GOLD analysis project Ga0153944, IMG submission 104703) | Attine ant fungus gardens microbial communities from New Jersey, USA - TSNJ028 MetaG | ecosystem: Host-associated > Fungi > Mycelium > Unclassified | place: USA: New Jersey, Wharton State... | reverse complement strand
TCAAGACTAAGGTCATTGGGAAATGTCCTTTTATATTTTGTTAATTGCATCTACAAGTTCTTTAATGTCAAAGTGGGTATATACCCTTTCTGTTAAGGTCATTGCACCAGAGTGCCCCACAATCTTCTTGATTATCGTCTGGTCGACTCCTGCCGTAGCTAACATGGAAATGCAAGTGTGTCGGCAGCAGTGAGGAGTACGGTTGATTTTCAAATTCTCCATTAGTGGGTTGAAGTAGCTGTCATAGTAGTTGCGGTATTTAAAGTGTTTGCTGTCTTCCGTATGGAGCAGGTATTCGCAATCTGATCCATCCTCATACCATCCTTTATAGAAGGGTAATAACTTGTCGGCAATCGGCACCTTGCGGATACCATTTTCTGTCTTGCTGTCAATCACATCAAAGTATTGTTCATTTAGATGGACATTTTCTTTCTTCAAGTCTAGAAATTCAGAAATACGTGTTCCGTTGTAAAGGAGCATTAATATTATCTGGTAGTACTTATCATCTTTCATATCCCAAATCCTATCAATCTCAGTTTTCTCAAACTTGTTGCGGTCATACTTGTTTGGATTACGGTCTTTGTATTGAACAATATCCACAAACTCAGAGTAGTCCTTATTGCATATATCATTTTTCATAGCGAAGTCATACAACTGATTGAACAAAACTTTCAGCTTGCGTAAAGTGGGGTAGTTCTTACCACATGTGTCTACAACGTTCTGCAAATCTGCCAGACGCATCTCTTTAAAGATTTTCTTGTAAAGCGTATCGCAGATATTGAAGGCTGCTGTATAACCCGCTACATTTGATTTAGAAACGGTTGGATATTTCTTCTTTGACCACTCTTCATAGACTTCTGAAAATGTAATTTTGGCGGCTTTAGTATCAAATGGATTATTATTGTACTCTGCAAGCATTTGCAATCCTTCCGCTCTGGTTGGTGCATAACCAATGATGATATAATTTTGTACTTTCTTATCCTTCTCCTTGTCAAAACTCCAACCATTCGTTTTTCTGACTAGAAAAGGATTTCTTCTCTTACCGGAAAGTTTTACAACGCTTCCGTATCCGTTGGGTAATCTCATTAAAACATCATTCCTTTCTCGTGTATTTTATCTAAACTCAAGGAACTTTGTTCCTCTCGTTAACTTGCGAAAAATGTTCCGGCAAGCAGACATTTTTCTTGCAAGTTATATCATGGAGCGATGCTCTCATAATACCTATTCCTTATCTGAAAAACCCTTATTTACTAATTCATTTCTTTTCTTTAGGCGGGTAGTTTCATCAATCGCCTCAATCTCTCTATCTTTTAAGGGGTTAGATGCGTAGTAAGCTAATGTTTTATCTTGCCAATCCCCATATGCTTCTCTGGAAATCCAATATCCATTTAATTTCTCTTTATAGCTTTCATACTCCTCAAGGAATAAGCACAGAGAAGAGTTGTAATCGGCAGTAGTATCCTGCCCATCAAATGTCATAGAACATTTCCAGCAACCATCTGTCTTTGGTTTTTTGATATCAATTGAAAAATTTATGTCTTCTTTTTTCTCTAGTTTAAAGAGAAAATCCATGATATCGGAAAGACAGGTAATATTTATTCCGTCTGATTTATAACCGAGCAGATAGGTAGCAGTACAATCAAGGATTTTTGAAAGTTGATTGATGACAGATATGGAGGTTTCTATTTCTCCACTTTCGTATTTCTGAATGGTACGAAGAGACTTTCCTAATAAGTCAGCAAGTTCATTCTGATTAAGCCCTTTTTGCTTGCGTAATTCACGGATACGAAGTCCGATCTCTTTAAATTCATCATTCATAATCTTGTCCTTTCTATGTTGGTTAATCTTTTACATTTCTTTACTTTTCTATATCATATCACAAGAAAAAACGAATTTCAAGTACATATTACAAAAAGTAAATGCATATTTATGAAAAAAATGTATTGACATGCGCATGAATAATAAATATAATGAAAGCGAACTTAAAATACATAATTCGAAAGAAAGGAGAATTAAAAATGAATATTAATGTGTTGAAAGTCCAGATACTGATGGGAAAAAGAGGAATGACGATTAATAAACTGGCAGAACAATGTCACGTATCGAGACAAACCATATCCAATATGACGGTCAGAAGAAGTTGTAGCCCGATTACAGCATGTAAGGTTGCAACAGCTTTGGGAGTAGATATGGAAGAGATTGTATCAGAGTAAAGGCAAGGAGGAAGAGTATGGGCGAAGCAAAGTATTATGTTGATTTGCCGGAATTTACAGGGAGGAATGTACCAATATCAGAAATAGCAAAAGCGATTGGAAAGGATGCCCAGTATGTTCGAGTAGGTTTACAGCAAGGAGTTTTGAAATTCGGATACGCAATGAAACTAGAAAATTCATCGGAATTCAATTATTATTGCCCCGACCGCAAAGTGTGGGAAGAGACCGGATATTTCAAAAAAGAAAAATGCCTTGCCTAATCAGACAAGGACATTTAGCTAACCAATAGCAGAGCTTTTGATTATTATCTCGCAAATATAGTATATCAAGGGCTCTGCTAAATAACAACACAAATTTATCGGAGGTATATGTGGAGAGTAATAAAAGGGAATTAAAATTAATTAATATGGCTGATGTACAGAGCAAGGAAGTTGAATGGCTATGGTATCCGTACATCCCTTATGGAAAGATTACTATTGTTCAAGGAGATCCGGGGGAGGGTAAAACTACTTTCATCCTTCAGTTAGCAGCCCACCTATCCAAAGGGGAACGACTACCTTTTGAAGAGACGGTAAGGCATGCTATTCAGATTATTTATCAGACGGCAGAAGATGGGCTTGAAGATACCATTAAACCCCGTCTTGAAAAAGCGGGTGCCGATTGTAGTAAGATACTGGCCATTGATGAGACAGAAAGCGAACTTTCTATGTCGGATGAGCGGTTAAAACAAGCAATACAAGAAACGGGTGCTAAGCTGATAATATTAGATCCAATACAAGCATATTTGGGCGCAGAGATAGATATGAACAGGGCAAATGAAATCAGGCCCGTTTTAAAACGTTTGGGGATGATGGCAGAGAAATATTGTTGCGCCATAGTGCTTATTGGGCATATGAATAAGTCAAGTGGTTCAAAATCCACTTATAGAGGGCTGGGGTCTATTGACTTTCAGGCAACGGCAAGGAGTGTGTTAGTTGTTGGAAGGATTAAAGATAAGAAAACAGTGAGAGTAATTGCTCATGATAAAAGCAGTCTGGCACCTGAAGGAGAATCATTGGCTTTTGAACTGAATGAAAATGAGGGCGTTATATGGCTAGGACATTATGATATTTCAGTAGAAGAATTGCTGTCAGGAGTAAATAAAGAAAGCAAGTTAAAACGGGCAGAAACCTTATTAGCAGATATGCTGTCAGATGGAGAAAAGCCACAGGGCGAGATTTTGGATAGAGCAAAGTCATTAGATATTTCTAAACGAGTTTTGGATCAGGCTAAGAAGAACCTGGGTGTTAAATCTGAAAAACGTTCAGACAAATGGTATTGGAGGATGAGCTAAGAAGATTGCAAGATTGTATATTCTATAAGAATGTGCAAAGTTGCAAGGTTGAGGTGGTGTCAAAAAGGGCAAAAGTGATGTCAGATGGCAAATGTAGGTAGTTAATCACAGAAAGAAAAGTGGTGTCAAATTACGGGAAAATGATGTCACAAAGCCCTCGGCGTTTGAGAGCGAAATACACCCGTCGCACAAACCTTCGGTTTATGCTCTGGGTATTTCGCTTCGCCCTAGCCGGGAGCATCAGTCCGGTAACGGACTTAAGTTCATAAACGGTGCTGTTATCAGCACCATTCACAAAAGAATGTCGGTTAAAGAAGGAGGCGGTTTATGGCGAGACATTCATTTATTCGGATAGTAAAGATTGATAAGGTTAGAGGACGTATTAATTATATTAGTAGCCAGGCGAAACAAGAAAATTTGTATGCAACTATGAATACAGCCAATTCATCGTTTTGGCGGAATCTTGCCAAGGAAAGTCAGCAAGAGTTTCAGAAGAGCGGTTCGGGAGGTAAATGCATTGAAGCCAGAGAACTAATTATTGCTTTACCAGAAGTGTACACGAAATACGATCCCCAACAGGTGCTTGAAGTATTTACCAAAACGTTTCAAGATCGCCATCAGGTAGAATGTGTGTCGGCACTGCATCACAACAAGAAAAAGACAAATTATCATATCCATCTGATATTTAGTGAGCGTCAGCTTTTAAAGGAGCCAGAGGTTAAAATAGCATCTAGGAATATGTTCTATAATGAGCAGGGCAAGCATGTAAGGACGAAAAAAGAAATTTTAGATAATGAAGGTAATGTGCGAAACGGGTGTAAGATTATTGCTAAAGGTGAGGTGTATGAAAAGCGATTATTTACGAATAAAAATCTGTACTTCAAAAGTGACAGATTTCTAGCGGAAGAGAAAAAGCATTATACAGAACTGATGAATCAATACATTAAGAATCCGGTAGAAAAGCTTGGAGTTTTTGATAAAAATAGCATTTATCTTCCAACAAAAAAGATTGGAAAGAACAATCCTAAGGCGCAGGAAATTAGGGCTGATAATGATGCAAGGACACAGTGGAATCAGGTTGCAGATTTGGCATTAGTGGAAGGAATGCCGGAAACGGAGGTGATAAAAATCAAAAGGGCAGAAATAACTGCTAAGGTGTGGAAGCCCATTGAGGAAAATGGAAAGCAGCCAGGACTATTCCGTAAAATTGTTTTGAAAGCTAAGGAGATTTTGACCACTTTTATACGAAAATTGATTATGCCACCAAAACCAGTTCTGACCGTTGATATTGTAGAATTTAGAAAGATGGAAGATATTAAATCAGAACTGGATCAACAGCGGAATGCAATCTACGTGTTAGAGGAAAAAAAGCTGCCGGATTTAAAGAGACAGCTGAATGAACTAAAAGGAGTTTTCAAGGGGAAAGAACGCAGAATGTTAAAAGACAGAATAGCTGATGCAGAAGAAGGGCTTTCTACAATGAAGTCACACTTAACCCGTGTAGTTACTAGGTATGGATATCAGAATATACAAGACTTCATGAGTGTCTACGCCAAATCAGAACATTTGGTAAGAAAGTACCAGAAAGATTTACATGAATGGAAGTCGAAAAGCGGTGAAACAACACCAAAGAAGGAGAGCATCCGTAGTCAGATCAAAAAATTGCAAGAGGAGGCAAAGAATAAATCAAGTACTGCTTACCCACTGAGAAAAGATAAAGGAGCCAGATAGACATGACGGACATGGAAAAACAGGTTATGGTACGGCTTTGTGCGAAGATCATAACAGAGACAAATTTCTACGAAGCAGATAATGAGGTGAAAGGATTGATAGATTGGATAATAGCCTCAAATCGCATTAAGGAGAACAATAATAAGATACGAACACTTATAGCAGATTACCGGAAGTTGGAAAATAAGTGCAGGGAAGGGCTGGAAGAGGCGGTGATTCAACGTGAAGCAATATGCGAGGAGCGACAACGGCTCTACGATGAACAGCAAGAATTCAAACATCAAATGCTAATTGCAGAAAAAGCATTTAAGCGTTAGTAGCAATAGAATTGAATAAGATGGCAGGTATATCATAGTAAAGTGATACGCCTGCCGTTTTGCAGTATTATGATAATGCAGCAATTAGAAATTTTGTGCCTAGTTGGAACCCAAAGGTAAACGAATCTTCAACGCTAGCACCGACTCCTTCAAGCCATTTGTTTGCTATGTTCTTAAAGGCAGCCAATTGTTCTGCTGAAAGGCTATCATTGAAATTGGTTTCCAATGCCTCTAATTCTCGCCAAATAATTCGGGTATTTTGAGTTTCATAGGCTTGCTCTGCCGGGACAAAAGCTCCCTTGTAAAAATCTCTGATAAGTTCATGGTCGGTGGAAGCAGAATAGAATTTGGTAAAAGTAGGGGACAGTTTTTGACTGTCATATAGTCCAGCTATATAACTAAGAGAGCTGTATTCCATATTGCTGCTATCCATCCATTTAAGGAGGTCATTTATTATGGCACGTTGATCATCGGTGAGGTTTAGCAGAAGATATTCTTCTTCTGCAAGTGTCTGCTGTGAACAGGCTTCTTGATATTCGCTGTCTTGTGACAGGAGACGATATAAGGTTTTTTCTTTAATCTGGTCGAGTTTGCTTTTGAAAAGCTCTTGAAATGAATCGTTAATCATATACTAATGTCCCTTTCTCTTTTAATAAATGGTAAAATTTTCGTATTTTCCATATGTGTACTACCGATAGTACCATTGTAAATGCTTTGTGTAATAAAATCAAGATAAAAGTGTACTAAATGTAGAACTATTTTAGGAGACGGAATATGCAAAAATTAAAACAGGATAAAGATGTTGGGATAGGTGAGAATCTTCGGAAATTAAGAAGTCAAAAAGGATATACGCAGGTGGATGTTGTGGCGAAGTTGGAGCTGTATGGAATCAATGTCAGCAGAGTGACTTACAACAAAATGGAACATAATTATTATCCGATTCGGATTAATGAATTGCTGGCACTTAAAATGATATATGAATGTGAGTTTTATGAGTTCTTTGATGGACTTGAGTATCCGAAGCAAATATAACTTTGCACTATGGTTTTTGTGGCCATTTGTTTATTATATAAATGATTAATAGATTACAAAAAAAGATAAGAAAGAGGTTAAGCTATGATAGATAAAAATTTAAAAGGATCAGTTTGGCGGAAATGGGATCTGCATATACATTCAAATGCATCGGATGGAAAGGGTACTTCAAACGAAATTATAGATAAAGCTTTAGAGCAAGAATTATCGGTTATTGCATTAACAGATCATCATACTGTAAAAGGAATTGATGAAGCAAAACGGTACGGAAAAGAAAAAGGAATAACTGTTATTAGTGGCATAGAGTTTAGAACTGAGTATGGGCATAAATCTGTACATATGATAGGTTTGTTTCCAGACTCAAGCAATGGGATAGTATTAGACCAAAAGGCGTTGTATGAGTTAGTATTGAATCCTCTGAGGCTATCAGAAACTGCTATAGTGAATAAAGGAAAGGAAGAAAAACCTGATGCTGATGATGAAGAGGCATTCAAAATCGGAATGTTTATGCTTCAGGTTGACTTTAAAGAAGCAGCTAATATTATTCATAAATATGGAGGGCTTGTTTCTGTTCATGCGGGAAACAAAACGAACAGTATTGAGGAAATGAAACACGCAGGAAACTCGCCTAAAAATGTTGACAGTATTGAAGATTCATTGGGTACGGTAAAAAAAGAGTTAATGGGAAGATATATTGATATATGCGATATTCAGAAAAGTAGCGAAGCTCGATTTTATCTGGAGCAATGGGACAAGCCATCTATTGCTACTTCAGATGCACATTCAGTAGAGGAGATTGGCTGCAAATTTACTTGGATAAAAGCTGACCCAACATTTGAAGGATTACGTCAAATTATATATGAACCAAATGAAAGAGTTTGTATTCAGGAACATATGCCAGAAGCAAAAAGTGATTATCAACTTATAGATTATGTGACGATACAACATGACGATTTTGGAAAACAGAGAATTCCCTTTAACCCAAATTTAAATGCAATTATTGGAGGTAGATCATCCGGCAAGTCCATCTTATTAGGAAGTATAGCAAAAATGGCTAATTTTCAGGGGGAGATAAAGGCTGAAAATCAAAGATATAATGAATATATAGAGTCACTAATTTCGGGGATGGAATTAGTTTGGAAAGACGGAGGGGCAGAACAAAACAGAAAGGTTGAGTATTTTCCGCAATCATATATTAATAGTTTAGCTTCGAATTCTGGGGAAGTTATTAATTTAATTGAAGAAATACTAAAGGGCGATGATACAAAGCGCCTGAAGTTTGAAGATAATAATGACGACATAAGTGAAAATAAAATTAAGATAGCAAATGAAATAGAAATGTTTTTTAAGTTACAGTATAAAATTAACGAAATTGATGAAAAAGTGGATAATATCGGTAATAAGGATGGCTTAGAGAAAGAAATAGGAAAAATAGAAATAGAAATAGATAAAATCAAGAAAAAAGGTTTTTCAGGAATAACAGAATCTGAAGAAAAAGATTATACAATGAAAAACGAAAGAAAAGCGGAGTTAGAAAGCGTAATAAACATAAATGAAGGAATCATTAAAAAATTAAGCAAATTAGAATCTATGTTAATTACCAAGGAAATAGACACGGAATTGATTGAATTTCCTAAAGATTTACAATTAGGATTAAAACAGAAATTCGATGATATATCTAGTGAGGCTAACTTAAGGTGGAAAAATATAATAATTGACGAAAAGCAATCGCAAAAAGAAAAAAATATCATTGCAACGGAAGAGATTGAAAAAATAAACACTAGTGAGGATTATCTAAAGTGCCAAAATTATTATGAAGAAAACAAGGCATATATGGAGTTGAGTAATAGATTAAAAAACGAAAAAGAAAAATTGAATATGATTGACGATTTTATCCAGAAAAGGGGTGTGCTTGTTGAAAGTTTAGGTGGATCTAAAAAGAAGATTATTGATTTGCAAAGAAAGTATATGGGTATTGGTAAGCGGCTATGTAAAGAAATTTCCTTAGATAGGGATGACGTAAAAATTATACCATATATCAGCTTTAAGCAATCTGAGTACACCAATCTAATGGAGAGCCGTCTACATAAGCGAGGGAATGATAATAGTAAAATTATATCTTATATTTATGATGAAGAAGACGAGTTCTATACGATGTTAGGCGAGATTTTTGATGCATTAGCTGAAAACAGGTTAACACTAAAAGGGGGGGGCGATTCAAAACAATTAATACTTGATTTATTTTCAAATAACTACTTTGAAATGCAGTATGAGGTTGAGTATCAAGGCGATACCTTGTCTTCTATGTCAGAGGGAAAAAAGGCGTTTGTAATATTAAGAATGTTATTAGACTTTAGTGAAAACAAATGTCCTATTTTAATTGACCAACCAGAGGATGATTTGGATAACAGAGCAATTTATACGGAATTAGTTACATATTTGAGAAAAAAGAAAAAGGAACGACAAATCATATTAGTTACACATAATCCGAATGTAGTAGTAGGTGCAGATTCAGAACAAATAATAGTTGCAAATCAGCATGGAATACAAAATGAGAATCAGGATAATATAAAGTTTGAATATTTATCAGGGGCATTGGAAGATGTAGGTAATACAGATAAATCATTATCAATATTGCTGGGTCAGGGGATTAGGTCTCATGTTTGTGATATACTAGAAGGTGGTGATATTGCTTTCATGAAGAGAGAACGAAAATACCAGCTCAATGTATGATTATATATAATAGCATAGTGTTAACACTATGCAGTGCTAACGGTAAAGGGGGAGTAAATGCATGTCTTTGGGTTTCATAAATTACACCCAGAAAGAAGTAATATGGTAGAAATGGGGAGTAAAAAATAATTTATGAAGAGGAATATATGATTAATATGATAATGGGATATAATACGAACAAGACTCTGATATGGTCAAATTAGTACGTTTGGTTGATGTAGATAGTCAATTTTTTTGCAATAGAAAATTATATGGTACGGGGGGAATATATGTTAGAGGAAATCAAGTTAGGGATAGAAACGGCAGACAAAATGGTGAATAGAGGACAAGGAATATTCAATCATATGAAGAAACCCTATCAGGCAGGTGAAGAGATTATTTCCAAAGCCATTAGTGAAAATGGGGGAATTTCTGCGGATGATATACAAGCAGTTGCCATGCAGTTTATGGTTAGGAAGTTTGTAAAGAAGATAAAGAATTATGACAGCATTATCAAAAAAGCGGAACAGCAGTTTGATAAATTATTAGAACAGACAGCAGAAAATTTTTCTATTCGTACACCAGATGAAGATTGGATTGAGTATTTTTTCGACATGTCGTCAAGAGTTTCAAATGAGGCAGTTCAAGAGATTTGGGCTCGCATTTTACTTCAGAAACATATTAATAATTCAAGTGTAAAAAAGGTGATGTTAAATTCCTTGGCATTACTAGATGCAGAGGCCGCATCTGCTTTTAAAGCAATTTGTACATTGACATACAAATTAATCATTAATAATGAAATCAGAGTTATACCATTAGTCGTGTGGGATTATAATATAGATAATCTTTTGGATGGATATGAAGGCGATACTGAACCATTTGAAAAATATAAGAAGATTTGTCCAGATGAAAAAGATTTAGAGTATTTAGCAGAAATAGGTTTGGTTACAACTACTAACTTGACAAGTAGTACATATACGGTATTTTCACCAGAGAAATCCGAAGTTACTTTTAAGTGCAATGAAGATAGTATAACCATTGATGAAACTTACAATGAGGATGAAGATATTTATCAGACAGAGGTTAGTTTTGTGTTTTTTACACAGGTAGGTTTAGCTTTATATGAAGCAATTGGTTTTCCAGAAGATGAAGCACTTTTTCCAGTTCTCAAGCGTTTTGCTGAGAACCAGATACCCTATAGCGAATAACATAGAATTGTTCATCAGGCAGTTACCATTCATCTATAAGAGATTTCTATCATAATATTACTTTTATGGCTAAGAATTTACTGCAAAGAAATAGGAATCAACTTTTCGGTATTTGTATAGTGCTGAGAAAAGTCACAATAAAGTGCGTAATTAAAACAGATAAGATTTATCTTAATAGAGAGTTTTAAAGGAGAGATGGTTGTGGAGGATAATGTTAATAGCAAAGAGCGAGAGAAAGTGGTAACTAGACATGTAAAGGATTACTATGGTAATCATTTACAAGAAATGGAAACGGCTTATGATTACTATTTAGGATCTTTAGACAAGAAATTTAATGATACTTACAGCGTGAAAAGCGAATCTATGCTGGATGATCAATTGGCGAATGTTGAAATACTGATTTTAACTGCTAATCAGGTTGAAACAGGGGTATTACATTCATGGATTTGTCGAGTTGATAACGACCACTTGGTTGGCAAAACTATTACTCGAATTATGAAAGGCGATATTACATATTATTTTTTTCGGTGGGGGAACTATAATATGGTCAATATTTGGGCTGGTATGACAGGCTCGAATACAGCCAGAGGTTCATCAAAAACTTTACGCAAGGTATTAGAAGAACATCGGTTTCAAATGATTTTGTCTCTTGGTGTGGCATTTGGTATTGACTGGGAGAAAGAAAATTTGGGTGATGTGATAGTTTCCTCAAGAGTTATGTCTTATAGTATGGGATCAAAAGCAACCAACCAGGAGATGGTCATCAAAAATCCTCACATATTTGAGACTAGTCCGTGGCTCGTAGAGCGAATGAGACAGAAACGTAACTTTTTTCATGACCCAAAACGCAATTATAAAGTGATCTTTGGGGATGTCATTACGGGTGAATCGGTTGTAGATGATTTTGATTTCAGGAAAAAGATTGTTGACGCAGTACCAAGTAATAATATCATTGGCGGTGAAATGGAAGGATACGGCCTTTTTGATGAATGTACTGAAAAGGAGATACCATGCGCGGTCATCAAGGGGATATGCGATTGGGGAATTGGGAAAAATGGATTGAGTAATGATCCAATAGAAAATGACAGTATGAAAGATAGTCTCCAAGCATATGCAATGCTAAATGTACTAAACGCATGTGATGACTTATTTAGGGATTCACATTTATTTAAGGGGCATGTTGAGCATGATTTTTTGAAAGATCCTATTTTAGGAAAATATGTACGAAATAATAAATTACTCGCATTTATTTATAGATATCAATCACTCTTTTATCTAGCAATTAATCTTACATTTGTGCTCATAGGTCTTTATCGATTGTTGCAGGGTATAAGATATGATTTCAATGCTACTGTGGTAATTTCTGTAACGGCTATAGTGGTGGTTTGTACCGCTGTGATAGCTAGTGTATTCAAAAAACAGCGAAAGATAATAAAAAGGGTACTGGATTTCCTTAACGGTGGAAAAGAAACAGATAATTAAAATGCAAAAATTTACATTACATATTGAATCATAAATAACTTCACGTTATCCATATAATGTGAGGTTTAACAAATTCCAATTTAGAAGAGCCAGGAGAAGTTATCAGAAGCTATACGTAAGAAACACACATGCAACAATTAGAATAGGAATGCCCATTTATAGGGCTTCCCCGCATCTCCAGACGTTACCGAAGAGAAACATTGAAAGGACTTTAGTTTACTATTAGAGGAGCGTTTATGAGCAGAAAGCAATTAGAAGAAAAGGTTTTAGAATATTGGTTTGCATTAGAGTTTCTGGCACAAGATAAATATCCGGATCGTTGGGACGTAAAAAACAAAATAGATAACCATAAGAAAAATGTTGCAAGCAGAACGGCAAAAAACAAATTAATTGAAGACTTTGTTTCACTGACAGGCAGAGAAATCAAAGAAAATCTTTACGAAATAATAGCGAATGAAGCGATTGCCTGCGGCATGAAAAAGTGGGGAAACCTAACTATTTACATAGGTAAGGTTAAGAGAGAAAAGTGTATTGACTGTAT
>Ga0153944_1000889_pt1 | contig 12593 bp, 10 predicted proteins | sample TSNJ028MetaG_FD_104703 | JGI IMG/M metagenome (GOLD analysis project Ga0153944, IMG submission 104703) | Attine ant fungus gardens microbial communities from New Jersey, USA - TSNJ028 MetaG | ecosystem: Host-associated > Fungi > Mycelium > Unclassified | place: USA: New Jersey, Wharton State... | reverse complement strand
GTGGTATGCCAACGAAATACCGACCAACAAACTTCGGAATGAAAATGCCTCCCCTTGAACGACTTCGCACCCAACTTTGGCGCCGTCAAACTGACAAGTATATCGGGTTGCAAACCTGTTCCAAGTTCATCACCTTTTTCCCATCCACTAGGAATGTTCACTGAAACAATCGGAATCTCGATTGGGTAAGGAGAGCAAGCACGAAAGGCGCCCTGACAGGAGATTGAAATGAGAAGCCGAAGACAGCGTCCAAAACTCACATTGGATTCCAAAAGGGCTTGCCTGAGGGGAGAGACGTCGGTGGGCAGAGAGGGCGTAAGGATTGGAATCGACATATTTTGGCACTGAGTCGCGAGTCACTGTAGACATTTGTGAGGTATCACGCCAGGGAATGTATTAATGGTCGTTTACCTTGTAAATTCCCTTTGATATGGGCTAGATGGCGATCAGCCCAAAACCCAGGAACGATAAGAGCTAACATACCCTGGGTAGATAAACTGTTGGTTTATACCCAAACATCCCTTCCAAAAGACTTTAGATGATACTCACAAGTGATCATAGAATGAGCAGCAACAAGACCATCCCCTATCTTTTGCAGAACTCAACCTTTCCGTGGCTACGACCCTAACAAGAAGATATTTAACCAAGAGATTGAGCTTATTCACGGCCTTGAGCCAATTGAGGTTTCGATGTTGAAGCAAAAAAATTCAAGCTTCAACACGATGAGAAATGCGACATCTGGGCCGGAGAGTGAAGAGCAGCATCCATGCAGCGCAATGGATGTGCTCTAGGCCTTACCTATAAGGTGGGCTCGCAAATAAATTAGAATAACTTGTACTAATATTACAGTGTATTCTAGGCTCCTTATATGTCCTGTCCAGGCATGTAGTTGTACATGGCACTACTCACTGGCAACTTGGATGGCTGAAAACAGTTCGAGTGGATTTGCCATAGCTTCAACCATTGAAGAGAGAGGGTGAATGAGAATGGAGGGTTATCACAAAGGCTGTGGCGGATATTTTAGATGTCAAATCGCCGCTTGAATTGGGATGTCAAGTCGTCTAAACTTGTCATGCAGTCATATTCTACCCCGTCAGGTTATCTGTGGTTGCACTGATTGTCGCCATTATACCTTTCATACACCCGACAATCAACTCATTTATGAAGAACTAGAATCTCTGTTTGCCAATGCTTATACCATCACTGGTTGTATTTTGCCAATCTCCCAGCCATCAGTGGTAATGATAATGATCATCATCATTTGTTGCTCATTTACAGTTGCTGTCTTTTCATTGATAAGATATTTATTTGATGGACCTGCCTTAAATGGGCATCACCCTTCCACCACTTGTGTATGATATTGTTCCTCACAAATTTACTAGATATGGCTCTATGTGAAGTGCTCGGTATACTTGAACTACCCTCAAGGTAAGTGGTCCTTTATTGCTCGTCCAGTGAGCCAGCCCATGAGCGACTCACATCTGAGTAGTCAGTCTCTGCGGTCTTACTATTTGCAGATCAGACCTCGTCTTGGGTTATGGCTTCGTCTGTGCTGCATCTAATCACTGTGTGACTACCTGCCATCTTTCTCCCGATGTTACAGTAACAACAATGCTGGCATCGCTCTCATTGACCCTCGTCGACCCACTGACGCCTTTGCTGTTTTCATCATCGTCCCCTTTTTCCCATCACTCAACAATGCTGCCTCAGCCCTTGCATATTGCGGCACAGCCGCACGAGTCCTTGACATCACAAAGCATAGCTCCGTGTAATCAATCGCTGGCCAAAAAAAACACACGAACCGTCATCCTCATTGAGCCCATGGACATCGGATACTTTCCTTTACTCTTTACTCTGCAATTTTTCTGTACGTTGCATCCACGTTGTTTATTGTATGTGCTGGTTCACTTGATCGCACTTTTACTCTTCCAGTGTATGTCATTACCGGAGCATCATTCTGGAATATTTGATAGGCTTCTCGAATCATCTGGTCGTCACTTGGGCATTCAGTCCATTCTGTGGATAAGCAATATCGCTGTTCTCATTCGTTCATGAAACTTTTGGAAACTGTATGTCTTGTATAAAAGCGAGTATTAAGCCCGAGCAGGGCATCAAAATCCAATTCTCCAAGCGTCGTCAATTCTACCCTTTGCCATCTGCTCACAATGTCTAACATACTCTTCTATGAGCCCTTCTACAACTTTGACTGTCTCTTTGAACGTGCTTTGAGGCCTGAGAAAAAATGACATTCAACTAGAACGCAGCCCCGTTGTCTCTGAACGAGTTTTCAGTCCAAAGTATGCCGATCTACCATGTTGAATTGGATGTTGTGCTTACGATCTGTGACAGAATGGACCTACATGAGGATTCTGACAAGAATGTTGTATTACTCACAGTGGAGCTCCCAGGAGTGAAGAAAGAGGATGTACAGTTGGAAGTGCGCAATGGTCAGCTCACGGTCTCAGCTGAGACCAAGGAATCGGTAGAGCACTCGGAAAGTGGATATGCGGTTCGTGAACGGCGGTTTGGCAAGTTCTCCCGTTCTCTGCGACTTCCCAAGGGGGTGAAGGTGAGTATTCCCCGAAACGAACTGATTTCCTTTGTTGACGGTCTCCTAGGATGAAAAAATCAAAGTGGAGATGGCTGATGGAGTGTTGAGTGTTATGTTCCCTCAGTCATTGCCTGAGCAGGCCCCCAAGAGAATTAACATTGCTTGAACGATCTTGGATATCTTGCGGACTTTGTTGTAGGATGTTGGACTCGAATGTGGACTCTATTTAAATGTAGGATTATTGTGGGAGGCAGCTGGCAGCCTGCTTAGGTAGCGGCTGGTGAATACATTTCTCTTGTGCCTTGAGTCTTCTTTTATATATCGGTTCGACCTTTAGTGCAGTAGTATAAGAGAATCAGACAAAATTTCTTAGTAGAGGTTGATTTTTACTTTTTCTCCTCAATCGAAGTAGTATTGTTGCTCAACTACAAACATTACCCCTGAGCTTGCAACCCTTCTCACATTGTAACTTTTGATATAATGAAGTGCAGCAGCAGCCCGGTGCCTTGTACAGACATGACAAGGTAGTCTTCAAGATGAGTCTAGCGCCTTCCACCCTTCCCAGAGTTTTAGTTCCACGATGAATTAAAAGGTGGAGCACTCTATGGCTTTTGCATTCCATCAAAGGTCTCTGCTAGACGGGTGACCCCAACAGCTTCCAAAAAAATCTCACCATCAGTTTACTCTGGAACACATTGAGAAGAATCGGAAACGCGAGGGAACAATATCAAAAATCGTGCCTCATCTTCACAATGTGAGAACGGGAGGGAGGTCCGCCTTTCCCGTACTTCAACGAATCCGTTGACATTGTCTCTGGAATCCTATCTCACAGACGTGCGTCGTTAATCAATATTCGACTCTGTAAGGATCCACGAGACCATTGAAAATTGGGAACTTCGAATAGCATTTATGAAAGACAAGTCTCATCAGAATCATCCTATACCCTGACACGTTGCCGCTCTGCAGAAGACAATTATATTCTTATTTTTCACATCAAGCTCATTGTCGCTATCAGTGACTGTTTTGCCTATTTCAAAGATTAGCTCGGGAGGTAGATCGATTATAGGATTGGGAAATTGGTGATCTCTGAATTTGGGGATACGTGCCCTTGATTCTTGTTCGATGAGAACATTTACTTTGATTCATCATATCAAGCGGTTGCATTAGGAGATGACTGTCTAAGGGATGACTATCTATGAGACTTTAGAATATAATTGAATATCTCAGTCATTATTGTCGAAGTTAATGATCGGCACAACCGCGATAATGATGGTCCATGACTACAAGAATCTTGTTTAGATCAACGTATGCAATTTCCAGCCTTTGAAATGAAGACAGGAACTTGTGACAAGAGCACCAGTGGCCTGAATGCGCCATCCAAGTTCGTACCCACAATCAATGTTTCTGCTTAGATTTTCTGCTTAGATCGGGCTCCTTCTCGGCATGGCTGATTTGCCACGGATTTTGTGAAATGAAGTCTTATGTGAATAGATTACCCAACATGGGAATTACCTTTGTATCCGTTTGTCTGGCTGTGATTATTACACTTTAATGAATTTCCTTGACAACCACGACATTGCAAGTTCTGGGAGTTCCACACCTCCACATAAATAGCCACAGCAGAGTCTCAACCAAGGCATTGGAGAGATAAGTCGCCTATGAATTTCAGAAAACAGGCATGCTTCGCCCGTTACTTCGGCTTAAACTCAAGTGGTTGACTTTTGGACAAGAGTTGGACAAGAGTTGGACAGTATTTCAGGCTGCCCAAAGAGATTTTGGAGACGCTGTCCCTCAAGCCCAGAGGAAAACATCTACAACAGCAGAAGAGACAAGGCCTTCTTCTACCATGCCAATGGCGCCCTCGATCGCTGTTCTGGATGACGCTGACGTTAACAGGGTTGCAAGCACCTCCACAGGATCCTCCGACCCATCATCGTCTCAGTCTGGAACACACAGGTACTCCTTTCACGACTTCAAAGACTTCAATCCGCCCTTCCTCCTAACGTCGTCTCAACCGTGCAAAGTCATATTCCAGAATCAATTAAACATGCTTCGGGGAACATCGACCCAGCACAGATACGCACAAATCTGCTTTCTAAAGTACAAAGGAGTATCCCATGCTCAAGCAGAGGAGTATACGCACAAGAGTGAAGCTTTGCAACGAGAAACGGTCAAGAAGTGCTTAGAGATGTCATGAAGGTCAGCTGAATGATTGGCATGGATTCAGAAGGAAGTAGCTTCGAGAAACGGCAGTCTTGAAGGCGGGCAGTGGCAGACAACCATCACTAAGGGCTTGGAGGATCTCGCCAATGGTAAAGCCCCTACGTGTTTGAAGGGTACTGTCGGTGAGGATTGGGATTATTGTGAATATTTGCACAATGGTACATCGTTCAACATGAGCAGATCCATTTCAGAGGTCATAGTGAAATCGTTTTCTCCCACTTCCCACATCCATAAATTGGCATTCCAGCTTCTCTCAATCATAGGTCCAGCAGCCGACAGAGGGACGAGAAAATTCTTTTTCATCATCCATGTTTTCTTCCTGGCCAAAGGTTCATCTCTACTGGATACAAGAGCTCGGCGTTCAAGATGTTCTGTATTCTTGTCATGCTCAATGTCCAACATTTCTGGCGATTTCGTCGTTCAAAACCTCAAAGACTATTTTCACTGGTCATGCCCAGAAGTCAAATATTGCCAACATCCCGAAGTCCTATGGCATTAGCCACACCTCCGAACACTGACAGCGCAGGGTCTCACAATATCAAATCCATAACTATATGCTTAGTGCATGATGACGAGGATCCAATGTTTCCGAGTTGGTACGACGTCTAGAGAGATGTGAGCTATTTCAACGATCAAGGATAGGGACCCTCCCCATCTCGATCTATCCCTGTCCCTGGGAATGTACCCAAGCGTTTGAAAGTCATGGACACTCGTGGTCAGGAGAAGACGCCGGCAACTTGATCTTTTTTGCATACCCCGCTTGGCCGTATGGTGGACTGCATTTCTGGCAATGCTCAAGATTCTGAGAGACGGGGACCAAAGGAGTTTACCAAGGAGGAAAAGGAGCATTGTTCGCATCGACACTGATAGGGAGCATCTCGATTATTCTGGCCTGCAGGCGTCATCCGGCTGTCGATCCATTGTTGGATGTTCTAACTCATCGTATACCGTTTGCCTCGGGTTGAGTTTTGCATCGAACTAACCTCCCCTCTAACGTGATCCTGAATGTCCAAATTGTTGAAGCATTTTGTCTCTACGTAATGCTTTATTCAATTTATATTGCTTGAGCTTTAGACTTTCCTAGATTCTCTAGGGTAAGCCCAAAAACCCAGAAGGCCTATGACTATGTAACTTGAGTACAAGTGAACGTCTTTGATAAGAAAAACTCACAATGAGTAGTCAGGTTCTCCAAAGGAGCGTGGAAATATACAGAGGTCGTGTAACTTGTCAAAATCCAGACACAGATGGTGACTATGAATCAATCTCCGAGATGCGAGGTCCTGAGAGTGACGTAATTGGTCAGAGAGAAAAAGAGTAGACATGGTGAGAAGGAAGATATGTCTAAATTGGGAATGTGGCCTTCCAAATATGTAACGACCTCGAGATCAGATATGACATGCCCTTTCCAGCTTGAGATTGACAAAGAATGGTAGGCCCATGTTCTCGGCTGAAATACTTTGAGTTGTCAAACTCATAGGTGAATGGTAAACTAGGACGAGTCCCATGAGCTGCACTAGTCGAGCATGCTTTTGCTTCAGCGAGTCTGATTGTCTCTATCGAAGCTGACTCACAAAAACTGCCGGGAAACACTCTTCAGACAGATATGACCCTATAGATTGCAGATAGCCATGACGATTACAATCCCTTTAATTGCTTGCACTATCTTCGATGCTCCTGCTAGGTCGCTTCTGCGCACCTCTCAAGGAACAGGGGTGCAGTGAGGGTGCCAAGTCAAGATGACAAGGTCAATGACCACAGGAGGATAGAGGCTGAATTCGGAGGGTCTTAGTCGGTGGGTAACAGCCATCTCTAACGTTTTTCAAGTTCTAGTAACACGCTGTACTGACTCTGAACTTAACAGAGTAACATTTTTACGAAATGGGTGGGGCACAGCCGCATGAGTCCTTGGCATTGCAAAGCCTCCAACACGCAGCTCAAACCAGGCCTGTCTCGTCTCTCTCCATGGCCTCATCAATATAAAACCTCTCCACCTCACCCCCATAATCCTCCTCTCTCTGTGTATATACGGTCTTTCCGAATCCAAAATCTCCCCGAAAACAAGGTCCTAGATAGGGAAACAACTGCGTGGTTCAAACAGGCCACGTCTAGACTACTTCTCGACAGACTTGCTCGAGATGCTCTGCAATCACCTACGAAAGATATCCACTCTCCCCAATTATTTTTCATTACTTCATGTAACCTGGGTTGAGGTTACATCAAGACCTCGACCATGCTTAGAGACATAGTCGATGCTTGCACCCCCCTTGTTGGCAGTACCAATACTGACTACAGCAACAAGTTCTTTGTTGCCCTCTTCCTTTTTCTCATACCATCCCTCAGTCGTGCTCAACACCCCAGCTCGTTTGTCCCTTACCGCTGACATCTTCCTCCATATATGAGGTATCAGAGAAAATAGCTTCCGCCGTAGACGAGTCCCGTCCAAGCAACACAAAGAATTCTTGTATCAACAATCTGCAGCTTTTCAACGCGGACTGTTGGTCCTCCGAGGAGGTTTGAGTAATTCGATTGCATCAATCCCCACCAATAACATTACCAAGAGTGAACTGGACGACGATGACCAACATGACGTGGATGATTTGGCTGATCTGAACTGTAAAAAAATCTAGGCTATGCAATCTGGCACTACGGAGAGGGGAATTGGCATTAGGGAATGGAAAGCCCAAGGGAGCGTTGAAGTGACATTATCAGGAGCTATGTATGCCCTCTCACCCTTTTCATCGATAACTTTACTCATTTGCATTGTGCAGCTCGAGTGGCCAACTTCAATTTCCTGGCCCAACTCATTATAATTGTCCCTCTTTTGTTATTCGCGACAAAATGTTCCTCACAAAAGCCCGCAATCAACTTGATGGCGATTACTTCCGTCCCGGGAGAATCAAGCAATGACTAATTGACAACCTCGCAGTAGTCTGTCTGAAAGAATTCAATGCGGACAAGGAAGCACAGGAAGCGGTGGCTATAATGACTGTCGAAGCACCTACTAAACAAACTGAACTTCCATCAATGCAGGTGAACCATCTCCACGGGCCTCGCCTTCCAGTGATGTACCCATCCCTTTGACAAATCCTTCGCTATTTGCTCCCCTTTCCAAACCACGTTCATCATCGACTAAGGGCCTAATACTTCAATTCGTTGGGCCACCGGGTTCAGGCCAAATCTCTTTCATTCAAAGTATAGCTCGTGCTCTCGGTCGTCCATTACAATGTATCTCCTCTGGTGGTGTCCGTGATGAAACTCGCAATACGTGGTCAGTTGTGTCTAGTCCTGGACTTGTCATTCAAGCGTTCCATAAAGCCTCATGTCATTCTTCTCGACAAAGTTGACAAAATTGGACAAAGTAATTTTTATTGAGATCTTTCCGCTGCCGTTCTAGAAGTCTTGGATTTGTGAGGACAAGCATTTGGGAAGGGTATGGAAGGAGATAGGTCGAGGAAAACGAGGATCATCTAGGAGGGGAAGAGGTGGTGTTGATGTGATGATGAGTGGAATAGTAGTGAGAGTGGACGTGAACGTGAACAGGATGTATTTGAGAGAAGAGGAGTTGTATCGGCTGGGAGCCGGTTGTAAAATGTGAAGAGGATACATGTTGGAGTCTCTGGACTTCAGTTCTTTGGCATGTGCTTGCTTGGTCAAATTCCAACTGGTATATTTGTCGTTACCAAGAGAAACCTTTGGCTCAGCAACTGGGACTATACCAATGATTAAATCGTTATACAAAGCCTCCTCTGGAACAATGATAAATTATAAACACATCATGACTTGTTGTAAAAAAATGACTCCATCTGCAAGCCTTCAACACAGAAGTGGCAGATACAACCATCCTACGGTGAATCAATGAAATCTCTTGAGTTCGCAATAACGGTTTTTTACGATGGTAACTAAACAACTCGAAATCCTGAAAAGTACGTCTCCCTCTGTCCAATCTCTTTCATCCAAGTGAAGGCACTATCTTCGATGCTTTTGCTAGGTCGCTTCTGCGCACCTCTTAAAAAGCCAGGGTGACAGTGAGGATGGATGTAGTCTAGAGACAGCGAGAATCAATGTCACGGTGCCAGTCACCTGCTCTGACTGTCCATCTGCTGGAATCTATTCTGCAGAAAATCGAGACAAAGTTACCTGTTGGCGTAAACGTTGGGGGAACATTCTCGACAAAAATTTTACATGTCATGGTTTATTGGAATAAGAGTCGTCAGACGTTAGGAAGAGCTTGATGTACCATCCGCAAAAGGTGTGCAAACTTTTTTTCAGACAAGATAGGAGTTAACAAATGAGAATCGGGAAAACGACTTGTATTCCAATTCAATGCTGGGGATATAAACTAGGATAGAAATTCCAACATCTGGTCATTATGAGCAGAAGAAACCAAGCCTCCACGTTCGATACCCATCGGACGCGGAATGTCAGGGTGATTCAACGTGATGTTGGATGAATATCGAACAGTGTTCTCTTTCCCAGCCCAGTCAAAATTGACAAGAATAATATCGCCCAGACACTCGCTGTCCACCCAATCTCTTTTGACCATTATGTTCGTTTCCTGCAGATCACCATGGACGAACCCATCTTTATGGAATAAGGCAAGAGCCTCTTTAACTGCTTTATACACGTCCTTCTCCAGTCGTTTCCCCTTTATCCCACAATACTGGTGTGAGACATCATTTATGACTACCATCATCCAACCATCTGCGAAGCGCTCAACAGCTCGGAGCTTTGGAGCAAAGCCATGTGCATGCGCAACCTTATGCGCGTCCTCACCGGCGCAGAGCACAAATAAAGCGCTCCCCATTCTCTTGCGCCTTGGTGTCGCTCGGATGGAAGTTCAACGGAACGACAGGAGTTATAATTTGGACGTTTGGCGTACCAGCGTAAACGGCGAGGGCAACAGAAATATATGGTCCTATTGAGAATATAGCGTAGACGAAAGGATGTGTAGAGCAACGACTCTCACCGTAATGAAGCAGCAATACAGCAGGGAAATTGGTCTGAGAGAAAATTTTATCGCCTCTTTCTTTAGTAAACAGGCGAATCGCTTCCAGCCAAAAGAGTACAGCTTGAACCGTGGGTTCCCCGGTCCCTTTCCCAATCTCGTTTTTGACTTCAAGGATACAGTAGCTGGCCACCTGGTCAACCTCTGTGACATAGACACCCAGCCCCCCGTCACTGTAGAACTCCCCTATAACTTTCCGTTCGAGGCCCGGAAAACCAAACTTGCGCATGATCTCAATGAATCGGATATTCCTCGGGAGTTCGCAAATAAAGATATCTGACATTTGAGTGTAGAGTTCGTGAAAATGTTCGATGTCGAGAGTCGAAGGTGTACAAGAGTCAAGATCAATCACAAATTGGGAAAATTGTGAGCACAGTAATGTAGGAGGGACTGCCTCAAAGGCAAAATAGGGGCGGTCGCAGAAGATCATTTCGTTAGGTTGCTCCTGACGTTTCCTGAACTGGCTTGTATCAGCCGCTGAGGAGGGTGTTTGAGGAGAATTATTCTTGGACCAGTCTGCTGGGCCCTTGTGGAGGTTATTAATGGTATGAGGTGGTCCTGTCTTTCTGCTGCGTCTTCTTCTAGTGTGTCTATTCTAGATTCAACCACTTACCACTCTTGACTCGGAGAAAGAGCGAAACTTCATTCAAGGTTTGCCATTCTGGATGTTCATGCAACAGTTCAGAACCACGGAGGAGGTTACCATTATCTTTGTCTTCCGCCAATGCACCTCAGTAAGTGTTTCGAAAGGTTCCACAGGTACTGGGGTGGACTAACCATTAATCACTTTCAACAGGATGCTTCGATACAGATGGGACGAACCAACGTAAAAAAGTGAAGATGGCTCTTGCCAACATTGGTGCTTCTGAACTCTATTTCATAATCCTTGTAGACCACATCACTGAGGTCCGATACCAGGAAGTTCTCCTGATCGTCCAAACGGATGGAAATGACATCAGAAGATTGCAAGAAATTGCAAAAGAACCTAATCCTGAACTTCATAGTTGTGGGAATGAAATCTATTTGTTCTGTTTTTATTGTTCTTTGTGTACACATTTGAGGTTTGTCGGTTTGTCGTTGCACATAAGGTCATCAACAATTTTCTCTTGACACCTGGCCCTTTTCAGACTTGCCTATCCTCAGGATGCTTGAGAACGGCTGGGAAGGTGACCTCGTCCTGAGTGGTCTCCGCGTCGTCGGAGAATCCATCAAAGGGAATCCTCTCCTCGTCGCCGTCGCAAAAAATTCTTGGCACAACCCTCGTCGAGCGTCTATGAGGAATTCTCCACCTTCTGACACTTGATGTCCCAGCTCGCAGTCCAAAGTAACTGATCGTCCATAACAACAATCCTATTCGCACCTTCTGAAGTAGCTGATTTTCTCCCAGCCTGATAACGATGGCTTCGGTATACACGCAACCCACTACCACTATCACCACTGGCACTTGCGTTTCCGGGTGCCGGTGAGACAAATCCAGGTTTTGATGTTGACAGAGAACAATACACTTTCCGTCACCGTCATCAACATACCCTTCTACACCAACTTGGCATACTAAGCTGGAACGATCACCAGAGTAGAAAATTTCGAGTGAAGGATGAGTGGAGAAAAGGGACCGAATGGAATCGGTGTGGTGTGTGAATGTGTGCAAAAACGAGGATTCTTGGTTAATCACAGGTGGAGATGCTGACATACTTGGAGACGTTGAATGGCCACGAAAACACTGGTCCGGACCTAGATCTGGAGAGATGCCATATGAACAGCAGTGGGAGATGGTTAGTATAGCAACAGAATTGGGTTTCGGACGTCTTTTCTGGATCCAAGGTTTTCTTATGCTCAAAACATCTTCTCGTAGCGCAGCCATTTCCGACAATGTGCTGAAGCTCACTTAGATTGGTGAATGATATTGCATTGTGTAATTACAACCAGACACTAATTTATGCGCCATCAGATGGAACAATCAAGAGCCTGGAATCCACACTCTGACGGCGAAAGTTGGTATTCCAAACCTTCGAAAGCTGGTTCACACAGTGATGTTTGTCCAATTGGTAAGCTCTTCTTCTTCTCCACGTATCCAATCTCATCCGTATTATTTCTCTTAGCCGCAAGCAGAGCTGGGTCGCCTCGGGCTCGTTTAATCGTTCAATAAAGCTTTGGGATCTTCCATCGCATGTTCTACTACTACATCACCCTTGATTCCTACAGAAAAAGCAAAGACTCTCCCAATCGTTTCACTTAGTAGAAAAGGAATGATATCTTTCCACAAAATATCTCGACTACCTTCTGGAATCTGGAAACGAGGTCAGAACTCTGCAAGTACCTGCACTAGATACGCGTACAAAGATGATTGACCGCTCCAGTCCCATCACTCAATGTTGGGTTATCTTGCTACTTAAGCTTATTATCTTCAGGGAGCGAGGAGCAGGTAATTCCATGCCAAGAAATTGACAGATATCCTATCGTGATTAGAACAAGACTGGTGAAGAGAGTAGAAAGCTACAAGAATGAAAAATCTGTGCAAGCTATCTTTTTGTATCTGAGTGACCTGCCCTCTCATTTTGCTGACGCATCGTGATATTTCTTGTGCAATAGATTCCAAATCGGTTGGATATTGGCGGTGGCCTAAACTACCTAGGAGGCTCCAGGTCTATCAGGATGTCCTCTTGATCATCATCCTCTATATTCATCAAGGCAGTCAATACGAGTTCGGGATCCCACAGCTGCTGGGAGCTGGGGCCCCACGCCGAATTCATATGTCTTTTATTAGGTTCCGAGAATTTGTCAGGGGCTGTGTACAAGCATTGAAAGGATATGAGC
>Ga0153944_1000884_pt1 | contig 12644 bp, 9 predicted proteins | sample TSNJ028MetaG_FD_104703 | JGI IMG/M metagenome (GOLD analysis project Ga0153944, IMG submission 104703) | Attine ant fungus gardens microbial communities from New Jersey, USA - TSNJ028 MetaG | ecosystem: Host-associated > Fungi > Mycelium > Unclassified | place: USA: New Jersey, Wharton State... | reverse complement strand
GGTGATGAATTTTGTTTTCACAAGGCCGTTATTGCCGCGCGCAAGCTGGTTTTTGAGCATGTCACCATATTCGCGGCGAATATCGTTAAATTCGTCCGGCCTGTCGGGGATGTCGATGGATTGTTGAAACTCCCGGACGTTGCCGCGCTGGTTAATGAAGGAAAGCTGCACGGAGATAGAGGAATCAAAGTAGTTGAGAAAATCACAGTAATTCTCAAAAATCAACGTCTTATCCTCGTTCTGCGCGAGTTGATAGTTGATGTCCTGAAATTGCACGGTCTTGGTGTACAGCCGGTCATTGACACGGCAGATACCGTCACGGTACATGGTGCGGTAGGGAATGGACTGCTGGACGGTCTGCGGCGCGTCGGCGCGTCCGAACAGCCGGGCTTTCAGGGACGAAAAAACGCCGCCCTTTTTTCGGGGCGGCGTCTGCGCTGATTTATTGCCGTTCGGCATAGCCTTTAATTCGGCCTTATCCTTTTTTACCTGATTTTGTGCGACTGACAGGCGTTTTTCCTGCCGCGCCTGCTGTTTTGTTCTGGCTTGCAAACGCTTTGCCCTCCTTTTCAATGGTTTCATAAAAGTTTTCCGTCTTATATGGACGCTTGCCCGGCCACGCGAACCGGGCGCGGATAAAGTTGCGGAGCAGCTTTTCGGCGGGTTGGCCGTCCTTTTCGTACATCCCCATGAAGAAGAACGGGAGCATCAGCCCCATCATTATAAGGACAGCGCCCTCGTTGCCGAGAGCGCCGCGTGTAAAAATGTATGTGGGTACGCCTACAGCCGCCGCCGCGCCGAAGCACACAAGCTGGCGCTTCGTAAGGTTCAGCGCCACTTTGGTTTTAACGCGGCCTAAGTCTTTCGGGACAGGTACAAATGGCATGGATTACGTAACCGAAAATAATTTTCAGAGGGTTTTGTAGATTTAAGCCCGTGAAAGCAGTATAATGCTGTCGAGCCGATTTTCGGTATTCTCCTTCTTTTTGAATTAACCCTCCGAATGTAAAGTGGGAGGGACTGCCAATAGATGACAATCTCTCCCGTTTGAAACGCTAACTTTTATCGAAGAAAATAATCAATCACCTCACATTCTTTGCTGAATAAATTACTTTGCCCGCACAATAAGGACAGCCGCACCCTTTAGCCCTATTCCAGACCTGCGTTTTCCAGCTATGGCCGCATTCGCAAACCCACCACACTTTAACGTTGCTTTTCAACGTAAGATCGGTAATACTTACGCTGTTTTTCTCATAATCCCATTCTGCGGCAAGCTGCGGAGCAAGCGTCAACAAATCGGTCTCCCCTGGAATGGCCTTTTTCCCCGCACAATAAGGACAGCCGTTGCCGTTATGTCTGCTTCTGCTATGAACGACAGCAGACCAAGAATGTCCATTAGCACACTTCCACCAGGCTTTTTTCTTGCTGTATTCAGATGTAGTGTGAATATCTATGATGTTCTTCTCATAGTCCCATTCTTTGGCAAGGTCAGGATGGCGGGTCAAAAGATCGGTTTCTCCCGGGATGGCTAAAAATCCCGAACAATAAGGACATCCCCGTCCGTGAGAGGTTCTGTTGTTAATCCTCGCCCTCCACGAATGACCTTTATGGCAAAGCCACCATGCGTACTCATTTCTGTAAGCATGAACCTCATCAGGGCGATGGCTGTTTTTGTGTAAGTCCCATTGCAGAGCCAATAGAGGATAGCGACTCTGCAAATCGTTTACTCCTTTAATGACAATCAGCCCTGCGCAAAAAGGGCAACCCCGGCCAATATATCGCCGCTGAATCGGGGACTGCCAAGAGTGACCGTTTTGACATTTCCACCATATCGCTGTGGCAGACTGCGGAAGGAATTGGTCAGGCGTGCGACCGTTGTTTTTCTCGGTATCCCATTCTAGCGCAAGTTTCGGCATTACAGTTTCCAAGTCATTTTCACCGGGGATAGCCTTTTTTCCGCCACAGTACGGGCAGCCGTGACCTTTCTGTCTATCGGAAACTTTAGCCCTCCACGAATGACCTTTCGTACAGCCCCACCATGCGCGCTTGCTGGAATGAGATGTAACCTCTGTCGGCTTGAGTTCATTCTTTTCATAATCCCATTGATCAGCAAGCGTGGGATTAACAGTGAGCAAGTCGTTAAACCCTGATAGAACCGCTTTTCCGGCACAGACCGGGCATCCGCTTTTTTGTCTTGTGTTGGCTGTTGCCTGCCAGCTATGCCCCAGTTCGCAAATCCACCAGTATTTTTTATTGGAAGCACGACAGATTTCCGAGGGTGAGATGCCCACGTTTTTGAGGGTGTCAAATTGCGCAGCCAAATCCGGGCGGACAGTCATTAAATCCGTAACCCCCGTAACAACGGCTATTCCGGCGCAACAAGGACAGCCGTACCCTTGATTTCTTGAAGCGATAACAGCCTTCCACTCATGCCCTTTCGGACAACGCCACCATACTTTAAGATGACTACCATCCGAGACATCCTCCGGTTTTAATGCTCCGTTTTTCTCATAATTCCATTGCACAGCTAAAGCCGGATTTACAGTTTTAAGATCATTGATACCCTTTACTACAATCCGGTTAGCACAAACAGGACATCCTGTACCGCGGTGACGGTGGTTTACCGTCGCCCGCCATGAATGACCTTTTTCGCAGAGCCACCAAGCCTTGTAACCGGAACCGGCGGAAAGCACCGTAGGCAACACTTCGTTGTTTTTCTCGCAATCCCACTGTTCCATAAGTTCGGGACAGTCGGTCAGTCTTTTACGATTACTCATCGCACATTCCCCGCAATCTTTCGATAAAGCGTTCCGATTCGGACTGTATCCGATAGTCCTTTGCGACAGAAGCCTCAAACGAATCGGGTAAATTGCTCTCGATAAAATCATGGGCGGCGGTTTCCGTCAGTTCGGTATCCGCTTGAGTCGGCGAGTTTTCGCTTTTCAGTATCTCATCGGCGACGGCGGGATAGAGGTATTTGCGGAGCATTTTCCGCAAATACCTGTTTTCTGCCGACAGTTTGGTGTTGTTGCCGTTTATTTCAGCGGTTTCGGTTCTTAGCCCATCCAATGTGACCGCCGATTCCCGTAACGCAGTTTCCCGTGCGGCTTTTTCTTTCAAAAGCTCCCTGTTTTGAGCCGCTGTCTGCTCGGCATACTCGTAAGCTCGCTTCCAGTAAGCATCCAGTTCGCGCAGCGCCCCGGCGAGCCGTGCATCTCCGCTGTTGTTGCGGATAAACGCCTCGACATCAAGGGTCTTGTATACGAGTCGGCGCTCGCCGTAAACCTCGGCGCACACTTTTAAGCGCTCGATATGTTCCCTGACTTCCATATTTCTTCTAAAATCATATCCGTCCGCCGTGTATCCGAGTTCTGATGCGTACTCGGCAATTAGACTGCATTTCATGAGCTTTTCGTTCCCTTCGGAGCGCACCAGATAGTATGAGTCCGCAACCTCAATCATTTGCTCGGTCGTCATTTTTCTCGGTCTTGCCATATTCGTTTTCCTCCCATTCATTTTTCAGACAGCGTCCGTACCAACAGCCGCTTTGTTGTAATCTCAATAACGCGGAGCCGATATCTTCCGATAACCCGATGCCGCGCCGCACCGCTTCCAGTGTTTGCAGGAGGTACTGACTGTCGCGGTCTACCTGTTCTTTTCGCTCCAAAGGATTTGCATACAAAAAATGTATGCCGCTTTTGCCGTCAATGAAATGCGAACAGCGCAGGCAATCGCCAAGCTCGCCGCTTACGCCGACAGATTTGACGCAATCGTCAATTTCTCCGCATCTATACAGCTCGGAATCGCAAAAACCCGCCCCAACCGGTACTCTCTGTTTGCGCTTTTCCGGAGTCAGAACGCCGCGCTCCAAAAGTTCTGCCGCTGTGGTTCGGGATTTCCGGTGAATTTCAAACGTGGCGCATTCGATGAAGGTAGATATGTTGCTGTAATAGTGCGCGCTTATGTTTATGTCCGCATGACCCGCAAGTTCCTTGCAGATCAGCGGCGAACCGCCCGAAAGAATGAGGCCGATCATCGCTAAATGGCGCGTGTCGCCCAAGTGGATATATGATTCTTTGTCTATGCCCATAATATCTTCCTGAAAGCATCGCAAACAGGTCGATAGGTTTGCGTAGGTGTAATACCCAAGCGGCCTGTACGGTTTTCTGGTAAAACGCGCATAATGAGGTTCGCGGGCAAACAGCGTACCCAGCGTTGCCCTTTCCATCGAATCGGTGGCGTTCAGATACCACATAATCTCACCGGCCATTTTATCCGGGATCATGTAACGAACAGTTTCGTAGTCCGTTTCAATCCGATATGCAAACCTTTTGCCGCCGCCCTTTTGCAATGTGCGTCTCAGTGTGATAAGCGTTTTACCATTTTCGATATTCAGGCATTTGCGCGGAGTTAGTAAAAACTCTGTTGTGCGCAGCGGCAATATGGCGGTCAACGTCCACCACAGATAAAGTGGAAACCAAAACAGCTTTTTGTCCTCATTCGCGGTCGCCCAAATATTTTGCATGGCGTCGTTGAACTTGAAATATGTGCCGAGCTCGGCTAACACGCGCTGCCGATTTTTTCCGGTTCGCGCCGGATAGCACCACTCCTTTTCCTCCAAAGCCTCAAGTACGGCGTCCCGTCTCGTGCTCCCGCCGGGAAGAAGCGTTAAAAATTCCGCCATATGCGCCGGGTAATCCAATATGGAGCGAACGACTTCATCTTCTGTCATCCCCGCGAGTTTCCGCAAGACGTTGACAATTTCGCGTATGCTCTCTATCGCGGCGCTGCCCAGCCTGAATGTTGCGTATGCCTTTACGCTGCGGACAAAAGCGTTGTAACCGCATTCAATCCACGGTTTTGTGTTTTTGCGGTACTGTGGCTCGTTTATCTGAAAGCCGATTGTCATGGTACGAAGTTGATTCGTGAGCCTCCATTCGTCGTCCGAGAAGCTGTCGTTTAAGATGACGCCGCGCTTTTGGTATTCGCCGAACAGTTTTTTTGCTTTCTCAAAAACCTCCGCGTCAAAACAACTTGCCGCGTAATATTTTTCATAGTTCGCGTCACGAGAAACCACGTTTGCCGTCAGCATAAAGCAAGCCCCCTTTCCAGTTCCTTCAACAAAGGGGCAATGTCCGCGCCGCGGCAAAGACGCTCCGCCGAGGATAATATTTCGGATATGGCTGGCAGCACGGCTTTCTTGATAATGGAGTCACAGCGGTCGGATTCAGGCTTTTCAGAGATTTTCTTCTTTTGCAGTAGCCGCGAGTATTCCGAGATTAACAGCCGCAGAATTGTTTTTGTGTATATTTCAGAGCCGCATCCGATACACGAGCTTCTGTCCGAGTCAGTGCAGGCGAGTCCGGCGGCGGTCATAAGACACAAAAAACCGTCCTGACGGCCGGGCGCGTTCCCGGATGCGATGTTTTGCAATATATTCTCCACGCTCTCCCGCATTTCGATTGGCCTCTCCATAATTTCGGCAACAGCCCGGCGGGCTTTCTCAAACGCCCGCTGTACCGTGAACGCAAGCCCTTCCAGACCCGTCGCCCCGATTCCGATTTCTGCCATCAGCTGTGTTTGCGCGGATGCCGGCAGTTTTGCGTACCGGTTTCCTTCGTACATATCCAGCAACAGGGCGGGAATGAAGCTGAAAACGCCGCGCTCGAACATTTCTCTTGCGACGAACTCGGGGCTGTATCCGGAAAACCTCGCGTCGCGCAGATATATTTCCGTAGTCCGGGGCAACGCGCCATAGCCGCCCTTATGACTTCGTGCTAAGGCGGCGAGCATGTAGCCCTTCGGTTTGCCGGGGGCGTTGTCCGCATGAGCCTCAAGTCCTTGTAAATACGACTTGTTTGCCCGGCGTGTACTGAATCCCTTATTCCCGCAGGCGGCGAGAAAGTTTGCGCCGAAAAAGTCCCGGATTTCCGTAACGCTTCCCGCCCGGCGAATAAACGCTTCTCCCGGCGAAATGTTTTCTTGGTATGACGCGGCGGTTGCAAGGATAAAGGCAAGATGTTTCCGCAAACTTTCAGCAACAAACAGCTTTAGCTCCGGCGTATCAAAACTCTCCGTCTTGTTCGGCTTCATCGGCGCCAAGCGCAGCCGCAGCAGGACTTCTTCCAAGAGCGAATCAGCATCGAAGTTTCCGGCAAAAAGCCGCTCCCGGATTGTTTTGCCGTCACACGTGAGCTTTGGCATGGGCAGACGCACGATATCCGAGCCGCGCCAGCCGCAGACAAAGTGGAGCGCTGTAAACAGCCATAGGTTTGCGTTTTTCCCCGATTGGAACGCTTTTTCTTTAAGATACTCGGAACTCCAAGCCTCTTCATTGAATATGATATATGCCATCTTGAGAAAATCCGGCGCAGGGTAGGCATCGTTGTCGGTTCTTTCACTGCGTGATCCGAACCGGTATGCCCAACCGTTCCCGAGTTTCCGCTTGTGCCTAAGATGCAGGAGAAACGCCGAGAACATGCGCGCCGAGTTTAGCGGCAATTCCACGTCCATCTTTGTAGCCACGTCGTCCAGCGTTTCGTCGGTCAGCTTAGTAATCTCTCCGGTGAGAACGGCGCATAAAAAGTCCGTTAATCTCCACGCCGCAGCATATTCGCCGGTGTATTCTTTCTCGAAAAAACTGCTCAAAAGGGCTTCTGTTGTGGGATAAAGCTGTCGAAGCCTGTGGAGTAGCAACCGGAGCTTGTTCTCGTCGCTTTCGCCGTAAGACGCGATCCATAGCCGTATATTCGGCGTAAACTTCGCCTCGTCCGTTTTGCGGACAAAGTATATTTCACCGTCTGTATTTGCAAAGAATACATCGTCCGCTTTTAGCGCGTCCGCACCGAACCATGCGTTTTCTGTCATAAACTCAATGACTTCGTCTCTGCACTCCCGTTTTTTTAGCGAAAAAAGGTTACTTTCTTCTTCATAATTGCGTACATGACGGAAAAATCCGATGTATTCGACGGACAATGCTTGGAGCCGGTTTTTCTCCACAAGGTTAAAAGTGAATAATTTCCCACGCTTTTGCCCCTTGATTTTCCCGGATTCAATATGAGCGAGTATATCCGCCCTCCGCATACCGGTAGCACCCATGACGGCGGATATGCCGCACGTGGTTTTATCTTCCATCCGTATCTGTCACCCCCTTCCGCAAAAACTCCGCAAAGTTTTCGTTAGCGGCGGAAAGCTCCCGCACAAGTTCTCCCTTGTTTTGCAGATAAGACAGCGCACTTTCCGGACTTGTATCTCCGCGCCAGTATTGAATCTGCGCAATATCTTCGCCCATTAAAACAAGCTGTACGGAAAACCAGTGGCGTAGCGCATGAGGCCCGAGGGAATGTTCAAAGAGAAGTTGTCCATACAGACGGCACTCCGCGTCCTCGTGTTTTAGAAGCAACGGCCTCAGATGTTTTTCGATGAGCTTTTTGAAATGGCCGCGATAGTCCGCGTAGGTCATTGCCATCCCTCGGCTGTTTACAAACATCGGATGGTATGCCGCCTCGAAAGATTTTGAGCAAAGGTATTCCTTATGACGCTCATATGCCGCGGCGAAGGCAGGAAGAAACGTGGGATACACTTTCTGACGGCGTTCTTTTTTAATTTTCCCGCAGATAACTCCGTCGCTGCGAAGGGCATATTCACGCGTTAAGTCGAGTTCGGCGCTTTTTAATCTGCCGTCAGCCAGCGTGATTGTAATGCCGCTGCCAAGCAGACTGCTTTCCTGCCGAAGACACATAGCCTCACCCGGGCGCAATCCCGCAAACGCCTGCGCACAAATGGCAAACGCGATTTCCGGCATATGCTGCCACGCTTCATGGAGCAGCAAAGCGAAAACCTTTGTCGGAAGATCCCTGAATATGTGCTTGTTTTCAGGGATTCCGCGCACCTGAAAATTTGGCGCGAGTCTTTTGCGAACACCGCCGCGTGTCCCGAACACCATTTTTTCGCGGTACAACTCATCGGTTCCGATTGCCATATACCCGCCGTATTTTCTGCAAAGCTTCCTGAAAAACGATGTGACCGACGAAACGCATTTCTCAATGCTCTGGCGGCTTCTATGAGTTCCGTTCGGCAGGGTTTCCAATGCGTAATCTCGGAAAAACGCGTCCAACATTTCTTTGCTGACCTGAAACACATGCGAAGTGCCGGTGCTTTCATAGCAGTCAATCAGAACATGGTTCAACATGGCGCACACATAGAGCAGTTTTTCCCTTGCGTCCGACGCAATCGGGCGGTATACGCTGTTTTCATACGAATCGGCGTATTTGTGAAACACGGTAAAGCGGACGATGACCCCGTACTGATTCTTCAGCACGATGAAACTTCTTGAGTACGCGCCCGCACCCCCGCTTTCTAACTTGCGTTCATACACCGCGTACCGGTACCGCTGTCGTAAAACGAACGCTTTCTCGCTTGTGATAATATTCATACTGCTTATCCTTTCGTGGGACGAATTTACCGCAAGACGCGGTTATCCCATCAAAGGACAGTTTAACAAGGCACGGTCTTCAAATCTACAAAACCAAACCGTTTTTCATTTGTAGATTTTCATGGTTTTGTAGATTGACAGAATCATCGACAAAACGGCAAAGCGCCTTGCTCCGCAAGGCGTTTCGGGGTACGAGTGGTTTTGTCCAAAACTTTGTGGTTATGGGTTTCACCTCAATTCTATATCGCCATATGTGTTGACATACATACGCGGCCCTAAATCGCCGCTTCCGCACGTTTGGGCGCGTCCGGCGCTTTTGGTGCGGCGGCGTTATGCTCGGCGGCGGCCTTCGCGCCCTCGCGGAGCCGGTCTTTGATAGGGGTTCTTTCAGTAAATTCGCGCTGTGCCTCGCCGATGCCCTGCACCTTTTCCACGGCGGCGACATAGCCGTCCAGCACAGCGTTATTAAGCTGGCTGCGAAAATCGGCGGTCACAGGAAAGCATATGTCGTGGAATTTGCCCTTGCTGTCTTGGACGCTGGGCATATCCACAAACAGGCCCTTTTCTCCAGCGACAATTTTGATGCCGTCAACGACAAAGCTGTCGGCGATTTTTACGCTGGCAAAGGCCAGAAGGTTATTCTTCGGCGTGATGGGCCGGACATTTACGTCCAGCTTGAGGCTCGCCATATCCTTGTTGGTATCCGCGCCGGTTTCCGGCATGTTGTTCGTGGTCTGATCGCTCATAAAATTCAATCCTTCCTTTTAATTTATTGGTGTATGGTGGTTTACCGCTTATCACGGCTCACTTTGGAAATGCCGGGGTTAATGCGCCCCGAAAATGGTCTTGCTGAGGCTGCCCGTCTTGAACAGGGCGAAGCACAGCAGCACCGTGTATCCCACGACGCCCCATATGGCCGTATGGATGTCTCCGGTAAAAACCGCACTGTTTAGCAGTACCGCGTAGATGGCGACGCAGACCATAATCAAAAATCCCTGGAACGCCACGGCGAACAGGGATTTGAGATAATTTTGGCCCATGCTGCCCCACTCGCGGTTGGCCATCGTCGCCATAGGGATTGCCGCTACTGAGGTTGTCAGGTAGATTTCCAGCATACGGCCATAGACGATAATGAAAATGCACACGGACAGAGCTTTCATGCACAGGCTGAGTATGGCTGATTCGAGATACAGGCCCAATAGCGCGTACCACTCCATCGCTTCCAACGTAGCTTGCAGGCTGTCCATTGCGAGGTCGATGTTGAGGCTGCCGGTGATTATCCCGGCGCTTCCGTTTATGACGTGCTGCGCTACGCCAAACACCCCCATCACAATGTCGAAGGTGTGCGTCAAAATATAGACCGCGATGAACGTTTTGAATATCCATTTGAAAAAGACAAAGGTTTCAAAGTTCTGCATATTATTATGGCTGATTATCATTTGAATCAGCTCATAACACAGCACAAAGGTTAATATCATCCCCGCCACGGGGAGTACAACGGTGTCGGAAAGGCTTCTAATCATGGAAAAGACGCCCGAGTTCCAGCCCTCGGGCGTCTGTCCAACTTGTGCGGCCACTTCGCCGACGCGGGTGTTCACTTCGTTGAACATGCCCTGAAAATTGCCGGTGATGCCGCCGATCAAAGCCTCTTTAATCCATTCTGTTATCTGATTCCAGAGGCTATTCATAAGCTACTCCTTCCCCGGCTTAACCGAATAGCCCGGAAAGCAGGGGAATGAGGTTCATGCCGATCAGAACGACGCCGCCCCCGGCCATGAGCTGCTTCATGCCCTGCGATTTTGCGCCGGGATTGTCGTTGCCGTACCCTTCTAAAAGATTGATAATGCCCCAAACACCGAGGCCCGCGCCCAGCGCGATAACGAGGATTTTGAGGGTGTTTACCGCTTCGCCGAAAAATTCCATAATGTTGTACCTCCTTAGAAAATTGGTTGATGGGTAACAGTTGCGTGTATTAAAAACAGGGCCGCGCGGCCCCGGCTGGACAAAGGAAAAGCCGTCCGGCATGGACGGCTGAACGTAAAAAATCCCCCCTTGCCCCGTGAAAATCACGGAGTAAGGGGGGATTCGAGATCGGGAGCGCCGCTATCCGGCGCAAAGGCTTCCTCCGGCGCAAACTCGTAAAGCTCGTAATCCTCGTCCGGCTTTACTTTGAGCCGCGTGGAGAGGAACCGGCCCACGTCAAAGGTGTTTTTTGGATTGGCGTCGGCAAGGTGCTTGTAATTTTTATGCTTGGTAATGTCGTACTTGTCGGAGAGGAAGGGCCGGACGCCGCGCAGTTGTAGGATGCACTTGGAGCCGTCCATGACCGCCAGCTCGTCGATTGACATGAGTTCCTTACCCAACTTTTGCTGGTTCTGGCTGTACGACGGCGAGTTGCCCTTGCTTATGCTGTTGTTTAGCTGATAAATTGTCTCCTTTCCGAGCGATTCCGTCAGGTCTTTGAGCGTCGTTTTCTCCGCGCCGCCGAGGAATAACCGCGCGTCCATGTTCCCTATGATTGTCTCACTGGCGTCCTTATAAAGACTTTTGAGCTGGCTCTGCGCCTGGAGAACGACACAGGCAGAAATCTCACGGGAACGGATGGTGGCGATCAGCTTGTCGAATTTCGGAATCTGGCCTATATTCGCAAACTCGTCTAAGAGGCAGCGCACATGCACGGGGAGACGCCCGCCGTACTCGTTGTCGGCCTTGTCGCAGAGCAGATTAAATAGCTGGGAATACATAAGCGCGGCGATGAAGGAAAAGGAATCGTCGGTATCGGAGATTATCACGAACAACGCCGTTTTCCTGTCCCCGAGGGTGTCCAATTCCAGCTCGTCATAGGCGACAAGCTCCCGCATTTCGCGGATGTCAAAGGGCGCAAGTCTGGCTCCGCAGCTAATTAAAATGCTTTTTGCTGTTTTGCCCGCCGCCAATTTATATTTTTTATACTGCCTTACGGCGAAGTGCTGCGGCTCCCGCTGTTCCAGCGCGTCAAACATAAAATCAATGGGGTTTTTGAACGATTCATCGTCCTCACGTACCTCCATTGAATTGATAAGCTCCACCAGCGTATTCATGTTCTGTTCTTCCTCGGGGGCCTCGTAGTGGATGAAGCCGATCAAAGCGCAATAGAGCAAGGTTTCTGCCTTGACCCAAAAATCGTCGCCGGTTTTACCCTCTCCCTTCGTGTTGGTAATCAGCGCCGTAACCAGCTTCAGGATGTCCTTTTCCGAGCGGATATACGAGAAGGGGTTATAGTGCATACTCTTGGAGAAGTCGATGGTATTCAGGATTTTGATGCGATACCCGTTCTTTTCCAAGAGCTTGCCGCACTCTAAAATCAGCGTTCCCTTCGGGTCGGTTACGACATATGAGGAATGTAACTGCATGAGATTCGGCTTTAGCCAGAAGCGCGTCTTGCCGGAGCCGGAGCCGCCCACGATCAGCACGTTCTTGTTCCGCGCGTATTTGGGATTCTTAGGCCGGGGGTTCATGGTAAGGCCCTCGGTCTGTGTAAGGATGATGTTCTGATCGGGCTTGGCGTCCATGTATGGCTTGATGTCCTTTTCCGTTCCCCAGCGGGCCGAGCCGTACTCCACGTCCTTACGCCATTTCTTCGCGTTTTTCTTCTTGACGTAGAGCAGGAGATAGACCGCCGCCACGCCCGCGACGCCGACGCACAGGTCGAAAGGATTGAACGATGGCAGCGGATTCGCCATCGCCGGGCCGAGGGTTTCCACGCTGTTAATCAGCTTTTTCAGGAAATCGTTGCCCTGGGCCAGACGGTAGGCTTCACCGGCTTTCGTGGAAAACCAAAACATCATGGCGTAGGGCAGGTTCGGCAGGACGTATTTGCGTATTTTGTCCGTGGGGATGGTCATAGCTCATGGCCTCCCCGGTCTTTGTTTTTCACGCGGTCAACGGTGGCATTTTTGACAAGCTCCTTGAACTTGTTAAGCTGGGCCAGCAGCGAGGGCTTGGCGGCTGTCTTGCTCAGTGTTTTCTTGCTGTATTCCGAAAACGCCGCCGTCAGCGCGTCGGCTTGCTTCGACTTGAAATACACCGTCCATTTGGGGGGATTGGTGCCTATGTCTTTCTCGACATGATAACTGACCTGATGCTTGCGGGCATAGCGTTCAAAGGATTGGATTCGGCCCGCAACCTCGATATTGGACGTGTCGCCGCCAACCGTCCGGTTCAGCCGCTT
>Ga0153944_1000880_pt1 | contig 12677 bp, 8 predicted proteins | sample TSNJ028MetaG_FD_104703 | JGI IMG/M metagenome (GOLD analysis project Ga0153944, IMG submission 104703) | Attine ant fungus gardens microbial communities from New Jersey, USA - TSNJ028 MetaG | ecosystem: Host-associated > Fungi > Mycelium > Unclassified | place: USA: New Jersey, Wharton State... | reverse complement strand
CCTGAGCCGAAGGCCACCACCGAATCAAAGTCAGCCGTAAATTGCTCTGGCTTGATATGTACCTTTTCCACAACTGTCAGGCACAGGGCTGGGTTGTTCTGGATATTATCTATTTTATGTCCCTCAGGGGCGCTGTGAAAATAAATTTTGTCCCCGTCCACCACGTAGTTGATGCCGACGCAGTAAGGGGTTTGATCCTCTGAAATGGTGGCGAGCACTCCGTAATCGCCCCTTTCCAATATGGCCCGCGCCTCTTGATCCTCCATTAGCCTATCACTTCTGCGCATTTGCCGCTGTTCCATTTTACCTCATCCGCCTCCGAACATGCCCAAGTATTCCCGCCATATTTAGGCAGGAACACTTGGGCATTACTTTTATTGATTAAAGGTATCCTTACCCATGACAATGGCGTTTTTTCCCAGATGCTCCTCGATCCGCAGCAACCGGTTATACTTTGCCACGCGGTCACTTCTGGCGGGAGCGCCTGTTTTGATCTGGCCCGCATTGGTGGCCACCGCAATATCCGCGATAGTCGTATCCTCCGTTTCGCCGGAGCGGTGGGAGATAACGGCGGTATATTTTTTATGCTGGGCCATCCGCACGGCATCCAGCGCCTCTGTCAAGGTGCCAATCTGGTTGACCTTCACCAGAATAGAGTTTGCGCAGCCCTCTTTGATGCCTTTTGCCAGCCTTTTGGTGTTGGTGACAAATAAGTCATCCCCCACCAGCTGGATTTTATCACCCAGCCGTGAAGTGAGCAGACGCCAACCTGCCCAGTCCTCTTCACCTACACCGTCCTCCAGAGAGACGATGGGGTACTTGATAATCAGGTCGTTCCAATAGCTCACCAATTCTTCTCTGGTAAACTGGATCTGCTTCTTCGGCAATACATACCGGTCCCCAGTAACCCATTCGGAAGCGGCGGCGTCAATGGCGATCATTACATCGGTGTAGGGGCGGTATCCGGCCTTTTCAATGGCCTCGACAATCAACTGGATGGCTTCCTCATCAGTGGATAGGTCAGGAGCAAATCCGCCCTCATCGCCCACGGCGGTGGACAGGCTTCGGGATTTTAAAATCCTGCCCAGGGTGTGATAAATCTCCACGCAATAGCGCATGCGTTCACTGAAGGTTTGCGCACCCACAGGCATAATCATAAACTCCTGGATGTCCACATTGTTGGAGGCGTGGGCGCCGCCGTTTAAGATATTCATCATAGGCAAAGGCATCACCCTGGCATTAGAGCCGCCCAGGTAGCGGTATAGGGGCATACCCATACTTTGGGCCGCCGCCTTGGCGGTGGCCAGGGATACGGCTAACATAGCGTTGGCTCCCAGCCGGGCCTTATTTTCCGTACCGTCCAAAGCAATCATCAAGCGGTCCACTAGAATTTGGTTAGAGCCATCGACCCCCAACAAGGTATCCGCAATTTCCCCGTTGACATTTTTTACTGCCTGCTGAACGCCTCTCCCAAGATAGCGCTCACCGTTGCCATCCCGCAATTCATGGGCCTCAAAGATGCCGGTGGATGCACCGGAAGGCACGCTTGCTAAGCCGGAAGCGCCTTCGGCCAGGGTCACCTGCGCCTCGACAGTGGGGTTCCCCCGTGAATCCAGAATCTCCCTGGCATGTACGCGAATGATTTTATTCTTTTCCATGTTGACATTCCTCCTTGCCGTACTAGTTTTCATCATATTTTACCAAATATTCTTTCCTCATTTTATAGCAGTATCAGAAAAGAAAGGGAATTTCAATAATACTCTGACAGCACACTATTAAAAATCCACTTCCCCATTCATTTTTTCCGATTATTTCCAAAACTGCTCTAATGGAAGAATATTTTGAGGCATAATGGCAAAAATATTGCTTGACATGTAATTATATAGGCTCTAGGATAGATTTAACCGCAAATATTGACATAGTTCTAGTACAATATCTCTAACTCGTGGCAATAGCGGCCACTTTTAGGAAACAAGTTTAGAATATCATGGAAGAGGGTTTTATTGATGAAGTTTTTTAAAACAATTTCCATTTCCATACTGATTACCCTGCTCCTTTTGACAGGATGCGTGCAGGACAATACATCTGATCCCGGTTCATCCGCACCGGTCCCCGTCAGTTCGGCACTGCCCAGCTCGGAGATTATACCCTTAGAAGGGGAAGAGTCCAGCGAAGCCGGGGAGGACGACATTGTGACAGATGTTCTGGAACCAGCCTCTATTATTGAGGAGGAGGACCGCCTCAAGGCGCCGGAAATCTTCCCGGATGAGCATGATTTGAACAACCTCTCCAACAGCCAAGTCACTTGGGGCCCCGGTCACGAGAGAGATAATCTCAACCGCCCCGTTGCTCCCGTTGGGCTCCAGGAAACCTATGCGGAATTTGGCAGCTACTTTATTGGCCCGCAGGAAAAGCAAATCTACCTCACCTTTGACGAAGGTTATGAGAGCGGTCTAACGGAGAAATTGCTGGATACCTTGAAGGAAAAAGGTGTTTCCGCTGTCTTTTTTGTCACCATGGATTACGCGCTTTACAGTCCAGATATGCTGGACCGCATGATTGGAGAAGGACATATTGTGGGCAACCACACCAAAAAGCATCCCAACATGACCGAGATATCCGATGAGCGGGCCGAGGACGAAATTATGGGCCTCCATGAGCATTTATTGACCAATCACAACTATGAAATGTGGTTGTTCCGTCCCCCGCAAGGGGCATTCAGTGAGCGCAGCCTCGCCTTTGCCCACTCTATGGGATATCTTAATATCTTCTGGAGCTTTGCCTATCAAGATTGGTATGTGGACAATCAGCCCGATCCCTCATCCGCGTTGGAGAAGCTGTGCTCCGCCCTTCACCCGGGCGCCATCTACCTCCTGCATACCTCCTCCACCACAAACGCCGCCATTTTGGGGGATTTTATAGACAATGCCAGGGCCCAGGGCTATGAATTTGCCCCCTTTGCCCTGCCGGACCCCAGCAACGATGGGGCTATATAGACAGATACGACCACCTGCATTTACAGGTGGCCGTATCTGTCTATCCTAAAATTGTACAATATCTGTCAGCGCCTAAAGGTGTACATAAGCAGCATCCACTTTTAGCGCCGCTCTAACTTATTCACCCGCATCATCTAAGCCTACAATATACCCCAATTGACGAAGAGTAATCGTCAAATAATGGTCCTGTAATCAGAAGCACCACAGGCCTATCCACAATATTTTATTTGTGTTTGGAGAGCCACTCCACAGCCCCGCTGACATATGCGGCTGCGCCCACATATAAGACATCTTCCTTAAAATCGGTCTTGGGATGATGTCCAGGATAAGTGTACCCCTCCTCTACGGTTCCCGCAGACAGCAACGCTACCGTTGCCGGTACTTTTTGCGCCACATAGGCGAAATCCTCCGATCCGGTCATCCTGGGGGCCGGCCCAAATAAATCCTTTACATCCACTATATGGGCTTCACCAAGGTGCTTTTTAAGCGCGCCAATCACATCCTCGCTAACCCCTCTATCGCAGACCAGGGAGGGAGCGCTGATGGAAAAAGTGACCTTGGCCTTGCCGCCCTTCAGAGCGGCCACACCTTCAGCGGTTTGGATCAAACGGTCCTTGATCTGGGCCTGGACAGCTTGGTCAAAGGTGCGTATGGTTCCTGCCATATAAGCCGTGTCCGGGATAATGTTGGAGGTGGCGCCTCCATGCATCTCACCCACCGTCATTACAGCGTGCGCCGATGCGGGGATACCCGTAGCTATAATATCCTGGATACATTGGTAGATATGGCTCATAATGCCCAAAGGGCTGACGGTGATGTCGGGGGACGCTCCATGACCGCCCTTGCCCTGGATGTCGACGCGGAACCAATCCACAGAGGCGTAGCTGGGGCCCTCCTCAAATACGGTCAATCTACCGGATGGTATGGGTGTTCCGGACATAACGTGGATCATCATAGCGGCTGCCACGTCCGGATCGGTCAGCACCCCAGCCTCCACCGCTTCCTTTGCGCCCTCCATAGTTTCCTCCGCCGATTGAAAAAACAGCTTCACCCTGCCGTCGAGCTCATCCTCCATCTCCTTTAGCAGCTTGGCCGCACCCAGCAGCATGGCGGCGTGGCAATCGTGACCACAGGCGTGCATGGATCCATTATCGGACGCGAAGGGCAGACCGGTCTCCTCCTGAATGGGCAGCGCGTCCATATCCCCGCGGATCAGAAAGGCCTTGCCGGGCCTTTTCCCTCCAGCCACTGCCGCGACGGACGACTTGCCGTATTCTTTGGGCATATACCCCATCTTTTTTAGCTCCTGTATAACATAAGCCTTGGTCATAGGGAGATCCAGGCCTGTTTCAGGATGCTTGTGGAATTGACGGCGGTGCGCCACAATCTCATGGTTAATTTCCTTGGCGCGTTCCATGATTTTTTCCATTCAATACCCTCCTGTTGCAAAATCCAAATAATGCCTTTATTGTAAACCATCTATGCGGATTGTGCAAGGTAGCCGCCTGCAAATCACTGTACAATGGGCGATGTGTCCTCTTCCACCGACTCTTCCATAGAGGGGGGCTGGCAAATTGGCTGATACCTGCGCAGCACATGCCAGCCTGTCAAGAGCATAGGCCAGCTGAGCCACAATACCTCCTGGCTGTCTATCCTTCTTCCCTGAAAAATATATACGCCCATAACCGCGGCAAAGCTAACCGCCATGCCCACAGCTATTTGAAGATAGGGGTGAACCGTTATTTTTCTTTGTAGCCGGACCAATACTATGGCCAAACCAAAGACGCCGGCAGTCTGTGCCGTTACGGATAAGAGGGCCAGGTTGCGGTCCATATCCGGGCCGTCGGCGCCCCTGCTCAAAAAGGCCGCAAATCCGTCCTTCCAATCTTGCCAAAGCTGGCCCCAGAAGCTGAAATCCGCCCACCGATTGGGGATCATAGCGGCGGGAATGGAGGTGGGGAACCTTACAACCACAAACAAAAGCGCCAAGTATATAAAGCTTCCAATTAACAGGATCAACAGGACAAATGGCGTTTGACGGCTGCGGTAGAGGAGCGCCAAGCACTTGACCAGCATCACCGCAAACAGTATCCAGCCCGGCAGCAGAGCAATGCTTTGCATGGTATCCCCTGTGCCTGGATTATCCTCCGTCCAATCCGGCGACGGCAGCCCCGCAGCGGACAAAAAGTCATCCGCCGTCCTGCTGCCGCTCTGACCAGCCACCGCTGGGATCTCCAGGGCGGAGGCATTTTGTGCGCTGGTGAGGGGCAGGAGGATGCAGGAGCTCCAACGGTCAAAGACCCCTGATATGGTGTACTCCTTTCCATCCAGCTCAAGCACCATCCCCAGTACATCGGCGTTGCCCCAAAGGGATTCCGCCGTATCCCTGTCCACCGCGCAGGTATACAGGGCATCGGCGGTGGGCGCTCCGCCGATGAGCCACCGGACCCCGCTGGTGATTAGGCCAGTGTCCCCATAGATATACATGGGCGTAATGGAGGCGCTCCCCGCATTGGAAGGATTTTTGGCGGTCAGGGTTTCCCCTAAATGCCATGCCGCAAAGAGGTGATCTTCCTTTTTGGCGGTATCCAATTGTTCCAGGGTAATCTCAGCGCTTTCATAACGCAACCCCACGCTTACGGCGGTTTTGCTCCGCTCTTCCGCCAAGCTTAGGGCGGAGCACCACAGGCTTATCGTCAACAGCAGCACTGCGGTCTGCCATAAAAAAGGCCTACTTATCCACCGCTTCATTCTCTCACCCGAACTCTATCGCCTTCACTGAGGGTTCCGTCGGTCTGGGTGACTACCTGGTCCTGCCGGGTCAAAGCGCTCTCAATGGCCGCCTTGGTGCCGTCCTGCTCCTTCACTGTTATAGGAATCCGCTCCACTACAGTCTCCGTCCCCAGTATGCCGTCCTTTTCCCGGATGGCCAGGACATATTTGCCCTCGCTGTCCTCCCGGATGGCGGAGAGAGGGATGGTGGTGGAATAGCTGTCGGTCTGCTTGGTCAAGGCCAGTGTTCCGGTTTGCCCGGGTTCGCCCTTTCCTTCAGGAATGATGGCCTCAATCTGAACCTTGTCCCCGGCTTCATTGGTCACCAAACTGTCCACCACCACGCCGGAAATCGTGCTCTTTGATCCTGACCCGCTCAGCTCCACCACGCCGCTCAATCCCCGTTCCAGATGCTTGGCTTCATCGGTGGTCACCTCCGCCTGAAATACCAGGCCGTCGTCCACGGTGGTCATGATGGCGAAGGCGCCGGAGGAGGTAATCTGTCCTGTGGAGAGCTCCACCTTGCCCATATAGCCGTCGGCGGGAGCCAGAATCTGGCCGCCGGATTCCAGTAAATCCTCCAGGCGCTGAACCTGCTCGCGCTTTTCCTCCAGGGTGATGGCGGTGATCTGTTGCTGAATACCGCTTTTTTGATTTTCCACCGCCTTCTGCGCGGCCTGCGTGTCCTTTTCTTCTTCGCCTTCCTCCAAGCGAATCTCCGCGTCCTCTATGGCGCGCTGGGCAGTGCGAAGCTGCTTTTCCTGGTTGTCAATCGCTTCATTTAGCGCCTCCTGAGCATCGTCAATGGCTTTTTGGGCCGCTGCCAACGCATCGTCCCCCTCACTGCTATAGCCGTCGGAGGTCCAACTCCCTGAGGAATCAGGAAACGCGTTTATCCATCCATCCTCCAGCTTCTTTTTGTCAGTTTTGGCGTCCTGTAGCGCCTGGCTTGCTTTGGCAATGGCCTTATTGGTTTCCTCCAGTACCTGCTCATAGTCCTCGTAAGCCCGCTCCAGGCTGAGCTCATTGGATTTAGTCTGGTCCGCCGAGCTGTCAGGACTGGCGATGCCCTCCATCTTGGCTTGAAGCTCCTGGGTTTTCAGCTCATCACCGGCCTTTTTTAGCTGCGCCTCTATTTCCTCTATATTTAACGTGATAATGGGATCCCCTTCACTCACAGCCTGCCCTTCCCGAACGTGGACCTGCTGAACCATAAAGCCGGAATCCACTGTCAAGGGAATCTCTGAGGCGGCCAAAATGTTACCCTGGGCACTGATCTTGTACTCCAACGGACCGCTCTCCGGATTAGCCACCCCCACCTCAGGGATGGTCAAGGAATCCGCAATCCGTGAAAGTATGGTAAAGAGAAGCATCAGTACAAAAAAGCCTGCCAGCAGCTTTATAGCCGACCGCTGTTGCCTGGGGACAGAGGACAATTTTTCCCGCAAGGAGGCAGGCCATTTGAGATGGATTCCCTTTGCAACTTCTTTTTTCTCCGCATGTTCTGTCATGAATCACAGCTCCTCACTCATTTCAACCGGCGATCCCGAACCGCCACAGAGGCTTCTCTGCGCCGGGGACAAAAGTCTCCCGCTTTTAAAGCGGCGGATTTCCTTAAAGCGGCACGCCCAAAAGTCCCCGGTTGATGCCGGATTTATCGTATTTTCTGGACCCTATTTTGCGCCGGCCCGCTATTCCTTCAACCCCGCCGTATGTATTCCCTGCTCCAAGTAGCGCTGGCCAAAGAGGAAAATCAGGATAGCGGGGGTAAGCATAATGACAGAAGCCACCAGGCTAATGCCCAGGGTTTCCAACCCCGCTGAGGGCAGCCACAGCGAAAGGGGCCAGAGGGACTTATCCTTAAGAAAAATCAGCGGTTGTTCAATGGTATTCCAGTATTCTATAAATCCCAGCACCACGGCCGATAGGATACCCGGCGCCCCCAATGGCAGCCCGATATAGAAGAACACCCGAATGCTCCCCGCCCCATCCAAGGCTGCGGACTCCAGAGTATCCTCCGGTATGGAGCCGAAGAAGCGCACCATAATGAATACGGGAAAGGTGGAAAAGATGCCGGGGAGGATGATGGACCAGTGGGTATTCATCATCCCCAAGCGATTGATGGTCAGGTAGCTGGGCACCATGGTCACCTGGAAAGGCATCAGCATCAGGGCAATGTAGAGCAAATACAGCGCCTGCCGCCCACGGAATTTGTACCGGGCCAAGGCCCACGCCGCCGGAGCTCCCACAGCGACCTGCCCCACTAATACGGGGACCACTATCTTTACCGTATTCCAGAACATAACAAAAAAGGCGGGCGTATCCAACAGAAGGCTTACCAAAGGCTCCAGGGTGGGGTACTGGGGAAATACGGGCCAATCCGCCCAGCCGGAGGTGCTGCTGAGGACCGGGGCAAAGTGCTGCGCCGCCTCCGCAGCGTCCATAAACATGCCGGTGATGACCAGCCACATGGGGATGATGACGATCAGAGCTCCGGGCAACAGCAGCAGCACGATCAATTTATTCTTGATGGAGGTAGGCAAGGGATTATACCTCCTTTTCCCATGACCGTTTTAAAACTAAGATCACCAGAAAGATCAAGGCTGCCAGTACACTGGCCCCCGCGCACATTTTTTCCACATCCAACGCGGCGAACCAATTGTTAAACAAGTGCTGCAGCATAAAGATGCTCTCATGAGGATAATCTCCGGAGATTAAATAAGCCTCCCGGAACACTTTAAAGGAATTGAGCAGGGAAATCACCGTGATGGTGAAAAAGGTGGGCATCAAGTTGGGCAGGGTAATAAAGAAAAACTGTTTAATCTTGCCCGCCCCGTCAATTTGGGCCGCCTCATACATGCTGGGATTGAGTCCGCTGAGGCCTGACATCCACAGGATGGTATCGTATCCCACATTTTTCCAGAGATAGCTGAATACCAATACAGCGAAGGCGGCGGATGAATTCATCCAATCCTTGGGCTGACCGCCAAAGGCCAAAACCACCTGGCTGAGTATTCCCTGCTGATGGAACATCACCCTCCACAAAAGCACAATGGAGGCAATGGGAACCGCCATTGGAAACAAAAAGATGGTTTTAAAGTAAGCGTTTTTCTCCCTCAGCTCATTGAGCAGCAGGGACAACACCAAGGAAATGATCAAGAGCATGGGAATGCATATCCCAATAAATTTGAGGGTGTTTAGTCCAGCCAGCTTGAAGGAGGAGCTTGCAAAGATCGTAAAATAGTTTGCAAGCCCCACAAACCGGGTTGCCATAGCGTCCATAAAAGCTCTGCGCAGGGTGTCCAAAAAGGGCACCAGTACAAACACAGCCACTCCAATTAAACTGGGAAGCAGGAACAGCCACGCTTTAATGGCGTTACTTCGAATCTGAAGCTTAGGACGCCTGATAGAGGTCAATTTTCTTGTCAACGGCCTCCGCAACCTCCTTCGCTGTCGCAGTGCCGTCAAAGAAGGCCTGGACCTCGGTCTGGATAATGTCAAGGATGGAGCTGTCAATAATAACAGGGGTAGTTATTTGCTCAGTGAGCGCCAGGAGCGCTTCATAAATTTCACTGGAGGGCTGGTTCATTTCCAGGTAGGTTCCACCGGCGGTGGAAACGCCGTAAGAGGTATAGTTTTCATCACTGTCATCCGGTATGATTTGCTCCAGGGCTTTCATATTTACCGGCAGGCCATCACCTATGCCGTTTTTCTGCTGGTCGTAGGACAGCGCCAACTGAACAAATTCCGTAGCCAACTCATCATGGTACGTTTTGGCGTTGACGCCCAGGATGGTGGTGGGAATATAGACCCCTTCGGTCTGTCCAGGCATCAGCCTGACCATACTCCCAATGTCCTCGCCGGTAAGCTCATCCTTGCCGCTCAGTTCTTTCAGGGCGCTGTTGATAGCCACAACGCTAAAATCGCCCTCCATCTCAATGTCTAAAAAGTGCTGCTCTTTGTCGATCACCCCTATTAGCCGGGAAAACCACAATCTTTCATAAATAGCCACTGTGTCCGTGTCCAGGTACTCCATTATCATTTGCTCATCCTCCGTCAGCTCCCGGTCGGGGGCTGCGTCGGAGATGCGCTTCACTAGTTCCAGCATCTCCGCGAAGGCGTCCTGGTCGATGCTGCCGTTTTCATTCTGCCACGCGGGAGCCGTTGTGGGGTAAAAGGCTCTGAGCAGCACTTCCGGCCTGGACATATTAAACAGGGGCAGGCCGCCGCTATTTTCAGCAAGGTCAGCCACGTCCGATAGGGTAGACGCCTGACTGATCATATCCGCGCCTCCCGCTAAGACTGGGATCTTGTAGTAGGCCGGGATGGCGTAGACCTTGCCGTCCTCCTCAAAGGACCGGGAGACCACGGCATGCAACTCATCGGCATCGGTATCGGTGTCGGGATTGGTGAGTAAGTCGCTCAAATCCTTGAGAACACCTTTATTCCCATAGTTGGATACCGACAATCCATCCAAAAGGATGACGTCCGGGCCATCGTCGGCCAGCAACTGGGTATTGAGGTTGCGGATGGCATCGGAGCGGGTGACGGTGTTGTCTTCATCCAGGAAGCTTTCCAGCTTTATCAGCACATTGGGATGGGTTCGCTGGAAATTCAGAATGGCCTGCTCCACCGCTGAATTCTGCTCCAACGCATAGACCCGCAAAACGGTATCTTTAGGCACCACCTGGTCCGGCGCATACTCATACCGGCGCAACACCATACCCGCATTGTCATAGCCGCCGCAGATATAAACATCCTCTTTGGGGACAAAGAAAATCTCCGCCCCGCTTGTTTCCAACTCATCGCTGCCAACCAATTCCTCCAAAGATAAATCGTCGTTAACCTTATATATGCCGTCACCAGCGTAATAGAGCTGTCCGCCGGGGCCATAGGCAAATTTGCCGGAACCGGAACTCCGGTACATCTCCTCAGACGAATGGCTGTGTCTGCCCAACTCCGCACCGTTGTCCAAATCGTACTGGAGCACCTGCCTCCCTTCCTCCATATTCATGTCAAAGAGGGTGAGGATATTGTCCCGAACCGCCATTGCGGTGACCTGTTTGCCGTAGTATTCCTTAAGCTGGCCGTCGGCGCCGTAGCGGTAAACCGGGCTGTAGCTGCTGGATACCAGCACATCCCCTTCAGGGGAAACCTCCAATATTTGAGGGGAGAAGAAACGGTTAAAATCCACGTTCCGCGTCCCGCCAGAGGTAACTGACTTTTTTTCGCCTTCGTCTTCCGCAGGCTCGCCATCATCCTCTGCCGGGCTGGAGGTGACTGTATCCTCCTCATCCCCTACAGAAGACTCATCATCCCCTTCCGGAGGAGAGGAGGTCGCGTTTCCCTCAGTTTCATCTCCTGCAAAGCCTTCACTGTCCTCAAAGGTAAAGATTGCGTCCAAAATTTCTCCATTGGCGACCACCTTCCACGCAATGGGATAAACAGTGACCTCCCCATTCCCGTCCAAAACGCCTACCCGTGGTTGCTGGTCCTCCGCGTAGGAAAAATAAAGCACATAGCTGTTGCCGGCGCTGTCATATGCAAAATCATTGACCGAATAGGTTTCCCCTCCCGCTCTGATAAAGTCGGCCAGAGGTGAATCCACAGGTTCCCAGCTCTCACCGTCTGTGGTCTGATATAAGTCGAAACCCTCTTCTCCATAGACGATAAAGTGATAGGAGCCGTCGGGAGCCTGTTTGCCCCCCATTATGCTACTGGCCGGGATTTCCAGCGGTTGCGTTATGTATGAGGTGCTGGCGTTGGCCAACAGCTCCGCATCCCCCTCACGCAGGCCACCGCCGCTAGTACCTCCGTCACTGGGATCACTGCCGCATGAGGCCAGTATCCCTGCCGTCAGCAGCACTGCCAGCATCAAGGCTGTGATTCGCTTTAACCTATATGTTCTCTTCATCGTGATTACTCCTCCCAAAGTTGTGTTCGGACTACAAGGCTTATCCTACTGGGAAAAGATGGAGCTTAGGAGGAGATGGGATGAGTTTTTGATAGAAAATGTAAAGAAAAATCAATAATGAATCACGTTGTCCGCTGCGTTGCAATGTATTGTGAATGAATACAAATCCTGTTTTAGAAATGGATTAACAAAGCCAAGGCCCTTGCAATCCGGCTCATGCCGTACTCCAAGGGCCTCTCTTTAGACTGGTTACCTATATTCACGCACACGATATCCGGGTTCTTAAAAAGGTTGGCAAATTTGAAGGCCTTTCAAGACAGATCTTTCATTTTAATATAACCGCCTATCTATTATCTCCCTTTTCCATGCTACGCTGTTGGCAAATCAAATTTAACCGTAAAACAGACCCCGCCAGGCGTATTTTTAAAGCTATATTCCGCATTGTGAATGTCCAGAATGACTCTGACGATATACAATCCAAGGCCACTGCCCCCCGTATGCCTGTTGCGGGATCTATCCACCCGGTAAAAGGCCTCAAAAATCCTCTCCATATCCCTCCCACGGATATGGGCTCCGGTATTTTCCACCGAAAGCACAGCCTTACTCTCTTCCCGTGTCAGCTTGACCTGAACTGAGGCCCTTTTTGGGGAGTGGAAGATGGCGTTGCCCATAATGTTGGACATTGCTTTTTCCAGCAGTCGGCTATCGGCTATAAGGTCAATATCCTCCTGCAACAAGCAGTCAAAACGGGTTTTCTTTTCATCACTCTCCGCAATGGCCCGGTAATTGTCACAGCATTTCCCCACCATCTCACTCAAATTTACTTTCGCTAGCTTAGGGGTGAAGTTATCTGCCTCCAATTTGGAAACCTCCAGAATTTCCCTGACCAAATTCTCTATGGATTCAGTGGTTTCTAGGGAATGCCGCAGGTATTTTTCCCGGTCCTTATAGATACCCACCTTATAGATCATCCCCTCAATCTCACCCTTCAAGAT
>Ga0153944_1000879_pt1 | contig 12678 bp, 14 predicted proteins | sample TSNJ028MetaG_FD_104703 | JGI IMG/M metagenome (GOLD analysis project Ga0153944, IMG submission 104703) | Attine ant fungus gardens microbial communities from New Jersey, USA - TSNJ028 MetaG | ecosystem: Host-associated > Fungi > Mycelium > Unclassified | place: USA: New Jersey, Wharton State... | reverse complement strand
TGCCCGCGTGGCATTTGCCCTTGTCGTCTATAAGATAGTGATAGCAAGCTTTTTCGTGCGCGTTTGGCTTGTAAGTGCCCGCGCTCCAGTGTAAAATTATTCTCTTCATTACTCCCCAACGGTTGAATGTGTTTACGATAAACCGGTTTATCACATTTACCGCCTGTCAAATCAAAGATTACCCCCTTCGCTACGCTGCTAAGCAGCTACAAAGGCAAATATGCGCGTAAGCCTGATTCGCTTTACTCAAAGGCTTTCGGCAGATTGCATCCGTTAAACTACGAAATCACAGATTTCTTGTTTATCGTAAGTACGGCTCCTGTGTCGCCTACAGGCAGCGTGTGCCTTGAAGCAGCTTTCCGCAGCTCTGTCCTTCTTTGTTTAGCCAAAAAAGTATAGCGCTCGAGCGGTTTTGAACTTTAAACTTTGTGTAAATGTTTGCCAGATGCGCGTGTACGGTTCTGACCGAAACCCCCATCTGGGATGCGATGCTTTTGTCGTCCAAACCTGTTACAAGCAGTGATATGACTTGATTTTCCCTGGTTGTAAGTTTCATTTCCCTTCCTTTGCAGCGTTAACTTCACTCGGAACATCGGCCTTTAGCCTTGTTACACAAGCATTTGTCATAAGTGTCAGGCTTCAAGCCTGCTTTGTCTGCTGAATTACGCCGACTGCGGCGCGGATGCTCTCCTTTAACCGTGAGGCTTTGCCCCGTTGTAACCCATTCACCCGGTAAAAAATTTTACGTCGCTCATTTCGTTATAACAATCTTCCGGTTTTAGAAAAATGGGGCCTGAGCCCCACAAGACTTTGGGTCTTTAGGGTATTATCCCAAAAGGCAATACCCTAAACAATTACCCGATGTGATAATATAATCAAAGGAATTTTTGTGTTAAAATGCGCCCTCTTGGTACTTCGGCTTGCGCCTTTGTATCCGCTAGGACCCAGCTCTGTACGGCGCGGTTTCACCTTGCCTACAGGCGGCGTGCCCTCTTGGTACTTTTGGCTCTTGTTCTCGCCTACAGCCCCTCACAGTGCGCGTTTCGCGCTTGGCAAAATTTGCCCTCGGGTTATCCCACTAAAGGAATAAGGATTCTTGTAGGGAAAAACCCTCATTCCCTTAAGCGGCTTGGAAAAACGATTTTCTTTTCTTTAAAATCAACAAAACACAAGGTGTTTGGTCTTTTTGATTCCTGAACAGCGGCTCCACATAAACTTTTGCGGCCGTACAATGTTCGAAAAATATCAAAACAAATTGTCAATTTTTTAAAGAATTTTGATGCTTCCGTCTTGCGTGAAACACCGAATTTAAAGCATTTTTCTCTCATACTGACTTACACATTTTAAACTGGTTTGCACTCTGTTAAGGTTTTGTTTTCGTAAACCCGCCCTAACCGTTCTATTGTGATAATAGCAGGATTTATTAATTTGTATATTAGTAAAATTACCTAGGTAATTTTACCTAACCCAAAACAGGTTTTCCTTGATATATAAGGGTTTTCGGGAGTAAGTTTACAGAGCGTATTTTTTATAGTTTTGTATCAGTTTTGAAAAACCTTTTTTTAAAATTCCAAAAGTTTACACATTTTTTTCCGAAAAATTCCAGAAGTTTGTTTTCTCAAGCCGCGTTTTTTTAAACATTTCACAAAATCGTTTACAGCAGGCCTTTCCAATATTTTCCAACAATTTCCTGTCATTTTTCACGCCTTTTTTTCGCCTGTTGGCGGCTCGGCTCACGCCTCTTCCCGAAAATTCTCTATCTCAAAATCCAGCGTATACAAAAAATCTTCAAACTTATACTTTTCAATCAAACACCTTGCTATCTTTGACTTTTTAAGCCAAAAAGCAGGCATAGACTTTATCCACACGTACGCGTCCTCATAAGAATAATCCAAAGGGTTGAAACCTTCTTCCCTTATGCGCTCGCGCTCCTTTAAAAGCTCCCTTGTCTCCTCAACGGACGGCACAGCCTTCCCCCCGTCTTGCAGCGCCGCCTTAGCGCTTCGCCCTTTTTGAAAAAAAGAAAAATCCCTTTTATTTTTTTGTTCAGTATTATTTGTTAGACCGACATTTTGACGGACATCACAACAGACATTTTGACGGACCCCCGCGGACATTTTGTCCGAACCCTTCCCCTGCGCCTTGAAAGATAGGATATCAGCGAGATTCAAATTTATCAGCGAGAAAAACTTCTCGCTAAAGCGGTAATGGTTGACTTTTCTGGTCTCATAATCTATCAAACCCTTACCCTTAAGCTCTTTTACAGCCCTCTCCGCCGACTTTTCGCTTATACCGAGCTTCTTAGCAACAGTAGCCTGAGAAGGAAACATAGTCTTATTCTTGGGGTTATAATGCGTGCAAAGCGCGTATAGAAAAAGCTTTGCCGAACAAGTGAGGTCGCTTTTCGCCAGTATATCGGACGTGTAAAGCGCCTTTGTAAGCTCAAACTGCGTAACCGAGTGCGTTTGCTGCACACCCTCGCTGTTTTGCCCCGTTATTCCGTAATTATTCATCTTAAATCCTTTACTAATTTTACTCTTACGGGTCTCCCCACCCTGTTTCCTTAATTAAACGGCTCGTAAACACCCTTGGACTTTGCTTTTAAGGCCCCGTCCTGTTTTTTCTGCCCATAGAGCCCGTAAAACCTTATGACCATAAACCTTTCCTGCCCCTCTGCCGATTAAACGGCGTAAACCTTCCTGCATTGCTTCTTTACCCTCCGCCTGTTAATAGCCCAAAAACTCTGCTCTTAAGGGTTTTTACCCTGACTTGCACCCGCACGGCCTTGTTAAGCATTATCAACGGCCATACACTTTTCTTTAGCGTGAATTCGCCCGTGTCTCATACAAATTCTTGAAAAATTTCACCGCAGCACAGCAGCACCCGCAGTCACAGCGCATATTTCCCAAACCGCTTACAAACACAGCAAAATAAAATAATAACTCACAACAAAATAACATATTGCACTATTTTGAAATAATGCTATACTTAAAAAGTAGTTGATTTGTGCTTTTTATTTATAAAAGGCACATTTTTATTGCCTTTTTGCCGTGTATCCGCGCGTCTTGGAATACGAAGCGCTCGGAAAATTCAACATTTCCTTCGCTCGGGAGCTTCCAGCCCGTTGCTGCGGCTATACTTCGCCTGGCGACCCTGCATCAACTCCCTTAGATTCCGCTTCTCCGGCGTGTCTGCTCAAAACGGCTCCCGTCTTGGCGTCAACTGAACATTTTACCGCGTACAGCAGCAGTTTCCACAATTGCCGCGCAGACACATATTTGAAACTCTCTCACCCCCCGTCATTTTTCCGATACTTTGATACCCTGCAGCAATCGGCACCCATCTTTGACATCCTGTCTTTGCAGTACTCTACGCCTCTTTCGCCTGTCGGCATTTTTCCAATACCCGGCATCCTGTCTTTGTAGTACTCTCAGGCGCTTTCGCCTGTCGGCACCGGTTGTCTCCTCAGCAAAAGCACTATCAGCTGCGGACGCAAAAGCCCTGCCTTCGCAATATAGCAGCCATGCTTCACATTCTTTTACATAAACCTACATGCATGCTAATCCATGCTATAATATTTGTCAAGAGCCGCAACACCGCAAACTACTAAAATTTACTATAAACTCTAAGAATTTATTGGAATTAACTGGAAATAGAATAAGGATTGAAATGGAAGATCTAAAACTTACAATTCAAGAAGCGCAGGAAATGCTTCTTATGAGCCAATCTTCGGTATATGCTTGGATTGACAAAGGAAAACTTCAAACAATTGACGGACCGGGCGGAAAAGTTATTGTAATTTCTCCAAAAGAAGCGGAACAAATTCGCGAATTAAACCTAAAATCTAAGCGTAACAAGACTTCCAAGTCCTACATCAACACCGCGGCTTCATTCCAAGAAACTCCAATAATCAACGCGGAAATTTTAAACAACGAAGCACACCACAGTACCCTATTACCCAATGATACAGTAACTTTACATCTCATTACGGAACTCAAGGAACTGGCAGTCGAAGCAGGCAAGTATAAACAACTGGAAATTATTAGAAACGAAGAGAAAGAAAGCAGAAAATACTGGGAGGACAAGTACTTCGAACTCCATGCCAAACTTATAGAAAAAGATTTAGAAATCTCCGCGCTGAAAAAACAAACCGAAGAGCAAAAAGCGTTACTGGCAAAGAAATCAGGCATTTTCGGTTTCTTAAAGTAATTTCCTGAAATCAAAATTTTTGTTAAGAAATATTAAGCGGTTATTTTACAAGATTTTTGGCAATTCCCCTTGCTGTAATTGACTTTTAAGCCTTTGACAAACTCACGGTTTCAGTACCTGTCGCGCATAAAATATTCGTAAATTTTGTCTATTTTCTCCTTGACTTCGCTAAACTGCTGCTTCAGCTCATCCATCGAAATCAAAGGCGCAAAGCGGTTTTCCACCTCCTTTATAATATCCCTGTGCCTGCGCTCCAACTGCTCCGGCGTCACAAAAAACTTGTTGTGCAGCAAAAACATTAAAATTACCAAAACCGTTGGCGCATACTCGATTACAAGATTTAAATTTTCCATAATTTCCTTTCTAAGTGCTTGGGCCAGAAGTAGGTCTTTAGGGCTTGCGATGAGCAAGCACGTAAGACCGTACGTATTGATAGCCGCCGTTACGACCGCAGGCCGTGGAGCGGCCGTAAGGAATGAACAAATCTATGATTTGACAGGCGGAAGAATGTGTGAACCGGTGCAGGGACCCGTTACAAGGTGACTAAATGTCACGTTGGAATGGGGGGGAAGACGGCGGCGGCGAGCGGAATCGAAGGGAGTTGATGCAAAGCAAAGCTCCTGAGCAAGGGAAATGTTGAATTTTCCGAGCGCTTCGTATTCCAAGACAGTCGGCGGCACGCAGCACTACGATGGCGACGTAGGATGTTGAGACGGTAGTTGAGACACCCACAGGAGCCGAAAGCGTAAGCCAGACGCAAAGCCATACGACAAGCCCCCCGCGGGGAATAATGGCTACGCCATTTTAATTTGGCCGAAAACGGCACCCTCCCTTGTAATTCTCGGGCATAGCCCTCGAAAACAAGACGAGCTGTTGCTCGCTGCAAATGGGGTAATCTTTGATTTGACAAACAGGATGCCTAAACCCCCTCAAACCCGCTGCCCGCGCAGACAATCGGGAAATAGTACTCTACAAGGTAACTTGCGGCGTCAAAAGGGTGGCCGAGAAATTTCGTGCCGGGCAGGCTTTTGATTTGGTAATAGCTCGGCAAGTCAAGTCTGGAGCTGCCTTCCAGATATTTCAAGTTCTCAAAGTTGTACAAAAGTTTTTCGCACTGCGGGTCAACGAACAGCCGCCTTTCGCCTTCCGAGTTTTTGACCATGGCGTTAAAAGCCGCGATTCTGTTGCGTATCGGCGGATTGAAAGTGCGGATGTCGAACTTTACATCCCTGTAACCGTGCGCGCCAAGCCTGTTTCGCATGATGACATAGTTCGTATACTCGCTCTGGCAGCTCCTGTTGTCGCCGCTCGCGTCTCCGTTAATGACGATTCGTCCCTTGTGGCAAGGGTATCGGCGGATGAACTCGTCGCAAGCACTTGATGTGGTTGCGTTTTCAAGCGCAAATTCGTCTATAAAGTACACTTTGCTGTCGTCTTTATGCGCGATAAGCCAGCACATAGGGTCTACGTTGAAATCACAGGTAATGTGTAGGTCAAGACCTTCGTTATAATTGAGTTTACGGATATTCTCTTCCGTAAAATCCCTTACCACAAGCGCGTTATTACCCTCTTCAAATTCACCCAAAACGTTCATTTTATAATACTTTTCGTCGTATGCCCGCTTCAAATCCTTGCAAAAGTCTTTCGGCAAGTGGATGTTCTCGGTCGAAGGCGCCATAATAAGCCTGTAATTAGGTCTTTTGCTTTTTACAAAAGTGTTATATATCCACCCCCTGCGGTTTTCGGGGTTTGTGTGCCCGAATATTCTGTACGTAAAGTCTTTCCAGTCGGCCTGAACAGTCTGTCTCATGCGCCCCAGCAGCATTTTAAAGGTCTCTTCGGGAACATCGGACATCTCTTCGATTTCAGCGAAGCCCAGATTCAGACTTTTGAGTTTGTTGGGCTCGTCAAAGTGCCGAAACAGAACTCTGGAGCCGTTTTTTAGCTCGAGTATTTTTTCGGATTTGTTGAAAGAAAACTCCCTGCCCTCTTTGAAGCCCATATTCGAAAGATGCTCGAAATAGCTTGTCAGAGTTGTGTCTCGGACGAGCGCATAGGTCTGTGCACCTACAAGGCCAATAATTTTGGGGTATTTAAGGCACAACAAAACCCCGAGAAGCGACCCCGCAAAGGTTTTTCCCGAACCAAAACCGCCTTGATAAATGCAGACATCGAGGCTGTAATTATGTGGAATTTCCAGGAATTTTTTTTGAGATTTAAGTAATTTATAGTTCATAGTTTGTGGTTTTAGTTTAAGTTTTGCACCATACAGCCGCTTTCCTCTTTTTTACATTTTTTACAAGCTTTAAAGAAAGTCAAAAGCCGGCAGAGGCTTTTTTCTATGTTTCCAAATATTTCTGCGAATTTTCCACCCCGAGCTGTTCGAGGGCGAACTTGAAACACTCGTTCCAGTTGATTTTCTCGGAAAACCCGGGGATTTTCGAAAACGCGGCGATGGTCTCGGACACCTCTCTGGAGCGGAATTTGCGCTCTAAAGTCGCCTTTTTATCGGAGTACCTGTAAACGTAGTCGCCGCCGCGTATTGTGTCATCGACAGTTACGGGGACTTGCTTGTCGTCAAGGCGCACTATGATTGTCTCTTCGCCGTATTTAAAATTGGCCACGGTTTCCGCCACTTTTTCGACCATGGGGACGATAAGCTTGCGGTTCACGGCGTTTATAACCATATTCAGGCGCGCGTTTTGGCCGTTTGCGCTGTACATCATTTCGGTTGCGGTGCGTGCTGTGCCCGCGTTGTCGCCCGCCATTGTCCTGTAAATGCCTGTCGTGCTTTCAATTGAGCCTTTAAAATAATTTATAAAATCCCATCCGCAAAGCGCCGAGCTAAAGTTAAGCGGCGTGGGGCTTTGCGGCAGCAACGACGAATCGTATTCCACGATTTTGCCGGGACTTACCTTTTGCTGACCCTTAAAAGCCCCTTTGGGAGCGAGATACGGCGGGTTTATAATTAAGGAATACGCGTCGAGCTGATTGTTTAATATCCTCGAAGCGACTGTGTTGAGCGCCAAGACAGGTTTCAGGGGCGAGATTCCCCTTTTTGTTTCGGGGTTTTCGATGAGATTCGCGTAGATGAAGGGCGCGGTTACGAAAGGGTTGTCTTCGAAGCGCAAAATGGCTGTGCGGCCTGCGCAAACGACGAATTGATTCCTCAAAAATCTTGTGCCGCCTTGGCCGTCGTCGAGTTCGATGTCGCCCCAGTATTCAAGTATTTCGACCTGCCCGTGACGTATGCCGTCCGTGTCTTCGCCTTTTTCAAAGCGTGAAATGTTTTGCTTGAGGGCTTCTACGACTTCTTGCGTTAGGTAAACGTTTGTGGAATCGGCTTTTATGTCCTCGATGTCCAAATATGTGCGGAAAATCTTCGCGCAGCCGTCCCAGTTGGCGCTTCTGGCGCTGTCGAAAACGAAGTCTTGTGCGGCAATGGTTTTCACCGTTACGCCGTCGTAGACCAATTTGTCTTGTGTCACAAAGCTTTTGCCGCTTTCGAGGCGCTCTTCGAGGCTCGCGGCGCGCCTGTGCTTTCTGTAGCGCGTTTCCCAGCCGACAAAGAGGGTGCATTCGCCTGTTTCTATGAGGTCTTCGACCATTTTCTCGAGTTTTGCGCCGATTTTCATTTTTTCGAGATTTTCAACGAGCATGGCCTTCTGCGCGCTTGCCTCGCGCGTGGTTTCGCCGTTTTGCGCGGACACGTCGAAAAGCGATTGGGCGCTTGAGTAAATGCTGTCTAACACGTGCGCCTTAAGGGTTTGGCACTGTTCGTAGAGGTCGGGGAGCATCAGGTCGGAGCCCCACGTGTCGTTTTTGTGGTCTTTTATGCCGTAGATTCTCTCCCTAAGCGCTTTTATGTCGCCGAGCTGGGAGTTTCTTTCGGTGTTGAATTTTTCGAAAAGTTTGCCGATTTTCTGCGGCAGACCGTGGAATTTTTCTTGTGTAGTCATTTATCTTCCTTTCTGAATACGTGAGACAGGCGCGAGGCTCATAGGGCAGCGGCGGTCAGCCGGTGACCGAGAGCCGAACAATTGATAGGCGACGTAGGACTGCAGGGCAGTATGCCCGAAGCCCACAGGAGCCATGCTTGGGCCAGAAGTAGGTCTTTAGGGCTTGCTTGGCAGCTCCTCTTGTTTTCGAGGGTGGAACCCGAGAATTACAAGGGAGGGTGCAACCAACTAATTTTCAAGGGCGAAGCCTGTAGAAAATTGTGTGTTTGCCAAGGCCGCAGGGCGTATTGATAGCCGCCGTTACGACCGCAGGCCGCGGAGCGGCCATAGGGAGTAAACAAATCTTTGATTTGACAGGCGGGATGCGTAAGCCGGTGCAGGGACCCGTTACAAGGTGACTAAATGTCACGTTGGAATGGGGGGAAAGACGGCGGCGGTGAGTCGGCGCTAAGGGTGAACTCATTGATAGGCGACGTTGCGACGGAGCTGAGGAGACCGAAACTGAGGAGCGCACAAAATTTCTATGAAATTTTGACAGGAGCCATGCGATAGCTAGGGGCTCATAGGGCGTGAACGCCGTATAATATACTTGACATATGATAGCAAAAATGCTATCATAACAATATGGGTAAATCGGATAAATCAGCTCAAAAGATATTAAGCGGAAAGTCTGACATAAAACCAAGCGAAGTGCGGAAAATATTATCAACGCTTGGTTACAGCGCCCAGGGGCCTGCAGGCGGGAGCTCACATCTGACTTACAGGAAAATTAACAGAGATTCGATAACGGTTGTATTAACCCAAAACCCGGTCAAACCGTACATTATTCAAAAAGTACAAAAGGCTTTAAAAGCGGAGGGACACTAAAATGGCTGAAAAAAATACGGAATACTACTTAAAGCTGCCCTGGAGCTACCGTGTGAGTTGGAGCGAGCCGGACAAGTGCTATTTGGGCAGCATTGACGAACTTGAAGAGAACATGACGTGCGGAGACACTCCGGAAGAGGCGTTTAGCAACCTCAAAGAAGCGCTCGGGGCGTACATTTTGACGAGTTTAGAGGACGGTTTTGAGATTCCCGAACCTTTGAATTTGGCTGATTTTAAGGGCAATATAACCTACCGTACAAATTCCGAAAAACACTACAGGCTTGCCAAAAAGGCTGCGAGGCTAGGGAAGAGCATAAACGCCCTGATTGATGATGCGGTGGAAAAAGAGCTGAGAGACAGTGCCTAGTTGTTTGAACGGCCATGCTTTGTCCGTAAAAGGAGCCGTGCTCTATATCTTTTGATGGTTCAGCCCCTCGATTCGCATCGACAAAACATCCTCCGCAGGCGCATTTTCCTCCCCCGGGAAGTTTTTACAAAGCCCGTCAAGCGCTCTAAGCGCGAGCGCAGGGTCTTGCATGCCCCCCTCATCGGCTGCGGACGCGTATTCTATAAGCTCAAGGTACTTTTTGACGATGTACGAACGCGGGATGTCGAGGCAGAAAACACGCTCGGAGATTATTTTTTCCAATTCCTGCTTAAAAGCAGGCTTCAAAAGCATTGCCCTCACTTGGGAAAGGACGTTTGTACTTCTGTATCCCGCGGCGCGCGCGGATTTTTCCAGATTTAAAGTGTCGGCGTATTCGTTCAAAAAGCGTTTTTGCTGTTGTGTGATGTGTTTTCGGGTCATAAAATGTCCTGTATGGTTGTCTGTACAAAGTTTTTGTTAAGGTTTCTTAATAACACCTTTTAATTTTGGCGGAATTTGCTACAATAGTCATGTTGTTAATGCTTCGGCTAGTATGCAAATGGAGTCTTCGAACTCCATTTTTTTTTGCGCGTAAGCCAGAAGTAGGTCTGCAGGGCTTGCGTTCAGCAAGCACGCGAGACCGTACGTATTGATAGGCGACGTAAGAGTTTGCTTGCAAACTCCACAGGAGCCATGCGATAGCCAGGGGTGAGGCTCATAAGGCAGCGGCGGTCAGCGGCTGACCGAGAGCCGAACAATTGATGGCGAGAAGTGAGTGGAAAGTGGTGTTTACACCAACTTTCGCCACGAATGCCGAGCCAAAAGACCGCAGGTCTTATAGGCGACGTTGCGACAGAGCTGAGGAGACCGAAGTGGAGGAGCGCACAAAACTCTGAAAGAGTTTTGCCAGGAGCCATGCGTAAGCCCTCTTGGTACTTCGGAAAGAGTTGTTAACACAACCTTACCCTTTATATTTTGATATATGGCATATATCATTTTATTGAAAATAACGTGATTTTTGAAAATGTCTGGAAACATTTTACCTCTCAAATTGTTCTTTCAGGCTTCAAAACTTACGAATAGTTCTATATTGATAATATATGTTATGTAAATTAATCTTTTCGCTTTTTACTTTAAATGACTGTTGCCCCGCCCATGCACAAGGTGTATAATTACAGGATGAATAAAGAATTAGAGTACACAAAAATGAAAGTCGGCAGTCTGATATCCCTGCGCCAATCCCTCATGGCCGTGTTGACTGTTTTAGTCGGCGGGGTTGTGGGTTTGTCGTTTATGCAAAACAGCAGCGTTAAAACTTTATACGTAATACTGGGGTGGTACTTCATAATTATACTTCTAAGGTCTTTATACAGTACTGACAAAAAACTTGATATGCATCTTCATTTCAATAAAAAGGAGCTAAAATGATTGAGCCTATACATATAGCAACTGCGGTATTCTTGGCTGTAGCCGTTACACTCGCATGCAAATCTTTGACATCAGTAGGAGCCGAATCCAAAACTAAAAAAGCCAAACAGTAGTTATGGTTTAGTTCTTCTCCTGACTGTCTCTTTGGCTCCTGTGAGCTTCGGGCATACTGCACTGCAGTCCTACGTCTGGCTCACGCATTCAGCTCCTGTGGAGTTTGCGAGCAAACTCTTACGTCGCCTATCAATGAGTTCACCCTTTACGCCTGCTGCAGCTCTTCTTGTAGGCGACATAGGAGCCGTACAAGGGAGGGTGTCGCTTGCGACGACGCAGCCGCATAGGGTTCACCCCTGGCCCAGGCCTTTGGCTCCTGTGGGTGTTTCGACTGCCGTCTCAACATCCTACGCACCCGTCCGGGTACCCTCCCTTGTAATTCTCGGGTTTCACCCTCGAAAACAAGAAGAGCTGTCGCCATCGTAGTGCTGCGTGTCACCGCCTGTGCGGCGCTGCCACTAACGCACCGGCTTACGCATTTAAAATCGGCCTTTTTTCATCTGCTCGTTAATAATATGCTCGTTTCGCCTGAACTCCTGCGGCGACATTTTGCCGATTTCCTCCGGAGTAAAGTACTTTTGAGCCTCGAGTCTGCCGCCCGCGACGCTGGATGACAGCGTCTTGAGGCGCTCTTTCGCCTGCTCGTTAAACTCCTTTAGCGCCTCTCCGTGAAGCGATTTATCCGCAAAGCGCGACACCGCAGCATTCTCGAGGTCTTCGACCAACTGCGCAATCTTCGCGAAATCATCTTTATCAAGCTCTACGCCGACAATTTCAAGGTATTGCTTCAAATTGTCCCTGTTTTCAAAGAACTTCGGCTGCTCTTTCAAAAACTGCATAAAACCGCTCTGTACAAGGCTTTGTGCCTCATTACCCGTAGAAACCTCGGGCTGTTGTGACAGTTCTTTCATCAGATTTATTTTCATCGCTTGTCCTTCTTGAGGTTGTATAATCCCGAAATCCACGAGATTGTCGATGTTTTTGCAGTATTCGATAAGGCCCTTTTCGCGCTCTGAAAGGTTGGCCTGCGGCGACGGGTTCAGCGCGCCGAGCCCTTGAGCCTGGTTTATATCGGCCGCCCCCTGCCCTGTAGCCGCAGGGGGCGCGTTTGTAATTATATTTTGCATAGTTTTTCTCCGTAATTGTGTAAACTGTTTTTGTGCCCGAATGTGGGGCAGCTCTTGACAAAGTGTGGGAAATGGGTGACGGTAGTGTGTCCGAAGCCTCAACGGCTTTGCCTCTTGTATTTTTCGTGCATTTTGGTATAATGTAAATGGGCAGGGTTGCGCTAACAACCCTTTTAACACCCTAATGTGAAAATTTAAGCGCTATGATTATCAAAATGATAAGCAATAGCGCTTTTTCAGTAATCATCATGTGTTTCTCACCTCCTTTCAGCTGACTAACATCCAAAAATGTTGTGCTGAAGGTGCGAGGATTGCGGGTGGCCCGTATTATTCAGTTTTGTTGTTCTCGTCAGACAGGTAAGCTGTACTTGTCTGCTGTATTATAGCGCATGACGCGGGAAATGTGCAAGCAAGAGGTTTTGGTTTCTCTTCGATTCCGCTGACGCACCGGCTTACGCAGTCCGCCTGGCAAATCAAAGATTACCCCCTTCGCTACGCCGCTAAAGCAGCTACAAAGGCAAATATGCGCGTAAGCCTAATTCGCTTTACTCAAAGGCTTTCGGCAGATTGCATCCGTTAAACTACGAAATCACAGATTTCTTGTTTATCGTAAGTACGGCTCCTATGTCGCCTACTCCTTGGCCGCGTGGGGTCCCTACTCCCTACG
>Ga0153944_1000877_pt1 | contig 12690 bp, 20 predicted proteins | sample TSNJ028MetaG_FD_104703 | JGI IMG/M metagenome (GOLD analysis project Ga0153944, IMG submission 104703) | Attine ant fungus gardens microbial communities from New Jersey, USA - TSNJ028 MetaG | ecosystem: Host-associated > Fungi > Mycelium > Unclassified | place: USA: New Jersey, Wharton State... | reverse complement strand
GGGCGATTGGCCCTATCATATTGAGAAGCAGCATCACGCTAAGAGGAAAAAATGGAGTAGATGGAAGACAACTCGACCTGAAAGCGGGAGACTTACGCGTCTGGCAATCCCCTTTGCTACGATCAGGCGCTAGGCAAACATGAGTCGTTTCAGGGTCAAAACATATGGCAATCACTCACAATAGACCTAGCATCGACCTGACCGTCTTTGTGGACCTTGTCTGCAGCCTGTACGTCCGCTAGTACGGACTGAATCATCTAAGCAGCTCTTCGTCGTCGACTGCAAATGCCTCAGAACTTACCCGGAGGGTACTTGCCGTTGGCGTATCCTTAGCCTACGACACGGCAAATTGAAAGATAGTGTTGCGAAAAATCAGAGAAATCACCTACTTTCAATGCTGTTTTGATATCATGCATCAAGTGTGTCCGTAGGTCTGGTCATAATCAGGAAATTTGAGCTAGTTTTGGAGGGCAATGACCGAAGCAATATGTACCTGGATTCTTGGCCAGAGCTGCATACATGCGAGCTTTCTGGAATACATGACCCTTGACCGGGAAGATAGCCCTGAGCATGGACATTTCCCCAGAGCGACAGAGATTCCAAGCTGAAGAAAAACTTGTTACATCAATGAATACACGTCATTGGGCTATTATGGGAAGGAATCACGTTTCTGATATACAATTTATCACCATCAGGTTAGATTTGGAGATTCTTCACTACATTACTCTCACAAGTGCTAACAAGCAAGCACCAAGGTCTGATCTTTCGATTGAGAGGTATCAAGTAGCGACATCAGTCTTTCCTGACATGATCCCTGCCAAACCGCCTTTCCCACCTTCAGGTCACTACCTATCTGCTATCAGGCAGTCTTCGCGACAACTACGCCTCAATTCAAATATCAAGGTATGCTACTTGTATAATTTCGACTCAGCAGCTGTAATTACATGCTACAAACGTATTTGGCACCCCAATTGAACATACAGTGCAGGACTTGCATTTCATATTTTGAAGCATCTCCTGCGTCACGCCTTCATGTTGATCTGCACCGACACATGATTGAGCCGCTTATACCCTTGTGAACAGATTCCTCCAGCTGCCATTGATCTGCTTCTACACTCAGATGCATTCAGATCATCGTACCAACGTGTTTCGACACTCCATGGTTTAAATCTGCCGCTCAGGTTTGATTCCCACCTCGAGGAATTAAACTTGATTTCCGTGCTTTCGTTCCTTAACTTTGCTTCTGGCTACAGGAGCCTCCTTCATGAGCAACTTAACCGAGGGGCCTGGGACACGATGCGGGCCTTTGTGTTTTCATTGTACATCACTTCGAGTTCCGAAGGAAACCTACTCTCTTCCCGTGGCATGCAGTCAATCACCATGACAAAAGTAGCGGAACTTATGGGTGTCAGTTTGCACATCGAGAGACCTCACGAGAACCTTCCCGGTGTCGTAGTTGGAGAGCTTGGTGGTCCGATGTATGATCTGGTCAAGCAGATCACAGAAGTCTTGACCCAGACTGGAGATATACTTGTCTCTGGAGGTTATCCGAATCTTGGTAGTTTCGTTCTTGAAGCATTGAAAGAGGCTAGCAGATCTGCGAGTCAAGACATGGCCTCCATAGAAGTGATGCTTGAGCGTGTGAGTGCCTCGGAATGGCTTGGGATGTTTCTCGAAGATAACACACTATGTTACAGCTCGTGAAAGCGTTTCCTACCTTACAAGACATGGCCATTGTGGATGGTCAACGTATGCCAATCACAGATCTACATGTACACCCCAAGTTTCACTAAGTATCTTTTTATCACAGCGGTTTATTGCTTCAAAAAAGCACTTTTCCTCATCCATGCCATCACAATCCGTTTTGGATCAATTTCACCGCCTCCATTCCCTATTCCTTCGACCAAGGACAGTCCTATCTTCGCAGACAATGTTATACCGTCAATGTTGATACATTTGGGGGTTCTTGATTTATCCCATGCACCCGGCTTGAACACCCTATTCCTAAACGCCAATTCTGAGAAATCTTTACAGAGTCTCCTTGGCCCAGCCCCCAAGGCCGAAGTTGATCAACAGATACCACTCAATACTACCATCAGAGAAGGGCCGTCCCTCTCGAACGCCCAAGCGTTCAAATTGCGGGCAGCTGCTATAGATGCTTGTGAAATGATCGTTTCACAGGCGCATTCTCTTGGCGTATCTGAATCAGAGGAAAAGCAGGAGCTTCCTGCTTGGCTTCGTGAGATAACGCTGCAAGACCTGGACATGTGGCTGTGGTCAGTAGCAAAGGATAGACCGGACTATCGGGCACTAGAGAGATATGCGCAACGGGACACAATATTCTATTGACGACTAGCCGTCGCGCGAACAAAATATAGTGCATAGATATTCATGACATAAGAGGAAATTAAATATATCCGTGGTTTCGAAGCCGATGTAAAGACACAGGAAACATAGTGTGTGGTGCTCATACTTTAGATATTGAATCACTGTCACTGGCATTGCTGTCGCTCTCATCGTTTCCCCACACGGCAAACGCACGAGGTCCATGTTGCTGGTCTCGTAACCTCGAGCTAGACCTAGTCCGAGTCTTATCTGAATCATGGTCGGATGTACGACTCTTCCCACTTGAGGGTCGATCAAGGTACATATCTTGCCTGGGACCGTGCTGGGCACTGTGCAGAGGACCAGAATCATTCTGAAAGGGCACCTCGAAACCGACGTGTCGTGGAGATGGTTGTTGACGAGAGGATGATGGAATTCGAGCGGTGGATACTCGCGATCGAGAGCGAGATCTGGACGTGCGGCGGTGCTCTCGCTTTAGGTTTGCAACAACACGGTCTTGATGTTGAGACTCGCGGATCTTCTCAGCCGCGACAGCTTTCTCCTGAGGAGATAAGGGATTGACGACAGGCACAGGCGCCATGTCGGCTTCTGGAGACGAATCATCAATATCAAAGTGATCATCCTCTTCGTCCGAAGCTTCATCCTGCTCTTCGTCAGAATTCCCAGCAATTTTCGGACACCAAGCTTCATCGAGACCACTGTTGATGGGTTGTTGGCTTTCCTTGTGTTTCTCTGGCTTCGACGGATTCTCTTCCACTACGACAAAGGATTTCTGACGTTCGCGTTCATTCCACTTCAAGGTCCGGGAGATTGCGTGAAACCAATCTGAGGACTGGTTCTCTGCACAGACAGTTGGGAACGGGTATTTTGACGCAGTGACCTTGATATGATCTCCCTCTGGTCATCAGCATCAGCATCATCACAAGGTGCAAGTGTACAAATAGCTCACGCTTCAATTCGACTCGTCCACGTCCGTCAAAAGATGCCCACGCTGTGCTTCTTGAGTTGTAAGGAACGCATATGCGGAGTTCCATGCTGTCAGGCAGGAGCATGGGACGAAATGATAATGTATGGGGACAAATAGGAGTGATTAATATAGCGGGGATCTCTGGGTGAGCGAGAGAACCTCCTGCGGAAAGCTGAGATAGCGGGTGAATTCAGATAGTTCACACGAAAGAATAATTGGAACATACGGAATAAGCTGTGGAACCCGTTGGAGTCGAAATGGTGAGCCCGTCTCCTTGAACGGTTGTCATATGATGATCATCACCTGTCCTGGAATTAGTAGATGTCGACATAAGATTCGATTACAAACTCACCAAATAGTTCAAGGAGGCTCACGTAGGGGCTGGGCCCTCGGTCCACCACAAGATCATTTAATACCTCAAATTTCTCGACGGGTCTGGTCGTGAAACACATGATTTCTTTGTCCCTAGTAGACTTTCCCTCAGTGTTGATGTGGCCTACTAACCATCCACCCTCGACAGCATCCCAACCGCCTTGTTCTATATTGTTCATCAAGATCTCTCCGGTCTCCCCACGCTTTACCGCCTTCCGACCTTTGCTAACTTCGTTTACAACCGCTCGATAAACAGTACATGTGAAGCGCATGCGAAGATTGACGCGGATGCCATTCTCAATGGCTGAGTCCATGACTGCTTTGTGGTCATTGAGATCAAAATTTGTGAGGAAACCAAGAGATCCAAGGGCAAAAGGGAGCACAGGGGGCACTATACGCTGGAATAACCAGGAGGTGAATAGCACCGTACCATCACCACCAAGCTGCATATAGATACGTGGGAGGTCTTGATAATAGATAAACCAATTACTTACAGTGACGACGAAATCGAATAAATGTGGACTATTGCTGCACATGCTACTTGTCCAGTACCGAAGTTGTCCTTCATCAGACTGAGATTCACTTCCACTGCCAGCGTTCGAGGAGATACTAGGTGATGAATTGTTGCTTGATGTTTGACGTCTCGGAAAGGGATCAAATAGCTCTGGGTGATCTCGTCGAATGCTTTCAGCGTCAAACCGCTTCGAGTGTCGGAGTTGGCTATCAACGTACCTATTGAAAGATCAGTTGACGCCTGCAAATTCTGCTTCCAAGTCACTTACACAACAAGTCTTCGTTTGGTACTGGGTGGGCGTTTAAGCATCAGATATAAAGCGAGTTCACGGGTAAGTTTGATGAGTCGGTTATCGCGTGCTTTTGTGATGATAAGAACATTTTGGATATTGGACTGAACACGAGCGCGCCCTGAAGCATCAAATATCAGAGGGGACATGCTGTTAATGGTACTTGCACCATACCTAACTGCTTGCTCATCTCGCGGACTCCAACCGCAGTCTCTGCGAGTTGTTTTGTCAAACTTCCAACAAACTCATCCTCTTCGACATCACTTTCACGACTAGACACACGATCAGGCCCGGGCCTACTGAATGCCGAAGCTCCATTGGATATGTGCAAGTTTGCGGAAGCAGAATGTTGAAGGGACTTGGCAACACCCAAGTCGCCTATGATTAGTTGGCCTGCAGCAGATCTAGTTTTCAGCCAATCCGTGAGAGAGGCGTTTTTGTCGAGATGAGAATGTACGAAACAGGGGGAATCAACGGACTCCATCAGCGTGCGTGATTTGTGCTGGTTTACTGAAGAGGAGTAATCCGCATCTTGAGTATCACTGAAATTGGGCACTGGGGTTGAGGTGTCAACAGTAATGTCAGGATTCCATTCGGTATCCTGGAGAGGGTCTATGTGTAAGGACGTTGGCCTGCTGCTGTGTCCGGGGATCATTTGATTGTGTTCGACACTTGGTGTAATCTGGGGAGTTGAAAAGACTTGGTCTCCATCTGGGGAACTAAGAGTCGGGGATATTGCTGTAGACATAACAAGACTTGAGTGTAAGCAGCAGATAGTCTTTTTGTACAATCAGGAGACAAAACACTGCAGAGACGACCAATATATACAAATCAGATTGCAAAATCAGCACACCTCGAAACGGAATAAGTCGTGGGGAATCTTGAAAACTCAAGGCCGGATATATTCAATCCGATTCAACTCTCTCCCTCAGATTTATTTCAACACTCTGATTCCCTATCTGGTACACGCCACTCATTAACAGTTGCTGTGATGGCTATCAGCATTCAAGCTCAAGAGTTTTAATTTGTTTACTGTTCCAATGTTAGATGCCCTGACCTTGGTAAGAGCGCTCTGTGTTTACAGCCTGCAACAAGCAGACTGGTGGTGAATGAGCTACAGAGCGGTACACTACTGACTACACCCGAGTTGAAGACTTTGGATTCATTCGTTACTCCCATCCGGTCACGTGGACCTCAATGTCCTACTCAACTCAAATCCATCTTGTGTCTGAACATGTCGCTCTCACATTCTTGGGTCAATTATTGAACAAGACTTATGACCATTCATCATGGTATCTCTGCAGAATGGACAGTATCGCGTATCATGCGTCTCCTACGCCCTCTCAAGACTAAATGCTCTGCCCTCTCATCTTACATAAAGGAACATCCAGCGGATTTTCCCTTTCGAGGACAACATCTGGGAGAAGACCAGGGACTTTTGCCATTGGAGAATCCTTCCAAAATCGGCTTTCGAATCCATTTCAACCGAGATACCGTTCAAACTTTTGAGCTCTCAAAGAGAGTCTATGCCATCCGCGACTGTTTTCACGACCTCTTGTCCAAGGAAAACTCAGCTATCGGTTCTATGCCATCCCTAGCTGATCTATGCTCCGTTATACTTGGCGCTCAGATACCTCGCGAGGAAGCTTTGTTTGCAACAAGTGATACCCCTGACACAGTAGAAATATTGTATGGAGAAATCCCCTCGAGATATCGTTTGTCAGTGCTTAGATCATCCACATGTTTTAGATTTATCTCACCGTGTCCTTTGTAGTCGAACGCTAATGATGCATGCATTGCACATAATACTGGAGACCTGTCCTGAAAATGGCACTTTATACCTTGCCCTGTTCAATGTCACATTGGATCATGGACTCTACCATGAGTCTGAGGCACTCCTTGATGCAATTCTAGATTATGCCTTTGAAACATCGTCGACTAGTTCTCCGCGCATTTCCAATCATAGGAGATTCCTTGTGGGTTTATACTCCAGCTGGACCACGCGATTCCCCTCATCTACCTTTGTTCGATTGGTGACTTCAGCTCTCCGGAGAGCATCTTCAGACAATGTGTGGACCACCAAGGCGACCAGGCGCCTCGTCCGTAAATTTGTCCGATACGATCATGCTGCCCTATCCATTATCATCACAGCTGGCCTCTCTGAGGCCATCTCCACGCACAGAAGCGGGTCCAAAACTACAGATGGTTTAGATCAACAACTCCGAGACTGGTTATACTTCTGTGTTGAAATATGCACGCCTTCAGTATTTGAAGGATTGTTACCCATCCAAAACCAAGGATTGCTCGACACCATTATCGAACATCATCGTTCCTGTTCGTACCAAACGGAGGCAGAGGGTTGCGGTGGCAACTTATTGATGCCTGTCCATAGTAGTGCTGTTGTTTGTCTTTATAGTCTCTGGCTTGCTAGTGGATCTCGCCCACCAAGCTCAGACGATTATCTACATATCCAAGTGCAACAGTACCGTCCCTCACTTTCGACATTTGCCCCGTTATGCAGTCACCTACTCCGCACGAAATCTCTTAGTGAGTGTCGAGATATTCTCGTCGTGTTATCGTCAATCTTCGAGAGTCATAATCTTCCCTGGCTCCTTGCATCATTCTTGGCTTACATATCTTCTCACATCGAAGAAGAGGAAATAGAACAACTACACATCGGTGGAACTGGGAGGGATTCTGTTGGAGACTTCAAACCATGGTTGGCTGATCACATGGATGAGGCCAAGAAGAAATTGGTCACATCACATCACAATGGATCATTATCTACAGGCGAAGCATCTGAAATGAGTGACCAAAACCTTGATGCCATGAGTGACTGGTGTTGGGAACCTTTTGTTGGGTGCTGGTCCCAAAGGAATGCACAAGTCCAGAGTAATCTTCCGGCAACACCAAAACGCAGGAGGATATCCCACCCACTGCCCCACAAGCCTGTTCTGTCCAAATCCTTTCGTTGCTCTGTGACCAGCGCGACTGGAAACTCTGCTGGTAAAGATAGCTTCATATGCTTCTTGACGCGGAGTCCAGGTGAAGGTGGATCGGATGAGTCATTTGGGAATACTGCCAATACCTGTGAAAAACCAGTACCCTTCACCTCTATTCTGAGCAATGCTTTGTCCAGCCGTACGAGCCTTCGCATTGAACACCAGAAGGCGATACAAGATGATCTTGCCGATGACGGAAGTGCTTCCGTGGAAGAAATGGATTGGAGTGGTGGTGATAGTGATACAGACAGTCATGATGCAAATATCGATCATGCCGAGTCCGAGGACCTTCTGGATCTGTTCAAAATTGCAGGGACATCTCCCTTTTCAGCTTGATCAAGGCCCAGATATCTGGATAATTGCCATTCCCTTGTGCGCGGTATGGTAGTGACGATTATCAGTAATCACACATTCGGCAGTTGGAGTAATGTGATATCAAAATGCAAATTGATCCGACAATTTCTGTGTAATGTGAATATCTGATTCAAAATATAGTACTACGAGGCAGATGATTTGCAGGCATCTTGCTGAACACTTATTGGAACTGCATGCTACAAAGATGATCATGATGATTAGGTAATTACTTGACAATGCGAGTATGAGTCTTTTGCTCTCGTTATGATATCAAAGCGTGCATATGTCTAAATCAAAGGACCAGAAAGCTTTGTCGTTGGCCGATACTTCACACGATCTTGCGTTATTGATGGCGCTAGACATTAATTTAGACGTGCTAGGCCTGGGCACATCAGTCGAGAAAACGCAGCAATCCAGCGAAAACAAGACGACCGAGGCGTCTCTAGAGAACTCTTACGATTATGTTCAGTCGGCAAGGAGAATTATGCAGCTGCATGATAGGGGAGATATTGGTGTGCAAGGTCGACGCATTGACAGTGTTCGAGAGCAGCTGTCGAATGTCGAGGATGGTCTTGCAGCGTAAGAGTTGTGCCTATGTGCGTCTAAGCACCGGATGTGAGTTTGATCATGGCCATTCTCTAGTTTGAACCCTCAGTGATGAAATCTTAGTGTGTCCTTGAATGCATGTGTTGCTTCCATTGTAAACCTCTGTGCTTCTAACTGAGTCATCAAGAGAAATGGTGCTTTCTGTACCTGAGACTAGACTATTGTCACTATGTGTCCTCACAAATTGGAGCAATGGTAGACCCAACCAAGGTTAAAACAATCTTCCTAGTGATTTAGCTCAAGGTTTGACTAAGCTATTATAGGACTAACTAGGGAACTTTTATCCTGAAAGGAGATTCTAATTAGCTATAAAATTTAGGAGAAGATTAGAGAATAGAAGAGGATAGAATAAATAAAATAAATAATTGGAAGACCAATTGGAAGACCTTTGGAATGACTGAGCATCATGTAATAAATTGCTGATTTTTTTAAAAAGAAGACCTTTGGGAATTCTATATATAGCTTTTACCATGTCATCTTGGGTGAACAGACGATTCAGAGACAAGTTTACAATGGGTAACATGGTTGAAACGGTAGACAGGGTTGTGAAATGCAGGGGAGGGTGAATCAGAAGGTAGAAAACATGACTTGGAAATATGGTGGCATCTATTGAGTTTTTTTCCATAGCTCCTTTGTATCATCTTCTCTGAGGGGCGGTGGTAATATACCAACTATTCAGGCAACTGACGGCTGGAAGGGTCAAGGCAATCATGAGGTTGATATGTGTCAATCGGAGGAAGTTCGAGGAGTATTTTTAGTCATATTCCACAATGACTGTGATCACAGCCCTTTGCCTATACATGACAGATGATGGCAAGATTGATTTCAAAAATATCACTTCTCTGATCTGGATTATTTGAATATATACAATATATACTGAAAACAAGCCATGTTGTTTTGAACAATACCCACAAGCTACACAGCTGCTATAATTATTCATGCAGACATCATCATTTGATGCCTGTCGCTAGTGTACGACATAATAAGAATGAACGGAACAGGCCGTCGACACTAACAAAGCGAGAGCTGAGAGGTTCAATACCACATTCAAGGGCACCTTGTGATGGGGATCTCGCAATTCCATTATCTTAAAGTAATACACCAACGGGGATTCTTTCAGGTTTAGTGGCATCTGAACCTCGTGTAGGTTGTTCCGGCTTGTATGAATGAACCCTATCTGTACCTTCGCGAATACAAAGGGCCAAGGAAAGGGGGACTGGCTAGCTCATGGAAAACACGCGTTTTGATGAACATGAGGATAGAGAAACGTCATCTGGCCAGGCGAAGCCAAAGATGGGTTATCGCTTCTTTGACAGCCGAATCGTTCCACGTGACACTCAACTAAAGCAAAGTTTTGCGGACAACTCTCGGACAACTCTTGGTTCTCTCCTCCATCTCAGAGGCCCATCAGTCTCTCTGCCATGGTGACGACGATCGACCTCGTCATCCCTCGGGGTATCGTTGACTCTTCGTTCATCCTGAGGGTCCTCTCCCCCTTTCTTGCCTTGGTCGCAACCATATCCTTACTGTTCCAGCAGCCCCAGCCTGCCAGGTCTCCTTCAGTCATCACCTCGGTCGTTATTGCAAACTTTATACCTCGCAGGGCTTCCATCCTCTCTTTGTTATCCCTCGTTTCCATTTCGTATTTCCTTGATGGGATAACGTTTGTGGTATCCACCATTCTTGACAAAGTATGGCCCCGACATACCGGGATTGAAATCAACACCGTCATTGGTGTTGCCGCCTTTGCCGGACTAGCTGCACTAGGTGCTTGGAAGGATGTTAGTGGTGCCAAAGTATGGACTCTGCGTCGAATCAAGGTCGCAGTGACGTTGGCATTGCTGTTGGATGCGAGTTTGGTTGTGCTGATTGGTCTCAAGATCCGGGATGAACGCGACGGTAATTCATTATGCAATCACCTAACGTATCTTGGTTAATCGCGTCCTAGGCATTCCCCATACACCTGATTCATCAATTCCACTACAGGAGTTACTTCATTTTGCCTTCCCGGCCTTCCGTGTTTTGCTCTTGACCCTTTTGCTCGCCGCTTTGTCGTCCCCGCGTGTTGTTTATACATCCGTTGGAACAGAAGATAATAATATTTTACAGGCTACAGACAGCACTTTCCTCTTACCTTCCGATACGAGCAGACATCTGTCAAACACTAGTTCTCCAATTGTGTTTCCAAAGGCCAACAAATATGGAACGTTTCGCGACCCTCGTTCCAATCTTCATTCTTCTACTCCTGCCACCAGGGCGACTACACCCACTCCATCCATTGGGTTTGATAAAGTAGGTCTTTTTTGATGACCTTTGATCCTCTAGGTCTTTAACATGCAACAGCTTGAGGCTAAACATGAAATATCTCTCGAGCCAGGTTGGTCTGAGATTTGGTGCCGCTTAAAGCGGATAACACCATACCTCTGGCCATCTAAGAGCAGGCATCTGCAGTTCTTGGCGGTAAGTCATACTACATTGTCTATATTCCGTCTTTGCTCATCTCTCTTGAGACAACCTGTGTTCTCGTTCTCCTGGTAGAGCGTGTTGTGAACGTTGGTGTTCCGTTCATCCTTGCAAAACTGGTGGATATCCTCGAGGGACGCTCATCATGGTCTGTATGGGGATGTCTGTTTGGCTACGTCGGTTTGCGATTTTTGCAAGGCAGCGGTGGGTTGGCTGCCATTCGGGATGTGAGTCCGGTCTGGTTTTTGCTTGCTCATGCCCAATTTGATGGTGTGTAGTCTCTTTGGGCGCCTGTTATGCAGTACTCGGATAGGGGTACGTTATACCTGTTCTTTGACGCCTTTTACCCATGAGCTCCACAGAGATGTCCCAACTCTCATTTGATCACATATTGAATTTGTCGTTCTCCTGGCATACTCAACGAAAGACTGGAGAAGTTTTGCGAGTATTGGACCGTGGCGCTGCTATCAATCACACTTTCGAAGTATGTACGAGTTCATGTTTCGGTGGAGGGTTACTCATATCTTTTCCAGTTAATTCTCTTTAACATCATTCCAACGTTTGTTGACATCATTGTTGCTCTGGTTCTTTTTTGTATTATTTTCGATTGGCAACTAGCAATGGTGGTCTTTCTTGTGATGTTTGCTTATGGTCAGCGACCATCTACTCTCATGAATATCTTATCTACTTATTTGGTTTGGTTTTAGTTGTTGCCAGCGTCGCCCTAACCAAATATAGAACTCGTGTTAGGCGTCAGATGAATGAACGTGATGTGGTAGGTCCTTCGTCATTACATGCGCCAAAGTCTCATCAAGTTCAGGTCACGCGTGGCATTCACACCGATTGCCTCCTCAACTATGAGACGGTCAAATATTTCAGTGGTGAAGAGCACGAGGGCGACAGATATCGAGATGCCATTCGCGAATATCAGGGACTCGAATATAAGGTCATCAGTGCGTAATTCAATTGGACTTTGTGAAATCCCTTTTTAATTATCTCTCTTTTAGTCTCACTCAATTTGTTGAATCTCGTCCAAAGCTTCATAATCACTCTTGGCCTCCTTATTGGGTCTCTCATAGTCGCCGCTCGTAGTATGCAACGGCCAGATAATGGGTCACGAGATTTTGTCTTGTTCATCACATATCTGACGCAGGTGATGGTGTTTTCATTTTCTGATCATTCAGACATTGATCTTTTGAAGCTCTATGGACCCCTGAATCAATTGGGGTACATCTATCGATCTGTCAATCAATCGTTGGTGGATACTGAACGTCTACTCGCATTGTTGAACGAATCCACAGAAGTCGACGATAAACCAAATGCTCCTGACCTTCTTGTCTCCGACGGCGAAATTGAATTTGGTGTGTGTTGATATAAGCTTAAAAGTACTGTTGTTATAATGTTTGGTAGAAAATGTCAGCTTCTCTTATGATCGCCGTACTACAGCTCTCCATGGTGTATCGTTCAAAGTTCCAAAGGGGTCTTCAGTCGCTTTAGTGGGAGAGTCTGGAGCGGGGAAGTCAACGATCCTTCGGCTGTTGTATCGATTCTATGATTTGGGTGAGGGTGAAGGACGCATCCTCATTGACGGCCAGGATATCAGGTATGAAACTCTTACCTGCCAATCATCCAATGCTTATAAATGTTCAGGGACGTCACTCAGAAAAGTCTTCGTCGTGCGATTGGCGTTGTCCCACAAGATTCTGTTCTCTTCAATTCCACTATAGCTTATAACATTGGGTGTGTTGGTGTTGTTCCACCCAGTCTGTTGTTTTTC
>Ga0153944_1000876_pt1 | contig 12694 bp, 8 predicted proteins | sample TSNJ028MetaG_FD_104703 | JGI IMG/M metagenome (GOLD analysis project Ga0153944, IMG submission 104703) | Attine ant fungus gardens microbial communities from New Jersey, USA - TSNJ028 MetaG | ecosystem: Host-associated > Fungi > Mycelium > Unclassified | place: USA: New Jersey, Wharton State... | reverse complement strand
TAACCTGATATTTGAAGAATCAGTGATTCCCAGAATTCTGGCTGAGCCATACGGTAACTGCGTGCTTTTAGCTGCGCCAAGCGGATCAGGTGATGAAGCGTACGTGGAATTGAATAAAGACCGGACAATTATGCGTATCGCCAAAGATATCCGGCAGTTGAACCATATTGATGGGGAATTGCTGGGTGTCAGTAAGATTTCTTTTGCTTTGTATGAGAAGATGCTGGAATACTATGAAGACAATACGAACCCTTTACTGAACTATGAATATGTAATTGAGAATATAGGCCGGCTATACAATATTTATGGAATGCTGGGAAATGATTTGGTGTGGATGCTGATTGAAGATGAAGCAATGCTTAAAAAAGCAGAAGATATCATCTATCCAAAGATTAAGAAAAGGGGTGTTAAAGCTAAAGAGAATCATGCCAGAAAAATTCTGCAGCAATGTATGGGACTGACTGAGGACAGTATTCAGAAATTTCAGGTTGGCGGAGGGATGACGAATACCAACTATTTTGCAACGGTTGATGGGAAGGATTATATCCTGCGGATTCCGGGAGCTTGTACTGACGAGATGATCAACCGGAAAAGCGAACAGCATAATGCTGCTCTGGCTAGTACACTGGGTATCAATCCCCAAACTGTTTACTTTAATACGGATACAGGGATTAAAATTACCGAGTGCATCAGGAATGCCAATACCCTGAATGGGAAAACTGCAAAGCTGGAGTCCAGCATAAAGAAAACAACTGCAATTCTGAAAAAGCTGCATCAATCGGATGTGCGGTTGTATGGAAGTTTTTCTGTTCAGATTGAGTATGAAAAATATAAAAGTCTGATTGCAAAAAGTAATGGAGAATATTATCCTGGTTTTGCTCAAATGGATGAATTTTTCTATAAAGTGCAAAACCGTCTGAGTGAGATTGGCTTAGAGTGCCTGCCTTGTCATAATGACTTGGTAGCAGAAAATTTTATAGAAGATGATGAAGGGCGGATGTATTTGATTGATTGGGAGTATGCAGGGTATCATGACCCGGCCTGGGATTTAGCATCCCATCTGATTGAATGTGAATTTTCACCGCTGGAAGAAGAACTTTTTTTGCAGTATTATGACCCGGAGGGAATCAGCAGGAAATGCCAGGAAAAGATTCTGTTGTTTAAAATCAGCCAGGATATTCTCTGGAGTGCCTGGACAGTGTTAAAAGAGGCCAATGGGGAAGATTTTGGTGGATATGGAATAGGGCGGCTTAAACGTGCTGCTCAGATGAAAGAGGAGTATGAGGATTATTATGGGAAAATTTAAGAAAGATACAGGCATTGATTGGGTTATTACCATTGTACCATTAGTGATTATCGGAGTACTGTCCGTTGTGTTGATGTGTTTTCCGGAGCATTCACAAAATGCCGTACAGCAGCTGCGGAATATTTTTGTAAATGATCTTGGATTCTTTTACATCCTTCTGGGGCTGGCAATGATATTAATAGCAATTGGGGTTGCTTTTTCCAAGTATGGCAGCATTAAACTGGGAAATCTGGAAAAACCGCGGTACAACACATTCAGCTGGGGAGCGATGATTTTCACCTCTACCATGGCGGCTGATATATTATACTGGTCTTTGATTGAGTGGAGTTATTACTATACGGCCACACCATTTGCCATGGAAAATATGACGTCGGCACAAAAACAGGATTGGGCATCGGCATTTCCGCTGTTTCATTGGGGACCGATCCCCTGGGCCTTTTATATCCTGCCGGCATGTGCCTATGGCTACATGATGTTCGTTAAGAACCGAAAGCGCCAGACCCTTTCGGAAGCCTGCCGTCCGATTTTAAAAGGCCAGACTGATAAAGGGCTGGGCCGGTTTATCGATATATTTGCTATTGTTGGTTTATTAGCCGGGACGGCCACAACCTTTTCGCTGGTTACACCGCTGCTGTCCGAAGCGGTTGGCGCAATATTTAACATTGAAGCGACCACGATGACCTCAATCGGAATACTGATGTTAATTGGTCTGGTATTCATTGCAGCAGTATTGAAGGGGATGAAAGCGATATCCTATCTGGCCAATATCTGTGTGGTTATTTTTGTTGTATTGCTGGCTATCTTTTTCTTGTGCGGACCGAAAATATATATCATTGAAACAGCAATTACCGGCATTGGGACGGTGGTTAACAACTTTTTTCAGATGTCAACCTGGATGGATCCGCTGCGCGCGTCCGGGAGCGGTGGATCCGGATTTCCTCAGGACTGGACGATATTTTACTGGGCTTACTGGATTGCCTGGTTTGTTGCAACACCTTTCTTTATTGCAAGGATATCAGAGGGACGAACGATTAAGCAGACTATCCTGGGCGGATTATCCTGTGGCTTGTTGGGAACCTATACTTCCTTCAGCGTGTTTGGGAACTTTGGCCTGCACCTTCAGACCAGTGGAAAAGTTGATATAGCGGGGATGATAGCAACGGGGGAAGCACCGGCGAAAGTGATCCTGCAGATTTTTGATCAGCTGCCCATTACAAAAATTGCTTTAGTGGTTCTGATTTTTGCCATGATCGCATTTTACGCCAGCACATTTGATGCCATCACCCTGGTGGTAGCCAGTTATTCGGAAAAGAATCAAGATGCTAATAAAGAACCACGGAAGAAGCTGCGTGCATTCTGGTCCTTTGTATTTCTGCTGCTGCCGGTAGCTTTGATGTTCTCTGACAGTACCCTTTCCAGCCTGCAGACTATTTCCATTGTGGCAGCTTTCCCGCTGGGGATTATTATGATCATGATTGTAGTCAGTTTCTTTAAAGAGTTGAAAACGAGGAAAGAATGAGGGGGAATAGTAACGAACTGTAACAAAAAAATAGAAAATTAAGAATGACTTAATTTACAGGCAGAATATCTTTATGTTATAATACTAGCCATGAAGTCTAGAAGAAAAAAACTACTATGCTGGATATTGTTGTTCCAGCTGCTAATCATACACATTTTGGAGGGAGCACAGAATGTGTATGCTGACCTTGAGTCGGCAGACGTCTTCCAAGATTCTCAATGGGGGTTATTATTAGAATATGAACTGGATAATGATATTGAGAATTTTCAGTCCATTTGCGTTACGGATCAGTACATTGTATGTTTGGTGAACTCGTCGAATAAAGAGGCGATACCGGACAGATTAATTGCATTTTATAAAAATGATACGGATGAAAATGGGGAACCTGTTGAACAATATAGTTATGCAAAGACTGTCTGCGAAACGGATTATGAGCATGGCAATGGAATGACTTATAATCCCGAGACAGATGAAATCATTATAGCCGGAGGACATCCATTAAAGCAGGAGAATTTTGGCTGTCTTTTTGTCGTGGATGCACAAACGCTGCAGTTTAAAAGGAAGATTCAGATTTCATCGGAATGGAGAGTGCGGGCAGTATCTTATTGTGCAGATAAAAAGGGCTATCTGGTGCAAAGCTGCAAACTTAACAACTATCGTTTTGTAGAGGTGGATATGGATTTTCAGATAACTCGTGAGTTTTTTGGTGACATTTCCATTTCGAAAAAAGAAACATTTCAGGATTTTGAAGTCTGTGGGAATGATATCATTACTGTACCATTTGAAAAGGGGAATTCATATAACGGAAGTGTTTTCTTATATTCCAGAGATGATGGCGGTCTTGTTGGGAAGTATGAGTTGGATCTGCCTTCGGGCGCCAGCGCTGTTGAGGCTGAATCTGTTGCAGAATTGTCACCGGGGGTGTTTTTGCTGGGCTGTGCTATGGGTGGGCCGCGTAGGATTGCACTTTATCAGGCGGAACTGCCGATGGTCTATAATATAACTACCACGATAGAATATGGAACGATTGCAGAAAGTGTAGAGAAAACCCCTTATGGCAGCAAAGCGACAATTGAATATCAGCCGGATGAGAATTTTGAGATAAGTGAAATCCGGGTGGATGGAGCAGCGGTTGATATTGACCAATATAAGGATAGTTATACATTCGATGAAATTACGGCAAATCATCAGATTGAGGTGAAATGCACAGAAATTCCTCAGTTTGAGATTACAACATCGGCTGTGAATGGGAACGTAGCTGAAACCCAGATGATTCGACGAGATCAGGATTTTGTTATTGATTATAAACCGGAAGAGCATTATGAATTAGAGCAGCTGCTGATTGACGGAAAAGCAGTTGAACAAGATGTGGAAGCGACTTCTTATACCCTTGAAAATGTCCAGGAAGCCCATTCGGTTGAGGTGAAATTCAAAGAAATCCCCTTCTTTCCGATCACCGCCATGGCAGAACATGGAAAGGTATCCGCTGGCAAGACGAATGTATACAGAGATCAGAATTATACACTATCCTTCCAACCAGATAATGATTATATCCTGCAGGAAATATATGTGGATGGTGAAAAGACAGAATTTGCTGAAGATCAAAGTGAGTTGGTCCTGCTGGATGTTCAGAAAGAGCATGACATCCGCATTGTCTACCGATGGAAATATCAGATTGTTTTAGTGTGCATTCTGGCCGCTATGGCAATTACTTTGCTTGGCTATCTGTTTCTTACGATTAAGCGCTACCGGAAGAAGCACAGATGGCGTAAGGAAAGACAGGAATGGAAAGAAAGCTTGGCTAAGGAAAAGTGTTAATTCAATAATTCGCGGAGGAAATGAAATGATTTTGAAGATAATCCTCTTTTGTATTACTATGTTGGTGATGCCTTTTATGGTGGGCATGCTGTACCTGGGAAAGTCTAAGGAACGATTAGAAGAGCCTGTTATGCTGCGTTATCTGCAAGGTATCGTTACAATATGGGGAATCTTTCAGATTGTTGCAATACCTTTGATTTTTATGGGGGAACGCCTTACTCTGCTTACCAGCATTATGGGAGGAATTGTGTCCGCATTATGCCTGTTGTCACTGATACTGAATTTTAAAAGAATTCCGTATATAATTATGGCGCCCTTTCGACAGATAAAATCAATGCCATGGCAGATGTGGGTTGCAGTTCTTTTGGTTTTGCTGCAGACATTCTTATTGGTGCGATATTGCCATATTGATGATGATGATGCCTTTTATGTTGCATCTTCGGTAACGGCAGTTGAGACAGATACGATTTTTTCCATAAATCCCTATACCGGAGCGGTATATAGTGTGCTGCCGTCCCGATATGTGCTGGCCCCGTTTCCGGCTTTTATTGCGGTGATTTCACAAATTTCAGGGATTCATTCGACGATAATTGCCCATACCTTGCTGCCGGCAATTTTGATTCCGCTCTCTTATATAGTATTTGGATTAGTGGGGAGTCGGATTTTGAAAAGAGATAAGCGTATGATTGGATATTTTCTGATTCTGGTATCTGCTATACATCTATTTAGTGGTTATTCAGTCTATACCCCCGGGGTATTCCTGCTGACCAGGATCTGGCAGGGAAAAGCTGTCCTGACTAATGTGTTGCTTCCGGCTGTTTTTTGCCTGGGCTTGGTGGCTTATGAGAAAAGGCAGAAGCGAAATTGGATTATTTTATTACTGCTGATGTTTGCTGGTTGTATGGTATCCAGTATGGGCGTTTTCCTGACGGCAATGACCCTGGGGATTTTTGCGGTGATTAATGGAATTGCCAATAAAAGTTTTAAAATAGTTCTCTATAGTTTTTTATGCTGTATTCCGAACCTGATTTATGGGATAGCCTATCTTTTCATCAAGTGAGTGAGCAAATCTACACGCTGTGAATTACAGAGTAGCTCAGTGTGAATAGCAACCAAGTAATACCTGTTTTTTGTAATGGAGATAGAATGGAAAAAATAATGGAAACGGTTGTAGCCACATATGAAAAATATGTAAGCAGCAGCTGGCATATGATTTTGCTGGCAGTTGCTGTAGTGCTGATACTTTTTTTTGCAAAAGAAAAAAAACATAAGATTATTTTTAGTGGTTATGTTATTTTGTTTGGTATTATTTATCTATGCCCACTAACAGCATGGATTATTATTAAGGTTTTTATCGGAAAATCGGTGTATTGGCGAATGTTTTGGAGTCTGCCGTCCGCATTAATTATAGCGTACGGCTTTTGCTGTTTACTTGGAAGAATTCCGGCAAGGTGGGTCAAAACTCTGATTGCTATAGCCTGTGTAGCTTGTATCAGCGTTACCGGAAAGTTTGTTGTGAATGAGGATACCTATGACGGCAATACAAACCGGTTTAAACTGCCTGCAGCGGTTCCGGAAATATGTGAATTAATAAAAAGTGATGCCCGGCAGCAGGGATTGGAAGAGGTCAAGGTAGTTGCCTGCAATAGCCTGGTAAGCTACATTCGGCAATATGATGCTTCAATCCTTATGCCTTATGGACGAAATGCCCTGCGCCATGAAGGTCTAAGCCCTAATGAGGCAGAATTGTTTGGTCTGTTCAATCTGGAGGAGACAAATTATGAAAGGCTGAACACACTTATGACAGAAGAAGAATGTAATTATTTTATTGTGTCCGACACTACCCAGAGCAGAGATAACTATCTGGCCAAGGGGTATCAGCCCGTTGGTGAAGTAGAAGTATATACCATATTTCGTACTGCACAATAGAAAGGACTAACGGCGAGAAAATTACTGGAATGTTTAGGAGTATAACTTATGAAGAAAGTTTTATTTGTTGCTAAAGTGGTTCGGCTTCATATTAACCTGTTCCATCTTCCCTATATTAAGTGGTTTAAAGAGAATGGTTGGCAGGTAGATGTAGCAGCCAGCAATGACTTTAAAAATCCGGAAGAATGCAACATCCCATATTGTGATAATTTTTATCCTATTTCAATTAAGCGCAGTCCGCTTCGGAAAGAAAATTTACAGGCAATTCGTCAGCTGCAGGATTTGATAGAAAAAGAAGAATATCAGATTGTTCATTGCCATACCCCGATGGGAAGCGTAGTTGCCCGTATTGCTGCGGCCAAATCGCGTCGACGGGGAACAAAAGTCCTGTATACTGCCCACGGATTCCATTTCTATAAAGGCGCACCGTTGTTCAACTGGATTGTATATTATCCGGTTGAACGAATTCTTTCCCGTTTTACCGATGTATTGATTACCATTAACCGTGAAGACTATAATCGGGCTAAGCATTTAAAGGCTAAGCAGGTTGAGTATGTTCCCGGAGTTGGGCTGGATATTGATAAATTCCATCAGGTGTCCGATGTGGCCGAGGTAAGGGGTGCATTAGGACTTGCTAAGAATGATATTTTTGCGATTACGGTAGGAGAATTAATCAAACGAAAGAATCAGATTACCTTAATCCGAGCAGTTGCAAAGTTAGGAAATCCCCATTTCCATCTATTTATCTGCGGCGATGGTGTGGAGCATGAGACACTTGTCGCCCAAATTAGGCATTTGGGGTTGGAAGGACAAGTGCATTTATTGGGATTTCGCAAAGATGTTTACCGACTTTGCGGCTCAGCTGATCTTTTTCTCTTTGTTTCTTTACAGGAAGGGCTGCCGGTAGCTGTGATGGAGGCAATGGCTTGTGGTTTGCCGGTGATTTGTTCGGATATTCGTGGCAACAAAGAGCTGATTACGCAGGGGAAGGGTGGCTATCTGGTAAATCCAACCGATATCAACGAAACTACCCAGTGTATTCGCCAATGCCTGGAAAAGCCGGAGCAGATGAAGCAGATGAAGCAATATAACAAAGAAAAGATTAAAAAATACCGGATGGATGTAGTGATTGATCAGATGGCCGGAATTTACCGGTCGGTTATGTAAATTTTTCGATAGCTACTGTGTGTGCGGTAAAAATATACAGGATGGAGGAAATGATGAAAAAAAAAATAATGCCTTTTATTAAATACTGTAAGCTGATTTATCATCTCTATTATTACCTAGGCACCGGTTTTCTGAATTTCTTAAAACTGTTTGTAAAAACCGAGGACAAGTTGATTCTTTTTAACAGTTTTGGCGGCCAGAAATTTGATGATAGCCCCCGGGTGATTTATCAGGCGATGATTCAGAGTCCTGATTTTGCCGGATATGATTTTGTATGGGCGTTTTTGGAACCAGAGCGATTCGATATTCCGGTGGGGAGAAAAATAAAGGCAGATACATTTGGCTATTTCTTAACAGCGCTGAAAGCGCGATGCTGGATTACTAATTCTTCGCTGGAGAGAGGGCTGGGATTCACTGGAAAGCATACCTTTTTCTTAAATACATGGCATGGAACACCGATCAAGAAGATGGGGAGGGATATCAAAGCCGACAATCAGTCGTTTGTCAGTAAAAACACATGGAATATGGATGTCATGACGGCTCAGAGCAGATACGAAGCCGAGACATTTACCCATGCATTTGATTTGCCAAGGGATGTCTGTCAGGTGTGTGGCCTGGCCCGGAATGATATCCTGAATCGGGCAGATGAGGCGATGCAGAAACAATGCCGCCAGGAACTGGGAATCGGGGAAGAAAAAAAGGTGATTCTTTATGCACCAACTTTCCGGGAGTATCAGAAAAAAGAAAATATGCAGTGTATACTCCAATTACCGGTAGACTTTGGAGTATGGAAAGAGAAACTGGGGGATACTTATATTGTACTGTTGCGAGCGCATTATGAAGCGGTACAGAATATGGATATTGAACAATATAAAGGATTTGTAGTTGACGTAACAAGGTATCCTTCTTTGAATACCTTAATGATTGCTTCCGACATACTTATATCCGATTATTCCAGCATTTTCTTTGATTACGCAATATTGAATCGCCCGATGTTGTGTTTTGCGTATGATTATGATAAATATGAGGAAAGCCGAGGTATGTATTTTGATGTTCGTAAGTGGCTGCCAGGAGGGACAATTACCCAAGAGGCGTTGCTGGAGCTGATCACAGGGCTTCAGAATGAAGCAGCATATCAGCAGGCAGTGGAGAAAACAAGGACTTTTCGCGATTCCTTTGTGGAAGTCTACGGAATCGCCACAGAAAATGCCATAGAACTGATAAAAAAAGGAATGAGGGCACAAAACGCCTCGCGGAATAGTAGGTGTAAACAGTAATGAATAGTGAAGGGGTGGGAATAAAGGCTTTCTCAAAAACCATCTTTATTATTTTGATATCCCTTTTTTAAAAATCGTATCAAAGTCAACTCGCTCATAAACCTCAAGATTCCCTCCACGTGTTGCATTATAAATTTTCACTCCACATTTACATGAGAATTCCTCTAGTCTGCTATATGCATATATGGATTTATCAATACTGAATTGAGCTGCTGCATCCACTGACTGCTGTTCCTTATCCAGCTCCTTATTAATCCGCTTAATATCCTTATCGATAATCTCCTGTGGCAGATAACTAGATATAAAATGCCCATTACTCCCAAATGCATTGGTACAGTCTACTCCCAGTAAATATATCTCCTTAAACCCCATAAAGATAGCCAATTCAATGATAAATGAAGTAACCGTAGCCTCAGACGGATAATAATAAGATAAGAACTGTTTGCTGGGCCGGTATGGGGTCATTCTATAATTTCTGACATATATAATGTCCTTCGGCTTTTCCTCCAGAATATTATATACTGAATAATTCGTAAACAAGGGACTTGAAATATTCTCTTTATACTCTGCCGCCAGCTCACGTGCACAAATCATATCAATAGTGCAATGGAATGTAGGGCGCCATCCCGTTTGGTCAAATATTTTATAAATCATATTACTTCCAAATGTATATTCATGTACCAGGGTATCTAAATCCGCAGCCTTCAAACTAGGCCCATTCCCTATAATAAAACAACGCTCACCCTTAAACTTATCGCGATATGCATAAAGTTTCTTAGTATTCTTCGAAAAGCAAATACCATGTTTCCGCCCTTGGTGAAGAATCATTTGCCATAATAGAGAAAACGCCCTTCTCCCTTTCCGAAAATATTTTTTAGCAAACTTGCTCAATTGCTTTTCATCCCGATTATTCATTGCTCTTTCTTTACTCCTTTATACTCATCTTTATCTACGTGATGGAAATCTCAGTATTCATGAACCAATAAATTGCTATAGTCATTATATTACCATAATCCATTTATTTTATCAAAAACAAAATGATATGATCAACACATCGCAGGCATTCTCTGCCACTATAATTGTTACTGTTCACTCCGTGACCAGTAACACGCTTCGCGATGCACAGAAATTATGCATCTTGCATAATTTCGCGCTTGCAATCCTCGGATTTTCTGTGACTTCCGCTTTGCTTCACTCACAAAAAATACCTCGCGGGATACTGGCTGTGAACAGTAACCACAGTACGCCGTAATATGAGTTGTTTTGTTTGATTGAAGCCATCAACTGTGGTATGATATAAAAATACAAATTATAACTTAATTTAAATTTTTAAAGGAGGAGGATTTTATGAGTAAAACCAAATTTTTCAGAACTATGGCGATGATTTTGTGTATTACAATATTTACAGCTGTTCCTTGTTATGCAGCAGCATACTATTCCAAGACAGCAAGGTTGGTGGATATAACAAAGGTACCAGGAGTGAGCACTGCCCAAGGATTTGCCGCGGGGACAACCTATCTGTATTCAGTTAAAACGAATAGTGCTGATACAAAGGCGGTTATCTTAAAAACGAATATATCCTCCAAGAAAACAGTACAATTAATAGATGAGGATACAGGTCTGGCATACAATAATTATTTAGGGCATGGTAATGATATAGCATTATTTGGCATTAATGGAAGTACTAATTTATACATAGTTGATAGGCGTTCGGGCAGTGCAAAAGTTACAAGGGTTAAGATGACAGGTTCAACGACTTATAAAAGAATTGGAACATATACTACAAAGTTTAATGGTTCTAACTTATCCATGTCTGGGGTTGCTGGTGTAAGCAAATCAGATTCAGGTGTAGAATTACTATTTATGCGGGACGAGACATTTTATAGGGGATTTATAGGAGTAAATGCAACAAGCGGTAATGTAAATCTCACCAAGGCTTTTACGATGGATAGGAAAAACACGTTAGTAAATGGTAAAAAGGTTGCCAATCTTGATCGTTATATAACTCAGGGGATAGCTTATTATAATGGCAAATTATATGTAACAGCGCATGGAGCAACAATTCAACCAAATGTAAGTGCCATATTAGTATTTGACAGTCCTTTAGCAGCAAATAATCAAGGAAAAATACTGCAGGGCTCAGGCACCTCTTTTAGAATAACAAGCAGTTCATATAGCGTATATGAAATAGAAGGTTGTGGTATATCCAATGGAACTATGTATTTTAATTGTAACAGAAAGGATCCCGCGGGTGTAAGAAATCAGGCAATCTGTTATTTTACTGATTTTTCAGGTTAATAAAATATTTGAACTTTTATCATAATGTATCTGGGTCGTTGCAAAAAATAGAATAACGGTTTCCGAAGAGTCCGCTAATCGCCCGTCTTCCAATAATATTTTTTTCACCGTCAAAATGACGAAGCCTCTCTTCTCTGAAAAAAATTGATTTCGTCTGTTCCAAGATATGGTTTAGACGAATCTATATCTGTGTGTCCAAATATCTGGCTGAGCTCATCAACTGAAATGTCAGTTTCGAGCGTTCTTTTTCCCAATGAACGTCTGAAACTGTGCATTCTCAGCTTGGGTTTCGTTGTGTCATTCCGCCAGTCGATATCTGATTTGCTGAGGCTGACTATATCACAAGCCCGGGAAATACTCTTTTATATCTGCGGCCCATCTGATGGTTTTGTGCAGAGCACGTCATGAATATAATTCCAATTAGGCAATGGCTTTATTTTAATGTTTACATAAAACTATGGAAACTCAAGATAAATATTTCTTTAAAATGAATAGGTTCTGTAGTATAATAGAACGGAATTGTGTAAAACATATGGACTAATTGAGAGAATAGAAGATGAACAATAGAAGAAACTTTGAACAATACAAAAGAATAATGCGTTTTTTCTCAGCCTTATTTTTACTGGCACTGGAAACGAATGTTTTTATCTATGTGTGGTTTCGATATTACAATCAGGAGCTGAGACGTCCTTATCAAGGTACAGGAAACTTATTGATGATCTTGGTTTATGTGGTACTGCTGTGCGTATTTATGGCAGCTTTTGGCGGTCTGAAGATTGGTTACATGAAGAAAGCCCATGTAATCCTTGCGCAAGCCTTGTCGATTGTAACCATGCACATTGTTGTTTTTGTCCAGATTTTGCTGATATCCGGTAAGCTGTACCGGCTGACATTTTTACTGTCGGTTACTTTAGCTATGACAGCGGTCGATATTGTCGTTGCCGCCGTTTGTATTCAGGTGTTCGACTGGCTGTATTATAAGTTGTTTCCGCCCCGGAAGCTGCTTCTTGTGTATCAGGACTGGCAGCCGGAGGCGCTGATTGAGAAAATGCATTCACGACAGGATAAGTTTAAGATCTGTGAGTTTATTAATATCAAAGAAGGTTTTGAAAAAACCCAGGAGCGCATTATGGAATATGATGGAGTAATTCTATTTGACCTTCATGCCAAAAAACGAAACCATCTGCTTAAATTCTGTTATGAAAAAGAAATTCGAACATACACTACGCCTAAAATTTCAGATATTATCTTGATGAATGCTGAAATCTTACACCTCTTTGATACACCGCTTTTGCTTTCCAGAAACTTTGGTTTAACCGTTGAACAAAAGTTAATAAAGAGAATGGTTGACATTGTTTTTTCCGGGTTATTTCTGATCAT
>Ga0153944_1000874_pt1 | contig 12699 bp, 18 predicted proteins | sample TSNJ028MetaG_FD_104703 | JGI IMG/M metagenome (GOLD analysis project Ga0153944, IMG submission 104703) | Attine ant fungus gardens microbial communities from New Jersey, USA - TSNJ028 MetaG | ecosystem: Host-associated > Fungi > Mycelium > Unclassified | place: USA: New Jersey, Wharton State... | reverse complement strand
GACCAGGAGTATCCTGTCAGACCAGCATTTTCGTTGTTGACAAAACTTCTTGATGACTTTACGGCCAAAGTACCCCAATCTTTGTTCAAGAACCCAGGATCAATATCGTTCCCAGATATCAACGCGTATATACAAAAGTACCAAGATCCGCGCCAAGCAGATACAATCATGCGTGTACAACAGGAACTTGATGAAACAAAGATAATCCTGGTGAGCATTGTTACTCAAAGAAATGGAAGAGCTCAGGCCAACAGATGCACAGCATAAGACGATGGAATCAGTCCTGCAGCGCGGCGAGAAGCTTGATACTCTAGTCGAAAGATCCGAATCGCTTTCGGCGCATTCGAAGGCGTTCTACAAGACTGCAAAGAAAGTATGTAATATCACTGATTTATTTGATATTCGACTCACCGCTTCCTTCCAGCAAAACAGTTGCTGTACTATCATGTAATGTTTATATACCGTACGCTTTGTTTATACTGGAGTATGAAGTGGATTAATGCATGATTTAGAACGAGTTGCAACCGGTGTGAAAACATTCCCATCTCACTAAGACATTGGTGTGAAGGACCCGACCAGGGCGCAGAACTGAATCACATCAAGAATATCAAGATGCATCATGGTTACACAGTGCATAAGCTGCATGTAAGCTTTGCTCGGTCCAATGAAATGGACTGAGGCTATGGTGTAAAATCAATGCTCGCTGTCTGCGCAGTGCCATAGGACCCGCCTATCAGACCTAATAATTAGTCTGTTTGCAATTTTGGTTGGCACTCTCCCAGACTATGTTGGTGCCATTCTCGGTCTTGTGCGGGATGGGTGTGACTGACGACTCGACCCTCTCATGGTAACTTCCAACGAATCATCAGATGCCATCTTCGACAGGAAATGCGGGAGTTAAATCATTCATTTTCACCCAAAGGCCAACATAACGTTGTTTCGGCTGAATTGGTTTTACTTTACCGCTGACACGCAACTCTCTCAGAAGAGAACATTCGATAGTATGAGGAGCTCGCTGTAGTGTCTCGCCCAGGTTTTAGCATAGCCTCTGTTGCAGATTTTAGGGAGGCTGCTTCACCGGCAGGTTGAAAGGAATACCACCCACTCAATGGGAATTTGGCGGAAGAGCGTTGGTCGGACGCTGATGTTATTACCTGGGATTGATTTCTTCAAAAGACAAGCCTGCTTGGACGGCAGATTCCGAAATGCAGACCTTGCGGAGATTCTTCAGAATGCGACTCAAGAGGTGGCTGATGCTTTCAAGGCGCGTGTGATTCCCGGATGGATGGGAGTCGTCGAAATCCTTGGCATTGAGTAATCCCGCGAATGGGCGTGTGCTCAGTATGTTCTCCTAAGTCAGATTGGTCTTAGTTGGCCTGACTGATTGACCCATAGCTTAACGAGTTCAAAAGTCTGCCGACATCGTGCGCTACATCTACATTAATTCAACTCTCGTTAATGACTTCAAATTCCGGGACCGGTCTCAGAAACACGCCCAGGGGCTGGTCGAATTACCGAGAAGAGTCTCGACAATGCTAATAGCCGTTCAGTAAGTTTGTTGCCAATGAATTCATGATCTTGAATGTTTGATTTAATATTGGTCCAGCCCTTGGATGTTCTTGACTGGTTCTAGAAGAAGTCTGAGTCCGCCAAATACCTGAAGGACCCTTGTGTTAAGTTTGGCAATGTGTCTCACGCAGAATTGGCTATCAACATCTTCAATGCTATCATTCCCACTGTCGTACTATTTTATAAAGTCACTGTTCAGGTAGTAGATTTTTTTCCTCGACGATGCGACGATTCATCAGGGAAGTGCAAACGAGCATGATTTTTCCCAAAGGATTATGTGGCATGTCCGTGAAGCTCTCCATCTCCGTCCACTGGTGAGTTGGTCATCCTCTTGCTTTTCAACCATCTTCATCAACACATCGTGCAGTATGCCGGCGTCTATCGCACTGCGGTGGTCCCTGTCCCTGCTTATAATATCAAGCTTGAGGATTGGGTGTTTGTGGATATCGCGAAAGCGAATGTGCGTTAAGCCCTGTATACTGGAATTTCACCACTAATTGGTCATAACAGGAATCTCTGGGACCAATCCCTGATTATACTTGTGCAAAGAATGCCGGCGAGCATCGTGTAGCGGTGGAATGCATCAGCTAACTCACCTAGTTAACGTCCGGGGGTACTTAAGCTAGTGAAAGGCAAAAGGCGACTGATGTAACACATAGGGAGAGATTCCTTGTATACAACCAATGATGTAGTGGAGACAAAAGAACGGTTTACATAAGGTAATTTGTTATATATGTACGAGATAAGATTATTGAACAATACTCCAGCCGGCGAGCACCGGAACGATCACGGTTTAAACATGACGTTCCAGACGTTAGGTCGCTTCGTTTTGCAAATACCTTTGAGCAGGTGTGAACCCATGAGGAAGTCAACACGCCTGACACCCGCCTGCTTCTCTCTTTCTCTAGATCTTGCATCAAGTGCACGACTATGACGCTGGCGGTAGGCCAGAGAAATTGCATTTTGTTTCTCAAGGCTTTCCCGTTGATACTCTTCCTTCGATACGCGTAACCGTAGTGCTCTGTAGAACCCGCCAAGGACGTCGCTGACAGTGACAAAGGGAAGGACAGAAGATGATATTGAGATCTCCCAAGGTAAGAGGGGGGATACAAGTGAAAGCGAGGGGACGGGAGGAAGGGTAGCTGATTCATTGCGAACCATATTGACAAAGGAGTGTCCATACACAACTGGGTTCATGGCTGGATCGACTGAAACGTTGAAGTCGAACGTTGGCGCGACGAGGATACCGTGCATTTCCAATGACACTGGCGGTATGGGAGAGAGCGCATATAATGGTGAGGATTGGTAGACATAGACGAGAGGCGGATTATATACTGGAGGAGTGTAAGGCCCTGAGCTCGAGGGACTCGATGCATCAGAGGAGGGACTGTTGTCGGTAAAATGAACTTTGCGAGTGCCTTTAATCATTGGGCTTTGGACAAAGAATTGAATAGGAGCTCATTATATAGACGACTGCTGTAGATCCCGAGTCATAAGCAATGGTAAAATAAAATGGTGTCGTCGATTTCGCTGCCACGTACCCCACGCTGGATTCTTTGCAGATTGACAGCATTAGCAATACAAATGGGTTTATGTCTCCAGTTGGGTCATTGACTAGATCTGATTTCTGAATGAGTATGGCTGTGACGGACCCGAAGTTTGTCACTTGACCTTGACGATAACGCTTCACATCCTCCCACCCAGCCTCCTTCCTACCAGATAGCCCGCTGACTTCGGTTCTCATAGGCTTCTTAGCATTGTACCTTGCTTGTTATCGGATATAAATGCTGACTACGGAAAAATGTATTACACTTACTTCCTCAGGCAATCTCATATTTTTAGACCCAATAAACCACCGAGTCATTCCTTGAGCAAAAGAGGGAATTGCTCAATTTACCAACTTGGAAAACCGGAGGAGAAGGGAAAAAGTCCGCTGTGCCCTTTTCAATCCCAGCTGAGAGCCAAATGGAAGAGCTTAGCACACAGCGCAACGCAAAATAATTTGCTTCGAGCTGTTGATCAATGCAGTGATCTATCAACATCAACTAGGATTCCATGCCCTCACCGTTCTAAAATCCAGGTAGTGGCTTGGAAAGGTTTGATACGCCATCGCTACTGCTGTTACACAAGGCCGTACTACTGGTCATCATGAGCTATGATCCCAAATTGAAGTGGTCATGCGATTCTTTCAAGTGGGCTTGGTAGAGACAACCTGGGTTCATCTCATGGTATCATAGTTCTCAGGGAAAAATTTTTTTCAATGAAAGAGTGGATATAAACATGAGAAGCTGCTCATCATGTGTGTTCTCGGTCATATCGAGGTTTTACATTGGTGGCACGTTGGTGATACTGCTAAAGATCCCAGACAGATATGGGTCAAAATTGCCAATACGGCTGTCTCATTTTTCAAGCATACCAGACTGTTCTCTAAATATCGAGAGGATAGTCATGAGCATAGCAGCTCTGGAACCTGGTCTACCATCCTGTGCTTCGAATGCTCACAGCATTCGTGACATCTTGACATCGTGATACTAACAAAGCGTTTAATGATTCTATTTTTAAAATTGTTTACACCAGAGAACATGAACTGCGGAAGACATCTTTAGATCTTGCGAAAGGCGCTAGTCAACATCAAATTACCACTCTTTACCTTGTCCCTACATCAGCCCGCACCGTAGGTCTGGTATCGCTGATGTCTCTTCGTCTCGTTCCCTTGTTCCTAGGTAACTAAGTTCTAAGACAGACAGCCTGCACAGTCCTGTAGTCAAAGTTATTGATCTCAAGTATGATGTGTTTGATGACTCGGTCACTCTTCTGCTATTTCTGGCGCCATGTGATGCGCGAGCGTTACCTTGTAATTCGATGATTCCAGGTGTACGAGGCTGAGCGATTAAGGCCACTCGTAGAAGGGCCATGAATCATCTTATTGAAAATATATCTTACTTCCAAGCTTCCTGATTAGTCGATAATGTGAAGGTCGGTTACTGCATCCTCTATCAAAGCCTCTGCTCCTTCATACCTTGGCTTGATGACTGCATCATATGTCTGCGGAAACCTATACAGGGGCAACACAAAGTTAAGTTGGCAAACGCAACAGATTTTTCGAACTTACGAGATGACACCCGTCAACATCTTGGTTGAAGCAGATTTCCCTCCATCTTGAGGAGGCGTAATGGTGAAACATGCGAGGACACCTGTAACGACAGTATAAAGGGAATCAAGTGCAAAATATCGTCCAGGACAAATCCTTATATGTAAAAACAAATAAATGAAAAATGTTTGTAAAGTTGAAAGATACCAACCGTCTCCCACTTCCAAATGAATACGCCTGTGGGTCTTTCACATCTGTATCAATTTGACCACCTTTCAAGAAACGATCGGGGTTGAACTTTTCAGGTTCAGCGTAGACATCAGGATCATGTAACACAGCCCTGTTCGGATCCAGTCAACAAATCCGATGTCCAACAATCCAGGAAAAAGCTACCATATGTTCTCCACGATAACAGAGCCCTTGGGAATGAAGAAACCTTTGTAGACATCATCTTCAGTGACTACATGTGAGACAACTGCAAGGATATAAGAATCTTGATTATCAAGCCATTTGAATCAACTCACACAAAGGAGTCACATTTTGCCATCGCAACACCTCCTTGCACAAGGCATTCACATAAGGAAGGTTTGGTTGATCACTAAAGTCAGGCAAACCATCCCGACCCACCACAAGGTCGATTTCATCTTGTGCCTTCCGCTGCGTTTCTGGGTATAATATCATGGCGAGTAAAAAGATGAGATTGGAAGAGACACTCTGTGCCAAGGGTTCAGGAAAAATTCAATGAATGATATTAGCGACTTGCGGTATCAGCTCCGGCTGATAATTGATGAGCTGATAGATCCACTAGAAGAGAAGCAACACTTCCGAACCTCCAAATGCAATCCCAAGGACGTCTTGAATGATCTCGACCCTGTTGGTGTCCTCCATGCTGGCATTTTCTAGCATATCTTTGCCAATACACCGCGAAGCCTCGTTTAGCTCCTATGAAAAGGATATGAAAATCGGGAATATTTCAACCGGTCAACGCGTACCATCTTCTTCCTCAGCATGATGAAACAATCATCTCTCAATGCACGTACATACCTCTCCCAATATTTTGCTATTTTCAGGAACCCAGCCCCGGGAAACCATCGAGGCAACTGTTTGAGAAAAGGGATGAAATCCACATAGAACGTTCCGAAGATACCGGCAATCGAGAGGCTTAACATGGAGACTTCTGCAATTTCATAGAAAGGGTCGTTGTCGTCTTTGATTTCTATGCCATACACGCTTTTTATGATATTGACTGTCTGGTTACTGGCGCAGAATATTAGCGGTGTCGAGACATACTATCCCATCATTTGCAAAAACTAACCGACGCAAGTGGGTTTTGAATTCACTTGGGGAGTCAAGTAGCTGGCGAAGAAGCATTTTGCAGTGCTGAGCGTGGATAGGACGGAGCCATCGGACTGCAGATGAATTGAAATGCTGGTTGAAGATCCTCCTGCGCTCCCTCCATCTTTGGCCATAAGATTGGAAGCAGAAGTTCCAGTTCCAACCAATGCTATAGATCGTCATGGTCGGTATAAGTGGGGTCGAAAGGAAATACGCTACGTACAGTTCATTGAGCATTGGGAATCGTACTCGATCGGAATATAAGGCAGACCGCTTCTCCAATAGGTCTGCTATGGCTTGTGCAGAGTTCAAAATGATAGTCGTGCGGCCCAATTCGTTGATCGAAATAATATCACTACCTGCACAAAGGAGAACATTGGTATGAGGTCTACTTCCTCTATTGTGATCCCACCATATTGCTTGCTCCAGTTTTGGTATGTAACCCAGGGATTTTCTTGCGATGGATGAAAAAGCTTCTGCACAATCAAAGGCAGGTATTTGGGACCAGGGGGCAATGGCAAACCACGCCGAGACGATCGTTCCCGGTATTTAGAGACACCTATCACAATTGCTAGTGGTAGACACAGTAACCAAGCGACTGAGAGCCCAGGCATGGAGTAGAGCAGTGAGGAAAGAAACAATCACTGTTCCTCGTGTATTTAATCTCGTGGAGCGCCACTCTGGATATCTGACATGGTGCATGCATCTTTCCTAAAATTGCTACCAGTGAACTATTGTCAGAGCTCCTCAAGAAGCCTTCTCGTTGAGTTTCTCCGCATGCGTCTGCGATGCCTCTTTACACCCTCAAACTTAAATAACTTCAGCTTTCAAGATGGGCCAAGCCTAGCCACGACCTCAGTTCCACTTTTGTTCCTCTGTTGCTGAGCGAAGAGATGCTTCAAACCCCGAGTATGCAAACATTTTGTATCTAGGTTGACCGATAAGAAGGAGTTCTGCCGAGACAAAGAGTTATTAAAGTTTTAAATGAGTGAAGTCTAGGTCGCTTTGGGGCCTATCTAGAAGGAGGTCAGGCCTGACCAAAGCATTGCCATATTTGGAAAGCAGCATGCGGTCACTCGTAATCTGGACATCGCAGCAGGACTTGGTGAAGAGCCAGTCAGTACCCATGACATGATACATTGCATCTGAAACATGTGAACATGGGGCCATCTCAATTAACCTTTTTCGCAATGATACACGTTACCTGTACGATTGTGGTGTATCTCTCCCCTGATACTCTCCTCTATAGTTGTCCTTGTCAATATTTTCAAGTGATGTTGAAAGTGAGTTTTCTCCGAACAGAACAACTAATCACAGAATTTATAACGGAAACAGAGGACACTTTTTCTAAAAAAATCAATCAACAATTCATAATGCGGTGTACGAACACAGTCCGCAGTACAGAAGTCACTCGGCTGCTCATGTTGCATGTTTCCAAGATAGAGAAGCCAATTTGCGCGTGGGTCTGGGACATAGGGATGTAGATGGGCATAGATCTAACAGCTCCAATGGAATCGACTGCCTAGAGAAGTAGTATGTCTCTGATGTTCTTCTTCTTACGAGTATTTAGTACTGTTGAGAATCCTGTAGTGATGAGCACAGACACAATTTTATCTTTAACTCTTCTTCTCTTCGAAGATGGCGCATTTTTGGACTCCTGACGCGTATTAAAAAAGGTCCCTGAGAAACGGAGCATTCTCTTCCGGTGTCTTGTGGTTCTAGTGCGACATTGGATCATCTCTAATTGAGGAGATATCTCTGGAAGGACACTGGGGGTTGTGTTGGATCTATAATCTCGAACGACTGGACGGGTCCTCGAGTGATAGGAATGTTCGTCTATATCAAAGACTAGCTATGATAGTATATGAGTAGATAGACACAAGAGTAATATAGCGAAGTACTCACCACTTACTACCGTTAAGGCCCTCGTAGTTGAGTTGAATCAGTCCAAGGTGAACCCTTTGAGTGCATCCCACTGCGTTAGTCAGATGGGCTGCTCAATAGGTTGGGTTGGGATAAGGGGGGTGAGTTGACTTGCTCACAGTCTTTATCGAATCATTGTTTTCATGTGACATCCATTTGCGTAACACTGTATCTTCGGATCATACAAGTCCTAATTTTAGATACATTAGGAATTGTGGAACGACAGAATTGTATTTTCATAGTAATTTGACCATTCATTCCTTCACACACACATGTCAGCTTCAATAGGTAGGTACATCGATCATCTTAATTTTCCAAGGAGTGACATTACCTACCCCATTCCAGGTTCAGGTACCAGAGTGTGAAGGGTACTCCATGATACACATCGTTCTGGATCAATGGAAAATCCTGACTGACAGTGACTCACGGCTGAACTTTTTCAATGCCTGAACCTGGGAGGGGTGGGTAATGTTTACCATATGCATGTTATTCTGATGCTGCTCTTGATTTGAAAAGCCACGAATGACGTTAGAGGAAGAAGTAAGATTTGGAGGATCTATGTTCCACCAATGTATCTATTGAAGTTGACATGTGTGCGTGTGAAGGAATGAATGGCCAAATTGCTTTTGTATGACCAAAAATACAATTCCTGGTTCCAAAATATCTAAAATTAAGAATTGTATGATCCGCTCCATGTGAAGAGTAGTGCAATGTGTGAGAAAACTGGCCTCTCGTTCAAAAAACTTGTTGTCAACCTCTGTGTTCAACTGAGGCCGGGTTTTCACACAATTCGGACAATCAACACACAGTGATAACCATTGCATCAAGGAATGGTGCTGGCAAATGGTAAGAATCAAAAGATCAAACGGATCTTGTAATGATGATGAGTTTTGCCAGCCCCTATTTCCCCAAAGCTTGGTCAAAGTCGTGTGATGCACTAGCGGATATGAAACGTGAGGCAACGTAATCCAGGGACATTAAAAGCATCCGTAAAATGGATAGATTACTTTCCGATTTGAGCACTATCCAATAGCTACCTAATTTACGTACAGATACACTCATAAAAATACAAATGTGTTATGTTATCTCTACGTGCAAAGTGCATCATGATCAGACTGTTGGGGCGGACCAACGGCGACGATCGTATCTGGCCGTGCAACGGACCAAAGGCATCTCTCAAGCCTCGAACGATCGATCCAAGCACCCAACTCGGTAAACGCCCTCAGAGTATGAACGACCTTCAACCGCTTGTCAATAGCCTGTAATGCCTTTGCCAACGTCTGCGGTCGCATAGCACTGGTATCCTTCTGCCATGAGGTCGTGACAACAATGCTCTCCAATGCTGTCATGTCTCCTAGCCTAGCAACGTGCTTCATGATAAAGTCGCGATAGATAAACGAGGCGAATGAAAGATATTTCAAGGAGGAGAGCTGGTTTGTGGGAAAATCAGGTGGGAGACCTTCAAAGTGACGGAGATGGGTAATCTGGGCACAGAGCTGTAGAGCGTGAGGGGCAAACAGGACTCTCTCCCAGGGACTCCAGACGGTCATGATTGTGAGCTCGCGCAAGGATATGTGGAGGAATGTGGGCATGGAAGAGATGGACTCGAGAATGCGACTCTGGCATGCAAGGGAGACGAGATGGGTGCAGGCACGTGCAATGGCGATGTCTGCCTTGTTGGAGGCGGGGATCCAGAGATGATGTACGAACGAGACAATATTTGGGTATTTTTCAAGCAGAGCAAGAAAGCTGTCGACAGCGCGGCTGGAGGAAAGGCTGACAGGAACATGGGCAAGGCAGGCGAGGCGGACGGCGTGGTACCAGCCGCGGGACAACAGCAGCCAGGAACGATACTCAGCTTGTGAGCCTGCAGCAGCATGCTTAGCAACTTCAAGCACAAGTTCGTTGGGCAGTGGATTCATGACAAGAAAAGAGAAGAACCACCATCTTTTTATATGGCCATACACGACGGCCCGGTAAACTCCGACGACGATCTACCCCAACAAAGTCTATTAACACAGTTTATCTGCGACCTCTGCTATCAGCTCTCGCACCTCCTTCTTACCCACGCCTCCTTCGCCCTCCCAACCCGAACCCTGCCTCAGCTTGCTTCTAAGCATCTCCTGTGTTTGCAGCACCTGCAGCAGCGGCCTGACTGTATCATCGTACCAAGGTGACAGTCGAACAAATAGCGCCAGCGCCGCCGTCAGACGATGCACTAAATAAAGCCATCAGAAACCACAGCCACATCTCGGGCCAAGGTCACCCACCAACTTGCTCGTTGGACTTTTCACGGCCCAGCGCCTCCACCACTGCGCTAATCAATTCCACCTCCCATTCCTCATTTCTCCCTCCTTCCATCCCCTTTGCTCTTCCATTCTGCAGCCATGCAGCCATATTGAATGCCACGCTCGACGCAGCCGTTCTCACAGACCCATCCTCGCTTACAAGACTCTCCACAACGACCCCTGTAAGTATTCCTCTCAGCGTCTCATCGGTCAGAATTCTCCGTGTCAACACCACACTTGAGAATGTATTGCACATCAGTCTCAAAACTGTAAGAACATAATTCCTTGGACCCTTGATATTTTCCCATGTCCCAAGCACGTCCAGGGCCCGCGAAGCAATAACCTGTATGAACCCTCCACATGCCGAAGCCGATGCACTAGAAGCCCACGAGCACGCAGCAGGATCAAGAAATGTCAAGCGCCACATGTCAATCAATGGGAAAAGAGCATCCACCGGCAAAACAATGATCACCACGCTTGTCGCTAAACTCCATGAGTTCAACATGCTCGACGTGCTCAAAACTCCTGCCGTTGATTCCTTAGCGGCCGAGATCCGACCCTTGAGATACGCCGCAAAACTCTCGGAAATCGTGTTTTTGATTTGGTCTCGAGTCGAGTTGGCGGTTGTGGGCCAAGATACCTCCTCGATTGAGGAGAACAGTTTCGAAACCATCGTGTCCACTGGCGGTGTCTGTGTGAACAAAATTGGTTTCGTCGATATTTTCTCAATATTCGGAAGATGGATACGAGTATGGGGGTGCGCTGTGGGGTAACAAGTTACTCGGTGATTTGGTTTTTAATTTAATCAACTCGCTTACGAGGATATGCTTCATAAACAACCAAATCGATTTGAGTTTCTAATTCAGCTGCATTCGCCCCCTTGAGCTCAGCTTTCTGCAACTCATCACCACCAAAATGACATTCGTTCTGGAAAAAAAACTCACTTTTTTTCCATCCAGGAAAAAGTAAAATGTAGGAGTTGCCCTTATATTCCACTGACCAGCGAGGCTTCGTCCAAGCCCGACATCAATGTCAATTTTAGCACATGCTACTCCTTGAGGGCTCTTCTGTTCCGAGAGCCGTTCAAAAACAGGTTCTATCATTTGACACGGTGGACATGTCCGGCTCGTAAAGAACGCGACGGCGACTCGGTGGGATCGAAGAAACGAGTCGAATGATGCAGAATTTGTAATGACGTGCATCGGTGCGGTGATTGATGAGGTTTCCGATGAATGGGAAGTAGACGTCGCAGCGGACGCTCGTGCTTGATTAGATACGGATTGAAGGAGAGAAGCTCCAAGTTGACTATCAGCAGGAGGACGATGAGCTTGGCCTTCCACTGGACGTCTATACATAGCGTCGATGGTCGGGCGCAATGCGGCACCAAAAGGCGTCGATAAGAAGTCACTAGGGAGGTCTACCTTCGTCAGCTGAGGATCCATGAAACCAAGCAAAGATGACTATACCTTTGATGGACTCTGGTATGGAGCCACCCGTAAGGAATCCAATGACGTCATTGGTGAAAGAATTACAATTGAAGTCTGCGGTTTGTGGCCATGAGCATGATCGAAGTCAGGATTCGGTCCCATGACTAACCTAAGAGGTGGTACTAAATCGCGTGAGCTATTGAGTTGCGTTATGGATGATCGGTGACATACTTTATCTGCGGTATAATGCACCCTGAGGTCCTCCAAATAGTCATTGAACGTTTCCTCGTCGATGCCTGTTTCACCCATATCTATTATTTGAAGAGGTTGGCCATGCTGCCCAATAATCAGTCCCGCAGTAGGTTTAAATTAGATAAAGTTCTGGGGTGCTTTACATGAGATTGACCGGGTCTTGTCATATTGATTCCTTGACCATAGAACACTTCTCGTCTGAACACCACCACAGACGTATGCCTGTAAAAACGCCGATCAGTGAAATTAGTCAAAATCGTTTCGTATTGAAACATGTTGTCACCAGATTCCATCGATTTGCCGCCCAGTCAGCTGTCTAGAAAGATTTCTGGCCATGCCATTGCTGAGGTCGTAGATGTAGAGTTGGACGCTATTGGACATAGTTAATGAAGATCAAGGTTGATTGTATGACGTGTGCGCGAGTTAATCTCCACGTGATGGTGATTTAACTGTATGATTGGGGTCAATAACTGTCGCTGTCGACAGTGCTCTAGAACCTTCTAGTAAGACACTTGGAATAGTCCGAGCCACCGGAGTTGTGACCAGTTGCAACATTGATTATACTGCCTTGAAATCTTGCTCAAAAAACACCCACAGTCAATCAATATGGCGGACCCTCAATGTATTTGCCTTCCTGGAAAGAGATTGTAATTTCCCCAAATACTTGTCGTTGTTAAGAATCAGAAACAGTAAGACGTTTTGATGGACGCGTATATCAGTCAGGCCGTGAGAGGTCTTGTCAAACAAAATCTATCTGAGGCAGCTGTCATAGCAGATGAAGGGTCTTCAAATATGCTCATGTTGCTGATATGGG
>Ga0153944_1000873_pt1 | contig 12700 bp, 16 predicted proteins | sample TSNJ028MetaG_FD_104703 | JGI IMG/M metagenome (GOLD analysis project Ga0153944, IMG submission 104703) | Attine ant fungus gardens microbial communities from New Jersey, USA - TSNJ028 MetaG | ecosystem: Host-associated > Fungi > Mycelium > Unclassified | place: USA: New Jersey, Wharton State... | reverse complement strand
TCTACAAAAATTCAAAAAATATAAAAAAACCTTTAAAATCAAGATAAATAGAAAAAGAAATAATTAAGTCCACAAACCTTTTTCTAAAAATAATTTGTATTTTTAACTGCGATTAAAACCTCTTTCCATAATTGTTTTGTATCTTCATGAGTTAACATTTGTCCTACTTTATCAATATCTAACCATACAATAGATTCTATTTCAGTTTCTTGAGCAATGGTATCAATATTTATGGCTTTTGCAACAAAAAAGATAACTTCTTTTATTGTATTTTCCTTTGGTTGATAAAAAGTGGGAAATCGCAAATCGGAAATTATTTCTATATCAATATTTGTCTCTTCTTTCACTTCTCTAATTGCCGTTTCTATTTCACTTTCATTTTTTTCAACATGACCTTTTGGGAAACTAATATGACCCACGTTGTGTTTTACTACTAATACTTTATTTTCATGAAACACAATAGCACCACAAGATTTTTCATAATTCATACTTTACCTCCATATAAATTATAACATAATCATAATAAATCATGGTTTTAACTCAAAAACTGAATTTTCCTCAAAGAAATTAAATATGGATTAGAAAAAGACGGTTCAGTATTAAAGAACCGTCTTTCTTCATTTTAGACCACGGTATGTATAATTAAAGTTACAACTTTGCGGTTGCTTTAATTGATACGATTGCCTTTGTTTATAACCATTGCTTTTTATTTAAAGTTTTATAACCCACTCGTTTATTTTTGGAACATAAACACGTTTTTATAGTTCTTCAATTAGAAGTTCATTATTTTCATTATAACAATATAAATCAAATCCCATGTCAGCATCTATTGAAGCCATAAATTTTACTATTTCTTTTGAAATTCCATTCAAAGGTCTATTACCTATTTTCGTATGTATAACAGTAACTAAGGATACTTCCAAATTAAGATTACTACACAATTGATTGATTATTTCCGTTTTTTCTTTGAAAATATCGACTAACTTTTGAAAAGGAACTAACATATCATCACAATTCTTTTCTCGAATTTCATAATACCAATTAGCTCGTCCAATTCTTGGTATTGGATAATCGTTTTTTAATCTTGCTCTTGTTGGTATTACTTCAAGTTTTTGTGTAAGTTCATTTAAGTCAAAATCTTCTCCATTTATATGAGTAAAAGATATCGAAATTGCAATTTCTGGAACAAATTTTTCTATTTTTCATCACCTCCTTAAAAATAAACTCGTTCATTCTTGTGCTTTAGTATTTTTATGGAATTAAAACAATTTCTTTAGTATCTCAACTTCACTATCAGCAACATAATCAGCTTTTAGTACTTCTGCATGCTGAAATCTTAATTTTTGTGCAATTCTTCTAGCTTACAGTCAATACTATATAGGCTTTGCATGATGTTTCCTTTCTGTTGTTATAAATAGTATCGGTAAAGTTGTTTTTTTGTTTTAGTAGCTAATGTTGTTTATTGAAACTTTAATGATTTAAGTATAAATAAAAAACGGAAGATTATCAAGTATTTATTGAAAAACATTAATTTAGTTCTAAGATTCATAAAAAGATATCCACTATCCTATTACATATATTCGAATGTTGCCTTTTTTTAGAAAAAAAACAAACTTATTACATAAAAAAAGAAGTATTTCTACTCCTTAGGCATTCTTTATTTTATTTACATAGTAATGAACTTTACTAGCCCATGAAGAACTTTCTGCATATTTTTTCCCGATTGCTTCAATCGTTGTAAGTCCTTTTTTGTAGTAGTTATTTGATAGATTCTTGATGTACGCTTCGATTCCTTCGTCTAATGTATTAAACTTTTTATATGAACCTCCACCACATCCTGGTGATCCCTTCATCCCTCCAACGTTGTTACATTGGCTACATAAAGTACTACATGTTCCTGAATTACATCCCGTTTCTAATAAAACGATTGCAACTGCAACATATGGATCTATCTCATAATCTATTGATAATTTTGCAAAAGAATACCCATAACCGCTTAAGGTTGATCTTAACGATTTATCAAGCTGAGCTGATAATTCCGTTAAAGTAAGACCATTGTAAACGATTGGTTCTTCGACAATTCCTTCAATACTAGCTATTTCTACTGTAATTTTTTGTAATTCATGTTGTTCTGCATATTGTTGTAATACAGTGTTAAATGTCATTGATAGTTCTGGTTTTTTAGAATACATTCCAAAACTTATAAAACATATGATTGTTATTAGGGCCAATTTTATGGCCTTAATGGACGGTAATTTTTTCATTTTTCTTTCGACCTCTTTTTTTCAGAAAGCCTCATTACTATATCATATTAGATTCAAAAAAGCAAATTTCAGTGAAAAAAGAGGCTTACAAGTACGATACTAGCTACGATTCCAACTAAATCTGCGAATAGTCCGGCTTTTAGAGCATGACCCGTCTTTTTGACTTTAATACTGCCAAAATATAGGGCTAAAACGTAAATTGTTGTATCTGTACATCCTTGAATCGTTGATGCAAGTCTCCCAATATAGGAATCAGGACCATAAAGAGTAAATAAATTATTTAAAATGGCTAAGGAAGCAGTTCCACTAATCGGACGAACAAAGGCCATTGGTAGAATTTCCATAGGAACATGAATTTTATTTAAAAAAGGAAGTAAAAAGGAAAGCGTATCTTCTAAGAAATTACTGTTTAAGAATAAATTGATTGCAAAAACCATTCCAACGACAGAAGGGGCGACTTTAAAGGTTGTTATTAATCCTTCTTTGGCACCTTCTAAGAAAGAATTATATAAATCAACTTTTTTTTGAAAACCATAAAGAATAATGACTAAAACAAAGATGGGAATAATCCATTGATTCATCGATTCGCCTTCTTTCTAAGAAAGTAGTCTAAAGTTAATCCGGCCGCACTAGAACAAATGGTAGCAAGAATTGATGTAATGATTATTTCACTAGGATTGGCACTTCCATGCATTAACCTTAAAGCAATTACCGTGGTTGGAATAATCGTTACTCCTGCTGTATTTAATACAAGAAAGGTAATCATGGCTGGTGTTGCTATATCTTTATTTGGATTATCTTCTTGCATAGCACTCATAGCTTTTAACCCAAAGGGAGTAGCAGCATTACCAAGACCTAGTGCATTTGCTGCAATATTAGAAGCAATATAATCAAGAGCCTTATGGTCTTTATGTAAGCTTGGAAATAATTTTCTTAAAACTGGTTTTACTAAATTGGAAAATTTAGATAATAAATTACTATCTTCGGCAATCTGTAAGATACCTGTCCATAAAACTAGCATTGGCAACAGTTTTAATACCATGTTGATTCCTTCACTGGCACCATTTAATACTTGATTATTTAAAGCTCCAACATTCCCTGTAAAAATCGAATATAAAACTCCAATTACGATAAATATACCCCAAATATAACTTACCATCCGAATAACCATCCGATTAATTTAGAAAACCAGCCCTCTTTTTTTGTCTCTATTTCGCTTGCAGAATAATAAACTTTAGCAGTAGCTATTTCTTCTCCATTTAAATTAATCTTAGCTATTCCTACTTGTTCATTATCTTGGTACTCGCGCGTTGCAAGTTCATAGGTTACTTTAATTGCATTTCTTTCTGGTTCAGTTAAAAGAATTTTATAATCATTTTCTAAATAAAAACTACCATTGTTATTACTTTCTATTTTTAAGTTGTTTTTTTCAATTAGGGTAACTAATTCATATTTTTCAAATAAGGTTTCATATAGGCTTTTATGATCATTAAAATCATTTCCATCATTTAAAGTAACAACAGTAATTCTTTTTTCATCTTTTTTTGCTGCCGTGACTAAAGTTCTTAAGGCTTTTTCAGTATAGCCTGTTTTTCCAGCAATCGTATATTCATACATTGTTAACAATTTATTCTTATTATTCCAAGTATAAGTTTTTCCACTTGTTTTAGCTGTATAGTTCTCTGTACTAGCAATACTTAAAAAGATTTCATTATTGCATGCATAACGCATTAGCTTGGCCATATCTTTGGCTGTTGAAGTATTTCCATTACCATTTTCTTCTTCTAATCCGTGATTATTATAAAAGATTGTACTACTCATTCCTAGTTCATATGCTTTTTGATTCATTAAATAAACAAAGGAATCCATGCCTCCCGTAACAAGATGAGCAATTTCAATTGCTGCATCATTACCACTTCGAAGAATCAAACCATAAAGTAAATCTTTTAGTGTAATTTCTTCTCCCATTTCAATATAAATAGCACTTCCATAGGCTTTTAGAACTTCTTCGCCGACGGTTATTTTATCATCAAGGCTTGCATTTTCTAATGCAATGATTGCACTCATGATTTTAGTAGTACTGGCAATAAGCTTTTCTTTGTCGGCATTTTTTTCATATAAAACTCTTCCTGAATCGATATCAATGGCTACAGCACTTTCTGCACTTATGGCGTTTACTTTCATTGGTATCAATAATAATAAAAATACTGCTATCATTTTTTTCATACTCGTTCACCTAAAAAATTATATGAAAAAAAAGAATAATTCAGTCCATTTGATTAAAATTATATAGATAATAAGCTAAAGTGAATTGAAACTATGAAAAGATGATGTTATAATTTGATAAAGAATAAAAGAATACTTTTTTTGTTAAGAAGGGATGTTGATTTTGAAAGAAAAAGATAAAACATTGTTTCTAATTAGTTTACTGAAAGTTTTTATTATCTTGTTTTTAACAAGTTTTGTTCTGCGTCTTGTTGGCTTTGATAAATTCGGTTTCATTATTGATAATAATAGATTAATTGAATTAAATAATTATTTTAATCAATCTAATTTAAATATACTTTTTAATAGCCTTTTATTATCTATCTCAACATTTCTCCTCTTAAAAATTATGTGTGATAATAAAAAAACAAAAATTTATATCATTGTTTCAGTTATTAGTTCATTTATAAATATGGCATTTCAGATATCGGATATTTTATTTTTACAATTACCCTATTTTGAACCATTTTATTTTATCTTTAGTTTTATCGTTTTAATTATTTGTGTCATTATTATTGATCGTAAAATTATGTTTAAGAGATTTATATTTATTTTTTTAATCAATATGCTCTATCAAGCAATGGCCTCTTTTATTAGAAATGTAACATTTAATGAAGCTTATTCAATATTTTACGACTTTTTACTAAACTTTGATTATATAATTCTATTAGTGATAAGTTATCTTATCAAAGAAAGGAAAGGGAAATTAGAATGCAAGGTATCAGAAGTAGTTGGATCATTTTTGCTCCAACGAATTTCATTCAAAAATACAGCACAAGAATCGCAAAAAAAATTATCAAACGCAAATAAGAAAAAGAAGAAATCAGATAATTTAGATGAAGAAGAATTAATTAAGGAATTAACAGATTGGATTTATTTAATATTATGTATTATTTGGAATGTTTTTACTCTCTTTTGTGTTATATTTATATCAACATTAAATACAACACTAATTACAACATTTTTTATTCTTACTTCATTTCTTATTACAAAGTCAACTTTTGGTGAAGCTTTTCATATGAAGAAGGCTTCTACTTGTTTTATAGTTTCAAATTTAACTTATTTTATTTTAAGTAGAATTACGAGCTCAGTAAATGTTTCTTTCTGGATTCCAATTATTTTAGGCGTTGGTTTATCCTATGGAACTAGTTTACTTGTCAAAAAGAAAGAAGTTAAAAAAGTTGAGATTGTCCGAGGCATGGATGAAGATGAATTAAAAGCTATTTGTAAGAGATATAATCTTAATTCTTTTGAAATAAAACTATTGATTGATTTCTATGTGAATAAATTATCTTTGGTAAAATTATCGATCAAATATAATTATTCAAAAGAAGCCATATTTAAGAAAAAGAAAAAAGCTTTAGATAAAATAAATAAAGAGACAACTTGAGCTCTTTTTCTTTGGCTTTACTATTTTGTACGACTTTTAATTGATAAATTAATTTTATGGTGATGATATGATAGGTGAAATTATAGTTGAAAAAATTAGACAAAAATCAAAACAAAAGAATTTAAGTATTTATGAGCTATCAAAACGATCTAATGTAAAATACAGTACTTTGAGTTCTCTTCTTTGCTCAGAAAGGCCTAATCCAACCCTAGAAACGGTCTATAAAATTAGTTTGGGTCTTAACTGTAGCATGAAAGATTTCTTTGATGAAGACATGTTTTTTAAAGCCTAGGATTGCATTTTTTTTTTTTTTGCGGTAATATAACGATATATCGTTGTAAATTTCGGGTGATAGCGAGATAGGGAGTTTTTTATAATTATGAAAGAAATTATAAGAACAAAGTTAATCGACGCAGTAAATAATAATAACTATATAACTAATAAAGCAGAGTTAATTAAAGTATTAAAACAAGGTATTTTGGATTCATTAATTTTAGATCTTAGTGAGGAAGTCATTATTACAGATAAAATTATGGCAGAACATCCTAATATTACAGAACAAGATCAATTCTTATATGTGATAGATGAATTTTTCTCTTTTATCTATAATCATTTTTTTGGTATTCATAGTATTAAAATATTTATTTTTGAGAAATTATTATGTAGTAAATATAATAAGATTTTTAGGTGCCATGAACACTTACCAAGATGTAATCGAGAAGAAGTTTATTATCAAGAGTTTAAGAAGATGGTAATTGAAAATTTTTATGAAAATTTAGATTGTTTGAAAATTCATTTTTTTCCTTTTTTTTCTTATGGTATTGAAATAAAAAAGATATCTTTTACTAATATTAATGATGTTGATGAATATTTTAATCTATTAAAAACAATATCTTTAATGTTATCATTTAATGATGAAAAAGCTATTATTCATTTATTTGAAAGAATTGAGGAGATTAATAAATTAGAATTATGGTATGATTCTTTTTTCTCCTTATATAAAAGAAAAATTGAAAGCCTAAAAAAATTAGTCAGTTAGACTAATTTATCGATTATAATCATAAATTCCATGAAGTTTTTCTAAATTTTCTTTTGTTGGTTGTTTGATATGCCAATTGTTTTCTTTATATTCTAATTCAATTTCTATCAGATGATTAATTCTATTCGTTTGATTCGCTAACGCTTTTAATCTATTATCATTATATTTAATAACATCTTTTTCACCATTTATATAAAATTCTTCTAAATTATTTTGATAATATTCATTGAACTCTATTGTTGCTTGATAATAATCATATACTTGAATTTTTACTGTTACTATTGCAAGGTCATTTTTATAATATTCTTCCATGATTTGATATTCTAAATTTTGATATTGTTTTTTTAAAATTGTTTCATATTCTTTTTTCTGATCTTCTGTTAATTCAAGAAGATTTACCATATCATTTAAATTATTTAAAATTGAATTATTTAGACTTTGATATTTTTTAAAATATTCATCAGTTATTTCTAGAGCAGTTTTAGCATTACTGCACCCAATAAAAAATAAAGTCAGGATAATAAGGATTGTTTTTTTCATGGTATCTCCTATACATTTGAATATGATAATTTGATTAATTCGTAAATGTGATGTAAATTTTCATCATATTCTTGTTCTAATAATTGATTTAGTTTTTGATACATTTTTTTGAAATCATTATCAATTTCCCCAAAGTATTCATAGTATAAGTATTGCATTTTTGTTTTATCTTTTTTGTCGTTTAGTGTATTTAATTCACAGGAAATAATCTTTTTTTCATAATTGATTTGTCTTAAAGTATGATCAATTATTTTCTTTTCTTCTTTTTGATAATTAATTTCGGTTTTTTTAATCGTAAAGATAATTTCATTTAAATTATTTTCATCTTCTAAGGTTAATTTGCTATAGCATACAAGATTTCCTAAATCATTACTTTCTAAGGCTAGAGCATTTTTGCCATCACTAATAATAAAAGCATAATCAATTGTTTCTTTGTTAGTAATTGTTTTTTTCTTAATACTACTCATAAATTCTTTATCTAAAATAATTTGGTATTCTAAAAAATCATATAAAATATTAGAATCTACTTTAAATAAAGGGATTTTTTTGATGTGAGTTAGTACATCATTTTTTTCCCATTCATAAAACTCCCATATCCTCTCTTCATTAAAATTTAGTTCTATGTCGTAATAAAAACTCACTCTTTAGCCACCCTTTCGTTGCAAATAGGATTAGTCCAATTCCAAACAGAAATTGAAGACATTCTACTCTTCTAATTATAAAATTAACAAATTCAAAAAAACTATACCCCATTGTTAGTAAGTTTAAATATAAATAGATACAACATAGTCCAGCACTTGACATACTTATGCCAAGTAATAGTAAAATTATCTTTATCATTTTTTCCCTACCTATAACATTTTATTTCTTAATTCAGAAATTTATTATATAATTTAATAGGTGATTATGTATGGAATGGATTCAATATATTATTATGGGGATAATTCAAGGGCTAACAGAACCTATCCCAGTCAGTTCAAGTGGACATTTATTTTTGTTTAAAAATATCTTTAATACCAATATGTTTAATGATTTAAATTTAGAAATTGTTTTAAACTTTGGTTCTTTTTTAGCAATTCTATTTATCTTTAGAAAAGATGTATGGAAATTACTAAAAGGTTTCTTTACTTATCTATTTGGAAAGAAAACACCTGAAAATGAAAAAGAGATGGTTAAACATAAAAAAGACTTTAAATATTGTATGCTAATTATAATTGGTAGTATACCGGTTGGAATTGGAGGTTTACTATTTAAAGATACTTTAGAAGGTGCTTTATCAAAGCCGTACTTTTTAGCTTTTGCTTTCTTGCTTACAGCTACATCTTTATTTATAGTACGAAAAATGAATGGTAGTAAGAAAGATTATGATATTACCTATAAAGATGCTATTATTATTGGTTTTATTCAATTAATTGCGTTATGTCCAGGAATTAGTCGTAGTGGCTCAGTTTTAGTTGGTTGTTTATTATGCGGATTAAATCGGGAAACAAGTTTAAAATATACTTTTATGCTATATTTTCCAGTTAGTCTTGCAAGCATGCTTCTTGGGGTTGTTGATTTAATTCAGTTACCTAATATCAGTGAATTAGTATTACCCTATGCTCTAGGAATGATTGTTTCTTTAATTGTTACTTTATTCTCTTATAGGTGGCTAAGTGAATGGGTAAAAAAAGGAAAACTTTGGAAGTTTTCAATTTATTGTTTATTGCTTGCAATCTTTATCTTTATTTATTTCCGATAAAAAAAGACAATCAGTGTAAATTGATTGTCCTTTTTTTAACTAACAACTATTTCTTTTTGTTCTTCTTCTATTTCTTTTAATTCGACACTGTTAATAGAATCAAAGCGTTTTGTGATTTTATCAGTTGTTATATGGATATCTTTAACATCTTTACTTACGGTATCAATACTTCTAGATAACTTATCCCAACGTTCTTTATAACGATCAAAATCAACTCCTAGTTTATTTAATTCTTGATGGATAACTTCAGTATATTTATCTCGTTCCATATTCTTAATAATCATACTAATGGTTGTTAATGTACTCATTAAGGTAGTTGGACTAGTAATCCACACTTTCTTTTTGTAAGCATACTGTAATAAGTCGGAATGATAGGCATTGATTTCAGCAAAAATAGCTTCGGCTGGTAAGAACATAATGGCTTCACTTGCCGTTTCTTCAATAATAATATATTTATCGGCAATGGCATCAATATGTTTTTTAACATCAAGTTTAAATTGTTTTAAGGCAATATCACGTTCTTCTTTAGATAATGTACGATTGGTCATTCTTTCATAGTTTTCAAGCGGAAATTTTGAGTCAATTGCCACGGTGCCAAGTGGTTTTGGAGCATATAAAATAGCATCAGCAATAGCACCATTAGATAATTTTACTTGCGTATCATATAGTTTTTTATTGTTAGCCCCAAAGACATTGTCTAGAATATAATTTAAATTTACTTCTCCAAAGATTCATCTTGTTTTTTTATCAGTTAAAATACTTTGTAGAGATACAATATCAGTTGATAAGCCATCAATTTTTTTCTGAGCTTCATCAATTTTTGATAAACGTTCTAAAACACTATTAAAGGTTTTATTAGTTCTCTCAAAGTTTTCATCTAATCTTTGGTTTACTTTGTCATTAATATAATTTAATTTTCGTTCAATTTTTTCATTCAATGTTTCAAAGTCTTGATGCATCATTCTTGAAAAATCAACTTTAAAGTCCCCGACTTCTTTCGTTATGTTGGTTTCAAATCTTCCTAACTGTTCTGTGTCATTTTTTGATTTATTCTTTATTAGATTAATGATACTTAAAATAATTGATACTACTAGTAATGCGATAATAATATATTCCATAAATTCACCTTCCATGCTTATTATATCACGAATAATTGTACGGTAAAAGTGTAAATAAAAACCAATTCTTAAGAATTGATTATTTCATCACTTGTGTAACATCGTAGCCAAAATATTCAAGTAGTTGAGTAGCTTTGCTACTATGTAAACCTTTTTGACATAATAAATAGTAAGGTTTGTTTTTATCTAAGTATTCTTTATAATAAAGCATTAGTTTTTGATAAGGAATATTTTTGCTTCCGGCAATTTGATTTTCTTGAAAAGTAATTGGATCAGATAGATCAATTAGCGCTCCCATTCCTAGATTATATTCATTTAGACTTATTCTTTTCATATATATATCACCATTTTAATATATGCAGAATTTTTAGAATAGAAAAGGACGAATATCTATTCGTCCATGAAAAAGTCATCAAAGAATTCATCATCTGTAATAATTGATTCATCCATTATCACAGAATCAACATCAACATTTACTTTTGGTTTTTCTATTCTTGTTGGTTCAACCTTTATTTCTGTTTTTATCTCTGGTTGAATTGGCTTTGGTAATTCATTGCTAGATTGCTCTACAACCGGTTTTACTTCTATTTGTTCTACAGCAGGTTTTATTATTTCCTGTTCTATAATTGGTTTTGCCTCGACTTGTTCTACAACAGGTTTTATTATTTCCTGTTCTATAATTGGTTTTGCCTCGACTTGTTCTATAGCCGGAGGTTGTTCTATAATTTTTGCTTCCTCGATTTGAGGTGATTTTAGTTTTTCTTGTTCCTTTTTTTCTTCTTCTTCTAAGGCTTTTAATTTGTTATCAATATCAGCAATCATCTTATCGATTTCTTCATCAGACAAATTACCAAGACCGTTATTTAAGAAGTTCCCAAAAGGATTTGCATCCGTTTTATTTTCATTAGGAACTCCAGTTGGTGGAGAAGAGGCAAAAGGATCATTCATATTTAGATTTGCATTTCCAAACATTCCTGTATTGGAGTTATTATTAAAGGGATTATTATTTAGATTATTAACATTGCTATTATTCGCTGCAAAGGGATTATTATTATTTGGATTAAATTGATTGTTCGCAAATGGATTAGTTGATCCCCCAAAAGGATTGAAAGGATTATTCATATCCGTGCCAGTTGGTCCATTTCCATCCATACTATTTAGCATTTTCTTTCGTTTTTCTTCCGAAACAAATGTTTTGATATCAAATAATTGAATTTCTTTTCTTTCACGATAAGGTAGATCAGCAATCTTGCGATCAATCCCCCAGTTCATTTCAAAGTCTGGAGTATATTTCGTTTTAAATGGATTCATTCTTAGTCGTTTGATTACTGCTTCAAATAACTTTAGCTTTTGTAAATCTGATACAGAAACCAGTGGAGTCGAAGCTGTTTTATCATTTTCTTTACTTTTTACTTCACCGCACATTTTACTGATTTCTTCTAACGCTGCCATTTCGGTACTAATTAAGTAAATTAAATTACCACAGTTACCTTTAATTATTTCTGCAACTTCTTTACCATATACATCATTTAATTGTGAAAAGTTTTGGATGATGAAAGTAAATCTTATTGCTCGACTACGCGCTGCTGATACCATTGAATCAACATCTTTTAATTGTGGCATATTCGCAAACTCATCTAGAATAAAATTAGTTCTAAATGGTAGTTTTCCACCATTCTCTTTTGCAACATCAATTAAGGTTTCATAACACTGTTTTATGAAGATTGTTAACAAACTATGATAGGTGGTTTTTTCATCATGAATGATCATAAAAACCGCTGTTTTTTGACGTCCTATTTCACGCATATCAAAATCACTATAGGATAGCATTTCTGATAATAATTCACGAGAAGAGAATAGTCTAATTTTTTGTCTAAATGTGGAAAGAATTCCACCCTTTGTGTCAGTTGGTGAATTAAAAGTGTTTGATGCAAAGATATAAGCACTTGAAGATTCACCTTTGGCAGTAAAATATTCTTTGATATAATTACTTGCGGCAATTCGATCTTCTCCAACCGTACTCATTAAATTAATTGAATTTAAGTTAATCTCTTCTTCTTTGGCATCTTGAAATAATCCTAATGCTAACCCTGAAAAGTAGTCAGCAGCACTATTTTCCCAGAATGGATCTTTGCTTTTTCAATCCTTAATGATATTTGCTGCTACGTCATCTAGTAATTCTGTAGATTTATCCATATTTTTATCTTTATAGTATTGATATGGTAAAGTAAGTGGATTCCAAGTGTTACCTCGTTCTGTATCACGAAAGTTCAACACAATAATATTATAACCTTGTTGTTTTAGATATTCCGCACTATAAGCATATAACTCACCCTTAGGGTC
>Ga0153944_1000871_pt1 | contig 12733 bp, 11 predicted proteins | sample TSNJ028MetaG_FD_104703 | JGI IMG/M metagenome (GOLD analysis project Ga0153944, IMG submission 104703) | Attine ant fungus gardens microbial communities from New Jersey, USA - TSNJ028 MetaG | ecosystem: Host-associated > Fungi > Mycelium > Unclassified | place: USA: New Jersey, Wharton State... | reverse complement strand
CGTTGAAGAGTCTGGGGTTCTTGCGCCTGAGTGGAGTGTTGAACGCCGCACCCGTTTTCCACGAGTCAAGGAGATCTCTTATGGACTCGAGAGCATGCTCGAAACTTTCTTGATGCTTCTTCAATCGACCCATAAGGTCTTCAGGTAGTAAAAACACCTTTGAATGAGGTGGAGTGGCCTAGCAGATGTCCTGTCGCACAATGCCGTTGAAATGCAATCTATAGGGTCGTGTTTGTACCAATTCTCATGTGTCTTCATTGTTAGCTATATAATGCACAGAAAATATTATTCTTATTTCTTTGTCTCGAAAACCAAGGGGTTAGCGTGTCCTGCATCGGGAAGTACTTGATCGTGATTTTGTCAAGCATCTGGAGCTGAGGTGAAGGCAACCCAGCAAGCAGAATTTGTTATTCTTACCTTTCACCCTCCGCTTGCAGTTGAACCGTTCAACTGACATTATCTTCTTTGTACCTTGATATGAGGCTTGGACCCTTGCATCTCATCATCTTTACTAGATGACTATATCAACCAAAGCATGTCGAGACCATTCATTATAAATAGAGGCTTGGCAGCCGTAAATATAGCGAATAGTGGGTGTCCTTAGACCGAAGCGAAAACTTGGTAGAGCGGTGAGCTCTGCCGAGGTCCTCCTTCTCTCCAATTCACCTATTCATTTGAACGCCTTGAGTACTTCAACTGAGGACACGCGCACCTTGGTTTCTTACTCCAACAGATTTCCTACCTCCTTCTCCTTTTTCTCCAGTTCTCTCAACCACTCTTTGTCAATGCATTCCATCCACTTTTTGCCGAATCTTGAGCCAGACAAGTCCAGGATTGTTGAGATTTGGCACGCATCGATCACCACTTGGGGCGGTCGCACACACAAATATCTCTTGTGCTCATCTGGGACCCAAATCAGTGGCCCATCGTCTTGACCCATCGCCCACCCATCCATCATTCCTTGCAGCATATGCTCATACCCATCAGTGGAATGCTCAGCTGCGAGATATGCTGGGTCATCCTCAAACCAAGATCAAGGGAACATTATGCCAACGTTGTTCCTGTATGCGGGTGCTGAACCCAAAAATTGAGCGTATAGGTGGCCAGTATAGGCATCAAAGAGACGCATTGCATTGTCACGTGAATCGAAGAGCAATGAATCTATCGGCAAGGAAATGGTTAATCAGAGCAGGTGAGAGGGCAATTCTATCCACCTCGGACGTTGGGAACGTGGAAACGAGTTGGCAGGTTCGTGTAACCCAGACACGAACATGGGCATCATCGTCAGACCAAGATGCGAGGAGTTTCCCGTCGGGTGAGTACTCAGATATCTGCTGAGGTAAAAACCGAGTATTCTCATTATTTCTTCGTCTCAAAGGCCAGGGGACTAGTGTGTCCTGCATCAGGAAGTCCTTGGTTGTTATTTCGTCATGGATTCTGAAACCAACAAGCGATATTTTCCGGTGTTATTCTGTCTTCCACTCTCTGCTGTCAGTTGAACGTTGTCTTGCCTCTTTTTCCTTGCACCTTGATACGAGGGTTGTACTGTTGTATCTCATCTTCACTACATCTGCAAAAACACGTTGAGACCTTATAATCACCTGGATACAGGCTGGCGGCTGTAAGTACAAGAAATTGGGTGTCTAGAGACTCGTCAAGATAAAAACATGTCTTGAGACATTGAGAGAGCAAGAATTTTAGTAGAGCAGCGAGCACACCTTACTTTCTAGTTCACCTATTCATTCGAACACTTTGAAGCGCTTCGACTGAGGACAAGACACACCTTGGTTTCTTACTCCAACTGCTCCTTTTTCTTTAGTTCTCCCAACTACTCTTTGTCGATGTATTTTGTCCACTTTTTGCCGAACCTTGAATTTCAATTGTCGAGATTTGGGACTCTTCAATCACGACTTTGAACGGTGGTACATACAGATGTTTGCGCTCGAGTGGGACCCGAAACAGTGGCTCATCGTCCTGACTCATGACCCATCCACCCCCCCATGCCTTGCAGCATATCAGTATATCCATCAGTGGATTTCCGGTACTCAGCTCTACGTCCCAGATTCTCAAACCGAAATTGAAGGAATAGTATGTCAACACTGTTCCACCTCGTATAAACGCCATTTATGCTCTTGCCTTACCAAGGATCTGCGCATACAGATGACCGATATGAGCATTCGAAGAGGCGTATTGCATTCTCGCGTGGGAACCTATAAGCAATGAGTCTGTCGCCAAGGGAAAGGTCGATCAGAGCAGGTGAGAGTAATTTTATATACCTGTGATGTTGGATAATTGGAAACGAGTTGGCCAGTTTGTGTGTCCCAGATTCGGATGTGAGAATCATCGTCAGACCAACATGCGAGTACTTAGGAAATAAGCACTTGATCGTCAATGTGAACAGGATTAAACTGGACAGTCTCGCGATTAACACGTGGGGTTAAATGCGACAAGGACGACGGTCAAGTCGGGTGCCCAACAATGAAGACACATCCAACTGATGAAAATTCGTCCAAACGCGACCTCATATTTCAACGGTATCGTTCGACAAGAACTCTATTAGGCCACTTCACCTCATTCAAGTATCTGCACTACCTGATGACCTTATGTGTCAATTGAAGAAGCCTGAGGAAAGTTTCGAGCATGCTCTTGACTCCATCAGAGATCTCCCTGACTTGTGGAAAATGGCCGTGGCATTCGACACTCAGCTCAGGTGCGAGAATCCTAAAATCTTCAACGCTTTTGCCAAGTCGCTTCTGCACACATCTCAAGGAGACACTGAGACAGTGAAGGCATCAGGCAAAGATGAGGTGGACAATGAGTGCATCGCGAAGGGCTGAGTCAAGGGAGTGTAACAGACAATTCGTTGGCGAAACAGCTCAAGTGACGCGTTGTATGGACTTGGAACTTGACGAAGCAGCACATGACCATTTATGTAAATAAACGTGCCTTTCGACCTGTTGGTGATGTGCAACACTTGCTGTCTATATTTTTACGTTCTGAAATTGATTTTCTGGTTGCCAAAACAGTGTCTGAGTTCGCTACGAAATTCCATCCTTCAATGTGATGCTATATGGATCCTGAACATGCTTCCAGGCCTGGCTCCGAAGGGTGTAGGCAGGTCACTGCATACGGTCAACTTCTTTACGACGATTTTGACCCAGTGTCATTTTTTCAGGGAACGAAAACCGACTCCAGGCAGAATTATATAATCATCGGTGGCTCGACATACGCGTCTTCTCTGCACAACAACGACGAAATTGACATTATTCATTTCGCAGGAATTTGATATTATCCAATAACACCTCGTGAAAGTTCCCTCAAAATCACAAAATGTCACGTCATAGAGAGCGACCACGTCAGTCCATTCAAAAAAGAGCCAGCATTGTGTTTGCGTCAGATAAAAAGGGCAAGAAAGTGGCAGCCACGAGTGAGAGAGAAATTGGAAAGGGGGAGATGCGGTTTTGAGCTGTCGGTTACCGTTCTTATGAAACCCTTTGTTGCGGTCCAAGAGATTGACGTATAATGGTTTACTCGATGCTTCTGTGTTCTCAAGCTTGCAAACGGAATATATTCACAACAAGTCGTTTGTGTTTATAGTTTATTATGGTTACGCAGGAGACTTTACGACAATTATATTATCGGTTGAATCGGTCGCTGAAGATTTCTTCTTGATGATGACAATATAAACTAAATGAAAATAAAACAATGATTTCACCAAGCAAAGAGCCACAGGTTCAAGAAATTTTTTACTACTCAACAGACAAAAAAAGCATCATTCACAACCGGCTCTCAACCCATATAACGTCAACCCCAACTCAACACCAATATTCCTCCTTCGCCTTGACCCATCACAACGAGACCGTAAACTCCACCTGGACGTTGATCTGAATCACGGTCGGAAAAAGTGAAGGAGTCGGAAGTATCTGATGAGGAACAAGGGTGGTTTCTAGATCAGAGGGGCGGACAATTGGAATGTACATCACGATGATGGTTCCAATTCTTCCGACGAAGGAACATACCCGTCACTCTCATGCTTCAGCCCACTGTACAGCTTCGAACCTCACAACACCGGTAATAGTCCACTCCGAGCTCCTCACCCCAGCCTCTCTTGTCCATTTCTCAGTGCTTCCTCACTTATCTCCACATGTCATTTCCTCAATCCATTTATTTCAATCTGCTTAGATACCAAACACCTGTTCGCAGTGGCCACTTTTTCATCGAACCAATCCCCCGCTAGATGTACTATTTCACATCGATTGAATAACGGCGAAGATATAGTGTCGAGAAAATTGGCAGTGTATATGAATAAAACTTGAGATAGATGAATATAATCATTATTGAAGCTCCGGTTTTGTTCGAGATCCAAGACTTCCAGGAGCGCAGTGGAAGGATCCGTGACTGGATGTAACATAAGCACATTTTGGCTTGGTCACGAATACCGCCAAGAAATATGCTGGACGTGCTTTGACAGAGAGAAGTTTTGCCTGCACCTGGTAGCCCAACTACAAGAAATATTGAACCCTTGATCGATAATGAGCGAGGTTTGCAAAGGGGAGCAGATGACGAAGGATTTGCTAAAGGTGGAGTCTGGGGGACAGGTCTACATGCATCGATAGGATTTCAGCTTGCTGACAGGCTCCTCGGCGGCTGCTTTTCGCGCTTCCTTGTCCGCATTGGGTCCTTTGAGACAGACAATTGCAAAGTACTCAATTAGTCATTTCTTGATTTTTTGACTCATGTCAAATCGAGTTCGGGCTTCCGTCAGGAACGGTTTTCGCGAGTAACAGATAGTGGAGAACGATGATATTGATGAGTTGGGCGAGGGAATTGAGATTAGCCACTTGAGCTGCATAGTGTATTTAGAGTCGTGAATGAAAAAGGATGAGATGGCATACCTAGCTCCTGATAAATTTTCCGCGTTCCCTTGAGGGATTCTCTTGAGCCTTCTCCAACCCTTAATGCCCATCTTCCTCTCCTCAGTACCAGATTGCATGACCTCCATCTTCTTCAGATCAACCAAGTTATCTGCTTCCTGCTGGTCATCGTCATCCAATTCGCTCGTGACAACAGCGGGCCCAGCAGAGGGGTCGTGTTTGTACTAATTTGTCGGCGATGTAATCAAAGGAGGTGAAGCACGCAACATTTGCCGGCGTTACTCTGTATTCCACCCTCTGCTTGCAGTTGAACCATGCAGCTGACATTATCTCACCTCGTTTTCCCTGCACCTTGATATGAGACCTGGATTAGTGCATCTCATCTTTACTACATCTATCAAAGCACGTTGTGATCATTCATTATAATTACTTTGATAGAGGCTTAGCAGTAATAAGTGCAGAGAATACTAGGCGGAGCCCTTTGAGTCTCTAAAGCAAAAATATATCCTAAGACACCGAGAGAGCAAAAACTTGGGTAGAGCAGCGAGCTCTGCAGAAGTCGTACTTCTCATTTGAACACCTTAAGTACTTCCACTGAGGACAAGACGCACCTTGGTTTCTTACTCCAACAGATGTCCTACCTCCTTCTCCCTTCTCTCGAGTTCCCTTAACCACTCTTTGTCAATGCATTCCGTCCACTCTCTGCCGAACCTTGAGTTAGACAAGTCCAGGATTGTTGAGATTTGGGGTGGCTTAATCACCACTCTGCACGGTGGTACATACACATCTTTCCTGTGCTCAATTGGGACCCAAAACAGTGGCTCGTTGTCCTGACCCATCACCCACCCATCCCTCATGCCTTGCATCATAAGCTCAAGTCCATCGGTGGAATGCCGATGCTCAGCTGTGAGGCTTGTTATTTCAGCTGTGAGGTCTGCTATTTCCCATGTTCTCAGACCAATGTCGTCGGAATAGTATGCCAACGCCGTTCCATCTCGTATAAACGCCATAAATGCATTTGCTTGACCCAAAATTTGACCGTACAGATGACCGTGATAGACATCAAAGATGCCTATTGCGTTCTCATGCGTGAACCTAAGAGCAATGAGTCTGTCGCCAAGGTGATGGCCAGTCAGAGCAGGTGAGAAGGCAATGTCATACACCTCAGATGTTGGAAACTTGAAAACGAGTTGGCGAGTTCGCGTGTCCCACACTCGGACGTGGGAATCTTCGTCGGACCAACATGCGAAGAGTTTCCCGTCGGGTGAGTACGCAGGGTAGGAATCCCAGGGAATATGCACTTGATCGTCAAAGTGGACAGGATCAAACTGGGCAGTGTTGTGATTCCATGAATAGCACGTGGCGGAGGAAGAGTTAGACAATGGCACGATGACGACGGTCAAGCCATCGGGTGCTAGGTATGGGAACGAGTTTCTGTCCACCTTGAAGTCTAAAGAATAGGTGCATTCGAAACCTGCACGATCCTGCCGATGCCAAACTTGGAGTAATCCTGAGTCATCACCAAAGATGGCACATATAACCAGGTTGTTACATGTTTGGAAGGTGACATTCCAATACCAGATATCTTTCTTCGGCCAGGGGTCAAATGAGACACGCTTCTCCGGATGCATTATATCGCAGATCGTGATGAAATGTTTAGACAAAAATGCCGCCTGGTTGTCATCTGGGGAAAATGCAATGTTCATGCCATCTTCGAACTTGACATCTGTGCACGCTACGATTTCCCAAGTATTTGTATCCAGAAATTCGACGTTGTAAGATTGCAACGATACTGTAGCCATCACCTTTCCAGAGGGTGAGATTGTATCGACATATCGTGTATCAGTATCATCTTGAGTTTCTATAGTGTCAGCCCGATTTCCCGTCGAATCCTCGGGGTCCACATTCCACATCCTCACACTTCCATTATGATATCCAACTAAAAGCCTGTGGCCATCGCGTGATGGACAGATACTCGATACAATTGATGTAGCTAGAGACTCCGTTCTCCAGATCCATCTTGAGCCGGTCATAGAGACATCCCACATCTCCGCCGTGCGAGCTCGTTGGATAAATAGGTAGTTGGTGATTGGTGAATGAACAACATGTAGCCCATAGTCGAAATCATGGCTGAAGGATACCATCTCTTGTGTGTCAGCTCTCCAAAGGTAAATATGACGATGTTTTTCCCTAAAATCGGCCATCAAAGTGTCGCTGGTTGGAGAAAAGTGGAGTGACGACAATTTTCCATGAGGATATGGGACTCGTCGGGGATCCTTCCCATCTTCCAAGTTCCATAATTCAATGACATCCTCAGACTTTTTTCCTACGGCCAGAAAATGCCCATCAGGGGAAAACCGGATGCGACCAACATCATTCACCTCGAACAGCCTGTCGGATACTAGTGCACCATTGCTAGCATCCAAGAGCTGGACCAGGATCCGAAATTTACTTTCATCTCTAGAGCCGTCCCAGTCTCCATCTACCAAACGGACCGAGGCGATTCTTCCATCGTGATCAATGAGGGCAAAATCATAGCTCTCGATTCGAAATTGCTCCTCGCCCGTCTCAATGTCCCAGACTACTGCACCAGAGCCAAATCGAAACCCAAGTAGAATATGTTTCCCATCAGGACTGAAGCAGGCATTATATACCTCCCCATACTTCAGCAGCTCAAATGGGCCTGAAATGCAATGACCAGTTTCGGAGTCGCAGACATACATGGTTTGGGGTGATATGGAAGCAAATGTGCTTTCATCTGGTGAGAAGACTATATGTTGCACATAATCCTTGTGGTGCTCTGCAGTGAATACCACTGATGGCCATTGACTGGGTTTCCCTTGAGTGATCGCAAGAGTGTTGGTAAACCTCAGACAGAACTTTCTGGCAACAAGAGATTCCTCAGGTGCAAAGGGGAGTGCTGAAACGTACATATGCGGAGCGCGCTGAGAGATCGGAATGATGAATGCAGAAACGAATCGGAGAGCATCATTAATATACGATGTCAACTCATGATCAGGGTTGAGGGACTAGCCGACCAACATCAGATGTATTGCAGAGAAATGATCTGGAAACACACCTTCCATGTTGCAGCCTTTCTGAGGATCATATACGCCTCGTGAACATTACCTGTCAGGCTCATGACCTCCAACCAGAACAGTAACTTCTCGTACATCACAAATTCCACTGCCTCTATCATCTTCTCCTCAAATGGAGTTTGAATAATGTGGTCGACCCAAAACAAACATGAATACAAGACGAGAGAGGGGATAGTGGATTTGAAAGTGGGTTGGATATCAACATTCTTTATGATCGAAGACTCCAAGTTGCACATATTAAAATGGAGGCTGGGTGATACCAAGGTTTTCAAACATAACACGGCAAGTTGATGTTCATGATAGCCCCGATCTTGGACAGTGGAAAATTCAGGTAGCTGTTGTAGAAAGAAGGTTGATAGAAGAAAATCCTCCAGCGAGCGGTGATGAAAACGAAGGATAGAACCAGATTCGATGACGGATGCAAGACCCTTGCGGATAAGCCCTAGCCTGTTTGCATCTGAGTATGGTATCCTAACTTGGGGAAGCATGATAAGCGCATCGTCATCAAGTGCTTGCTTGGCAAAAATCATTGCGCCCATAACCGAGGTGACTGCTCCGATCTCTTCCTCGTCGAGCTCGTGTCCAAATGATGCTTTGATGATTTTTTCATACAGTGAATACAAACTTTTCAAACCCTTTTCAAGGGTGGCAAACCGGCCTTCGGGATCGAGTTCGAGGAAATTGGCAACTGTTGTTGCCCAGATAAATATCCCAGCAGCACGAGGAACTAGGTAATCAAGGGCCTTTTTGATCAGTGTATCTTTCATTCCCATACTCTTAAGAGATGATTTGAGGAATATACGGATGTCTTCAGAAGCAGCATCTCCTAACTGGACATCACTGCCAGAGGGAACAGTGATATGGATGCTGATTAATTTGGGGAAGGTTTGGATGATATGGTCCTCTTGCCGGCTGGCAATGACCAACTTGAACCTCTTCAAGTGATCAACGTGAGCCCAATGCTTGAGCGTGTGCAGAAGACCCTTGTAATCGTCCTTTCCAGGTAAGTCGTGCCTGAGGCCACCACATTCGTCTAATGCGTCTATCACAATCACAGGAAGGTCCTCACGCGATACATCATTGAGTGACAGTAGTGGTGTCTCAATCAGGAATTTAAATCTACCATCAATGTCATGTAGCTCGGGCACCCTATTTTTTTGGACAATGTTAAGGATGTGTTGGCGCACAGAGGGGTACAGGCGAGCAAGACCAAGGGCAACAACACACCAAAGTGCATCAGTAGTAATGGTGGCGGATTGTGTACGGTCAAAACGGAATGATATGAAATGGCGACCTTGTTCCCGTAGCCGAGTGGTGACACTAGCTGCCAATGCAGATTTCCCAACACCAGGAGATCCTCTGATCCAGATTAAATTGTGGCCATCGACGCTCTTGATCTCGTTTTCAATTTCTTGTAGGATGGTAGTACGGGTGCCTTCCATACACGGTCTGTGCAAAGGGAGCTTATTCTCCCCAAGTGCGCGCACCAAGTCGTCCAGCTCCTTCTGCTCAGTAACTACTTTTACATTTGCTAATGCGAAGTTGTGTGTCAAGAGGATTACTAATCAGGAAACGCAGATAACACACCTTGAAGACTGTCAACACCGACTTGGGTAGCATGGGCAATTTCTGGTATATGAATGACGTGTTATGAAAGCCAATCAGAAAAAGGCAGACAACCCACCTTGAGTGTTTACAATGTCGGCCCGTATAATTTTTACGTCATCAGCCACGATCTTTGCATCATGCGTGATGACGGCTGATACCAATAATCAGAGAATTTGGAATATCAGGCGTAAAGATTATACCTTGTTCTGTTCTAATCTCTATGAGAAGATCCCGGTCAAAATTTCCCGCAAACACATCAAGTTTCTTTCGTAATTCAACAACTTTGTCCTTTTGAGGGAGAACGAGGATGTGCTTGGCTGCAGCCAACGACTCAGTTGGTAATCCTTCCACACAACAGAATACGCACCCGACCAACTTTTGAGCCACTTCTCGAGAAACTCCACCACTTCTGTCATCAATCCAGGGAATTCACCGATAGTAACACAGAGTTCGTTTGATTTTGGAACTTGCTTGACCTGTTCCAGCTGGGAAGCTAGGATTCTGATGCCCTCTGCCAAGTTTTTCATTTCTTTGTAAAATTCCTCTTGAGTCTTGAAATGCTGCCAAATTTATCAGTATCTTTCACGCTGGAAGTAGAAAAGGGGACTAACTTTGTATATGACATCGATGCAAGAAAACACCGATTTTGCTATAGAGTTCAGCTGCTTCGAGTCAGATAATACATGTGTGTGATAGTCAACCATGATTTACTCCACCGATAGCCATTCCAAACTCAATGAACATCCTACCCACATCACCTGCAGAACCGAGACAATCCATAATAGGTCTGAAATTGTTCAGGTCCTTGATTGTGCTGTTTATTTGTGCATTCAGGGCACTCAGATCACATTCATGAGCCTACATTTGGACTTGAGCAGGCAATCTAGATGTTGGCAGCAACCATGATAGCATACCTTGGCGAGGATCCAGAATTGTAATCCTGGAATTCCATTGGGAAATTCAACCTTGAAATTGGCTGAAGTATTCTGAGAAGACTTGGAGGGATCAAGGCAAAGATCAACCTACATTTGGTCCCTTTCTGTGTCTCAGATACCAAGTGATCCCATAGATCGTTAAACTTAATGCTAACTCGACACAAAGGATCATCTGAAATACGCCCAAAACTGAAGATTTTCTGTCACGGAGGATGCTTTCTGTGTATCTCAATATCCAGGTCACTTTCTTGTTTGAGAATACTACATTGCACAAATGTTGAGCGCTGCCTAGGCATAATGCATTCAACCCACCAGTTGCTCGTTAACTTGAGATGTTGCTCTCCCTCAATGTTTTTCTTGATTTTCCCTTCAGTATCTCGGAGATGACCAGAGCCATCCGCCTTGTCAGAGTGTTTGATAATGAATGATTGTGGAAATTTATGATCGAGCTCCGCGATAAATTCTACATGCAGTTCAGTCTAGTGATTGATTGAGCAGATAAGACAGGGTAGTACTCACCAACAATTCGGATAGTTGGTTTCACAGCAGCAGTTTCATTTGAGTGTGCCATTGATTTAACTTGTGGGTGAAATGGGTGGAAAGAGCGGGAAACAACGTTGCGAGTGGATGCTGTTATCAGGTGGACAAGGCTGTGGAACCATCGAAGCAGCTGCCTCACCGAATCCAGTGGGTGGAAATTTGATCATCATTTTGCAGGAGCACGGCGAAGCTGTGGGTGTGGGAGCTGTACCAGATGGCAGTTATTGTCACTGGATAGTCCATTCATTTTACTCGTTAATCAGTTTTCCAACAAAAAACAAAGCAATACTTTGATATTCTCCTGCAAAATAAATCAGGTGAGTCCAGATGGTATACCCAATATCCAAGCCCGGTACTGAACCATTCGTATTCGGCTGAGCTTTCCTGAACAGATGTTCTCAGGACGCTGCAAATGGGGCGCAACACCACTTGATCGACTGCCCTCTTGATGTCGTAGCACCAGCTCAGCTGATTTCTGAAGTCACCAGGATCCAAGCCCACATAAAAGAAGTCCAAGGCTGGGGAAGAACAGATACCACAGTTTCGGGTAGCAAGGGTTTTTTAGATAAGATGAGGGCGCACGGTTCGAGCCTACATTGCTCCCATACGCAGGCTCCACCCTAAAATCCTTCGGGATATTTTCAAACATTGTCCTATAGCTCACAATGCCTCTCAACAAGAGACTCAACCACCCGTTGGAAGAGATGGAGTTGACTACTAGATTGGTGTTATTCGGATCTTGAGTTTGGTCCCAGGCTTGAGATGATTGTACTTTGAACGGTGTAAGGAGACACAGTGGATACCTCAAGGTCAACTTGTGACGATCTTGTCCCAGTGTTCTTCCTGACTCCTGGAAGAGTACCCTTGGCTCGGCACAGGCGTCATTCAATCTGTTCGGATATGGACAACAACGAAGAGGAAGATACGGCTCCTTGTTTGATAACGCAGAATCTGACTCTGACCATCGACAACCAAATGCTTCACTCACTCCAACTTAATAACCATGATCCGACAATAGACCCTGGCTTTCCCCTCCGACAACCTTGTGTTCTCCAGTACCGCCATGCTTGTGAAAATTCCTTCGAAATCACAAAATATCTCCTTCATCATCAAAACAATCACCTCAGTCTATTACCAAAAAAGCCAGCATCGTGTTTGCATTGGGTAAAAAGAACAAGAAAGGTGAGAAATTGGAAATGATGTGATCTCCAGGGTTATTTTTTTTTAAAAAAATTCAACGATTTATTACACGGGGCTATCTCCAGGGTTATTCAAGTACCGTTCCTGTAAATAAAAAATAGAAAATAAAAAACATCTGCTGCGGATCACCGTGTGATGATGGTTCTATCCACCGCCTCTGTGTTACAACCATCTTTACAATAAGTCGTGTGTTTATTATCACTCCACAAAAGATTTTTTATAACAATTTCATTATCGGCTGAAACAATCCCAGTCAAGAAAGGTTTCTTCTTATCAATGACAACACAGACTAAACAAAAACAAGATTAACGTACAACATAGTATCAGAAATTATTTGAAGGACTCTGGATCTCATATCCTATCCATATGAAACCTCTGTTTGAGCCATGTATGCACCCAGGTTCGACTTCGGCTCAAGTATCTTTATGCTGTTCCGAGTCACAATATATGCATCGGGGATTTCAGGGTGGGAAATGCT
>Ga0153944_1000869_pt1 | contig 12749 bp, 15 predicted proteins | sample TSNJ028MetaG_FD_104703 | JGI IMG/M metagenome (GOLD analysis project Ga0153944, IMG submission 104703) | Attine ant fungus gardens microbial communities from New Jersey, USA - TSNJ028 MetaG | ecosystem: Host-associated > Fungi > Mycelium > Unclassified | place: USA: New Jersey, Wharton State... | reverse complement strand
CGGCTGTTTTGGGAGGCCTTGTCGGTGAGTATGAGATAGAGACCCTGGTGGAAGAGAATACTGAGAAAATGAATAGCAGTTTAACGGAAAGTCCGGAAGCTGCAAAAGCGCCGGATAATGATGCGGCAGAGGATGGTGGAATTACAGAAGAGCCTGAGGAGAGTACGGTGGAAAAGGTATGGGAGAAAAAATATGGGCTGAAGGCATTTAATCCTATTGCCCGCGGTTATGAGTATAGTGACAGCGATGACTTTGGTAATTCCCGTTCTTATGGCTATAAGCGCAAGCACCTGGGGCACGATATGTTCGGGCAGACCGGAACACCGGTTATTGCCATTGAGTCAGGATATGTGGAGGCGATTGGCTGGAATAAATATGGCGGCTGGCGGCTTGGTATCCGCAGCTTTGATCAGAAGAGATATTATTATTATGCCCACCTGCGTCAGAATTTCCCTTATAATAAATCGTTAAAAGAAGGAAGTGTAGTCACAGCCGGCGATGTAATCGGCTATATGGGACACACTGGGTACAGTGAGACAGAAAATGTGAATAATATTAAGCTTACCCATCTGCATTGGGGGCTGCAGTTAATCTTTGATGAATCACAGAAAGAGGGGAGCAGTGAAATCTGGGTCAATTGTTATGAATTGACCAAATTCCTGACCCAAAAGCGCTGCACTACGGTAAAAGACGAGTCAACGAAGGAATATTCCCGGGTATATCAGATGAAGGATCCGGCGGTGGAGGAATACTTAAATGCTTCGGATGAGTAAGACGCGTTATAATCCTTAAGTTGAGAATTATAAAGGTATATGATAATATATTAAACAAATACATATATACTTAGAAAATACTCAGAAAGGAATATTTTATATGGAAAAAAGGCAATACGTATGTCCAAAATGTGGAAATACCAGTTATGAGCATGATCAGTTTCAGGCAACCGGAGGAAATTTTGCGAAGATATTTGATATACAGAATAAGAAGTTTATAACAATTTCCTGTACAGAATGCGGTTATTCCGAATTGTATAAACAGCAAGGATCTGATGGATGGGATATTCTGGACTTCTTGATTGGGAATTAAAAATAAAATTTCCTATTGTGCAGATTGCCGCGATTACTCATATTTGAAATGCTCCCCTTATGGTAGACAGTTGAAATAATAAAACTGTTATCATAGGAGGAGCATTTTCATGTTACTATTCAGCCGAAGGCTGAACTGTAACATTTTCTGTTAGTGTACCAATCATCAAATATATTTATAAACTCAGCTATCTGAGGAGTTAATAATTTGTTTTTATGATGAATTAACTGGCACCACATTTTGATGGGCTGGGTATCAATATTCATGAGAAATATTTTTTGCTCAGAAAGCTTCTGTTCTACGGCATACATAGGTAGAAAAGAAATACCCATTCCTTTTTCAACTAATTTAACAAGCGTCTCAGTATTTCCGGTTTCTAAAACAGGATTAACTTCTAAATTATTTTCAGCTAAAACATTTTCTAATTGGTATCGATAGCTTTCGCCTTTTTCCGTAAGAAGAAATGGAAAGTTAGTAATTTCCGACAATGAAAAGCTTCGGTTGCTGGTGTCGGTTGATGATACAAAGACAATACTTTCTTCATTTTGAAATCTTTTGATCCATTCTGAACCATAAAGATTGTGGTCCAAAGTACAGATGATATCAAGTTCGTTATTTTTCAGCATCAATAGTAATCCATCAGAAGTAGATGTTTTGATCAAGGTGTTTACCTGAGGATATTTCTGATGATATGTTAATACTAAATCGGTTAGGATTGAGGTACCGATTGACTCTACACATCCGATCCTTAACGTTCCGGAGATTACTTCATCATGTCTTACGCTTGTCATAGCGTCATTTGATAGTCGCGATATTTCCAAAGCATATTCTAAAAACAATTCCCCTTTACTGGTGAGATATATTTTTCTTCCGATGCGGTCAAAAAGCTGCACACCCAATTCTGCTTCAAGCTGCTTGATCTGCACAGTAAGTGTTGATTGCGAATATCCCATGGATTCAGCAGCTTTTGAAAAACTTTGAAAAGATACAATCTTCAAAAAACTATTAATATTTCGCAGTTCCAAGGTTCATTCTCCTTACTATTAAAAAAAATAATAGGTATGATTAAAAAGTTGAATTTGTTTCATGGATATACTGATGATACAATTATTCAAATATAAAGTCAAGATGGAATGGAGCAGTGAGAAAATGAACAATGCAGAGATAAAAAAATCTTTAAATTATTTTATCGAACAATATTTTCGAGAAATCGAAGATATATCATCCGGTGAAGTAATAAAAGTTGCAGATAGTGGACAGATTGAAAAGTTGGCAAAAATGGGGATTCCAGAGAGGGGAAGAAACGTACAAGAAGTTATGGAAGAGATGATGGCAGATGTTTACGATCATCGGGCAAGGTTAAACCATCCCAGATATTTAGGATTTATTCCGGGGCCTGCTTCTTTGAACTCTTGGGTTGGGGAAGTTATGACAAGTGCTTATAATCTGCATGCCGGGAGTTGGATGTCAACTTCGGCTGCCAGTTACATTGAAAAGGTCATGATTGAATGGCTGTCAAAGAAAGTTGGATATCATACGGCTAAGTCCGGTGGTCTGTTTGTTTCCGGTGGCTCGATGGCAAATCTTACAGCTTTGGTTGCCGCAAGGGATAAAAAACTTTCATTTGGATCTATCCATTTAGGAATTGCATACGTATCTGAACAAACCCATAGTTCGATCAAAAAGGCTTTAAAGATCGCCGGAATATCGCCAAAGCATATCCGCAGGATCGGAGTAGATTCACAGTACCGGATGAATATGGAAGAGTTAGAAGAAGTGATAAAGGAGGATGTAGAGGAAGGTTTACAGCCATTTGTTATTATTGCAAGTGCCGGCACAACCAATACAGGAAGTGTTGATCCGATGGAAGCGGTTCATAAGTTGTGTGAAAAGTATAATATGTGGATGCATGTGGACGGAGCCTTTGGAGCTTCCATTCTGTTGGCAGAGAATTATCGTTATTTACTGCAGGGAATTGAGTATGCGGACAGCTTGAGCTGGGATGCCCATAAGTGGCTGTTTCAGACCTATGGTTGTGGAATCGTATTGGTAAAAGAAAAGAAAAATCTGGCGCGGAGTTTTCATACGAATCCAGAGTATTTAAGAGATTTAGAGATAAATGATGATGAGATAAATTATTGGGATATCGGCATGGAATTAACCAGACCGGCGAGGGGATTGAAATTTTGGTTTACCCTGCAGACAATGGGCAGCGGGGAAATAAGCAGGAGAATAGAGTGGGGTATCCACCTTGCAGAGTATGCAAAAGAGTTATTGGGGGGATTGAATAACTGGCAGGTAGTTTCCGAACCTCAATTAGCGATCATTAATTTTAGGTATGTACCTTCGGGGTTTTCGGAACAAGAGATTGATGAATTAAATAGCTATATTTCACAATTAGCAGTTCAGGATAACTATACAGGCGTATTTACTACTGTGTTAAATGACCAGGTTGTTTTAAGAATATGTTCGATTAATCCGTCGACCACAGAAGCTGACATAGAGCAGACGGTAGCGAAGTTAGATGATTTTGCAAAGTACTTGCTAAGCGATAATGCTAATTGAGTACATATAAATCAAAACACACCCAGGAGGTACCATATCTTAGCGAAAGGAACCCAATTTCAGGCTGTCATAGGTACCCTTATATGCACGTGTAATGCTTCGCATCTCATAGAGAATCTCATGACGGACACAAAGATCCACAAATAAGCCCCATAATTTTTTTGCTTTTGGGCTTGTACATTGATAATTATTTCTATATCTAGTCATATACTTTTCCTTGATGCCAGGGAAATGTTCATCCAGTTTTTTATAATAATATTCCCGGCTGCCTTGTCTTAAGGTCATTCCAAAAGCCGGATATATAAATCTTGCTCCGGCCCTTTTTGCCTGGCATACAATCTCAGTGATATTTTCTTCCGTATCATTGATAAATGGTAAAATGGGCATCATCAATACTCCACAGAATATTCCCGCATCTGACAATGATTTTAATGCCTCAAATCTTTTACTTGAAAGGGTTACATTGGGTTCAATTATCTTGCATAGATCGTCATCAGAGGTAGTAATTGTAATCTTTACTGCAACTGGTGAATGTGATTTTATATCATTCAGAATGTCAATGTCACGAGTAACGAGTGAACTTTTGGTATCAATCGCTACGCCAAAATTGAAGGCGTTGATCAGTTCCAGTGAATTCCGTGTTAAATGCAATTCTTGTTCCAGGGGATTGTATGGATCGCTCATAGCTCCTGTTGCAACCACACCACTTTTCACCTTGCGTCTCAAATCATCCCGGATAATCTGTAAGGCATTTTCTTTTACCTTTACGGTGTTAAAGTTAATATCCCGATAGCAGTCACTTCTGCTGTCACAATAAATACAATGATGAGAACATCCACGATAAATATTCATATTGTAGTCAGCGCCGAACCACGCGGCAGGCTTTTTTACTTTGGTAACTATAGTCTTAGCTGGTATGGTTTCCACAAAACACCTTTCCTTTCAAACTCAATCTTCAGGTTACTGTACAACCTCAGTAAATTATAACATGTCAACACCTGGATGTGTCGTTGAAACAAAGAAATTTCTTGTTATAGTGTTGTATTCAATATATAATTGATAATAGAAAGATTCCGTTAAAAAAGTTAATAATTAGGAGGTAAAGATGGAAAAATGGCTTTATGTTATGTTCATAGAAAGAGGTAAATCATATAACAAAATTACTAAAGCGGTGATTGAAAGACATGTTGAGAACATAAGAAAGCTGGATGACAATGGTAAATTAGAACGCTGTGGAGTATTTAAAGGTTATCCAGGTGTTGCCGGAATGGTTATTCTCAGAGCTGAGAGTTATGAAGAAGCTGAAGAACTTTGCAAACGGGAGCCGCTTGTTGCTGAAGGCTATGCAACATATAAACTTAGGCAGTTACAAGTAGCGGACAAGGACAACAACTATTTGTTGTAATAGTTTTGAGAGAAGCGAAATTTGTAAAGGTAATTGGGTGATTATTAAAATGAGTATAAGTAATGAATTGCTTGTGAATTTGGATAAATTACATACAACAGAATTGGGAGTTGTGCGGATCAAGAAAAATCTTTCTTTGGATACAGATAAGGTGGTTGATTGGTGTGGAGCTAAAATCAAATCGCCCAATGCTGCAATCACAAGAAAGGGGAAGAACTGGTATATTAATGTAGATGATTGTATCATAACTGTAAATGCATATAGCTACACGATCATTACAGCTCATAAGGAAAAGAAATGAATTATACCATACAAAAGTTAGAGGGCGGTGTATTTCTGTTTGAGGGATAGGCCGCTTTTTGTATGTTGGTAAAGATTGAAACATTGCTGTCGAATCAGGAAGAAGGTAAGTCCCAATGGCTGAACTAATATTAGTGTTATGTGTTGGTACAGAATATTTTGAAATTAAAAAACTGTCTACCATAAGGGGAGCATTTCCATGTCTAAACATAAGTTTACTGGTTGCATACCCATGGACTATGAAATGAAAAAAGTCCATCTCTCATCATAATTTCTACACTTGCTTATTAACCGGCTTAGCTTTAACTAATTCTTTATGATAAAAATAATTGATATAATTAATGTTGTTTGTTTCGCAATATTCTTTTATCTCAATAGCTAGATCAGACCAATACCCCTTATCGCCTTTCACATATATTTTTTCATAAGTACCATATGATTGTGGATATTTTTGGGAGACATAGGTCAGTATTTTTTGTTTATAACTTCCTCTTAAATTCAGATTTTCAAACCAATATTCATCAATATAAGCATACGACTTTTCTATAATTGCTTTGAAATCAGTGATATTTGGAAATATCGGCGACATAAATAACACGGTATAAATGCCTTGGGTATGCAATTCTTTTAGGGTAAGAAGCCTGTCTTTAATACTGCTTGCATTATCCATATCGTTTTTAAATTCTTCATCCAAGGTATTGATTGACATGGATACTTTTAATTTTTTACACTGTTTTAATAAATCAATATCTCTTAAAATTAACTTTGATTTTGTTGAAATCCCCAAGTCACAATCAGCCAAAACCAACTGCTCTAATATTTTTCTTGTAATTTTATATTTTTCTTCAAACTTATTGTAACAATCTGTAACTGACGAAAGAAAAACTGATTTACCTTCTAATTTCTTTAAATTAATAGGTTTGTCACATTTTTTTATATCAACAAAAGCTCCCCATTCTTCGTTATGTCCAGTAAAGCGTTTCATAAAACAAGCGTAACAATATTGACAGGCATGAGGGCAACCAATATACGGATTGATCACAAAATCGCTTGCAGGTAAATTTGATTTTGTCACATAATCCTTTGTTATGACTTTCTTTTCTATAATCTTCATTTATCGAATTACTCCTCCATGAAAATAACACTCATATATCTTTTCATCTAAATAAAATATTTCCTCATATCCTTGATACCAAACAAATTCGCCCTCCACTTTACAATGATAATGATAATCTCCTTTTGTATAGATTGCCGGACCTCGGTAAGGCATATCTTTAGGTACTTGAAATAATACCTCTTTCAAAAAATCACCACTAAAGTTTTCTCCGATCACTCTCCCAGAATAATTCATACTCCAAATCGGATTTTCATTATGCCATACCGTTTCTTCACCTGAAAAGCATTCTCCTCCTAAATAGGTATCATTATATAAAAAACTATTTTCCTCATAGCAAAAATCATGTGCGGCAATCCTTGATGCCTTTACTTCATTTCCTTTTCCTGCATATGTATTTCTCTTTGCACGAATTAAAAAAGGAATAGCGGTATTTATATCTACATCTGCTTTTTGACTCAATGAAATGTTACATTCATCATCTCCTTTTACAATTCTGTCAATAGTCACTCCATACAATTCACTCAACAATATCACTCCAGACAGTTCGGGAAGAGCCTGCCCATTTTCCCACTTACTTATTGTTTGTCTGGCTACGCCTAATTTGTCTGCCAGTTGCTCCTGTGAATATCCATTCTTTTTTCTTAATAATTGCAACTTATCTTCCAATTTCATAATCATCACCTCATGCAATATTATATCGTATAAACCCAATAGAAACCACCATTAAGGATTTGCAAAAATGTCATTTTAAAGTTGCAAAATAGATTTTTTTCTCTGCCGCCTAACTGTGCCACATTATCATTTGTAACAAGTACATTTTCTGCAAAGAAAGTATTTCCAGTTCTTTTCCATCAAGGACATCTGAAATTACATTTACAGCCATTTCTCCCATCTGATATGCGCGCTGACTTACGGTTCCGTACCAACGATTGGGTATGATTTACCTATGACTATAATTTTCCTCATGTCGACATATGGAAAATGGTGGTGTATAATTCAAACATAGAATCTGGGTAACTTTTTATAATTAGGTAAAGGGAGATAACACAGTGAAACAAATACTTATAATTTTCATGATTTTATTTGTTACGTTCAATATTCCAATAATGGTTCATGCTGAGAGTGATCAAGAAACATATCAGCAAATAGATAAATATTTGAAAAGTGAACTTAATAAAGCCCATATTCCAGGGATGGCGATTACTGTTGTTAATAACGAAGAAGTCTTATTTTCTAATACATATGGAAATTGTAATAGTCTGGATACACCGTTTATCATCGGCTCAATGAGTAAATCGTTTACCGCTGCTGCAATCATGCAATTAGTCGAACAAGGCGAAATTAATCTTGATGATCATGTTTCGAAATATTTACCTGAAGTGAGCGTTGGGGAACGGATTACGGTCAGGCAGTTATTGAATCAAACAAGCGGATTAGCAACATATCAAACACGTAATAACCTGAAAATAACGGATGCTTATGGCACTCACATGTATGCGAATGTGAATTATAATTTGCTTGGTGAAATTATTGCGGCAGTATCCGGAATAAGCTATGAAGAATATATAAAGGAAAACATCTATGTTCCCCTTGGAATGAAAAATAGCTATACATCTCTTGAGGAAGGAAGAGATAATGACTTGATCACAGGATACAGGAACTATTTTGGATTTTCAATCCCACAGGAAGTTACGTTTCCTGATGGGCAAGGCTGGACATCAGTTTCCGGCGGTTATCTTATTTCCAGTGCTTCTGATATGGGAAAGTATCTACAAATGTATTTGAATAACGGAGATGGAATTATTTCCGCCGGAAGCATCAATACGGTTTTTTATGATAATGTGTATGATGCGCCAAGTTCAAGTTATTATGGTATGGGCTGGAATCTGAATAATAACAATAAAGAGCCTGTACTTGGACACAGCGGGTTGGTCGAAAACTATATGTCATATATGTTTATTTTACCTCAAAGTGACATTGGCGTAGTAATGTTGGTTAACACGAATGATTATTTTGTCTCCAATAATATGATGAGCACAATAGGCGAAAGCATCATTTCAATTTTTATGGGGGAAGAACCGATTGAATTAAGCGGAATGAATTATGTGATTTCTCATTTATTGATTGATATTGCTTATTTAGTTGTCTTTTTAGTAAGTATATTGCCATTAGTGTTTATAAAAAGATGGTTTTCAAAGGCAAAAAGAAAAAAGAAGAGCAATGTCATGCTGACAGGGAGTATATTACATCTTGTGTTTCCAACCCTTCTCTTGTTATTACCGGCCTTTATAGGTGTCCCATTTTTTGTAGTGCGTGGATTTGTTCCTGATTTATTTCTTACTTTAATTATAAGCGCGTTATTATCATATGCTGCTGGCATAGTTAAAATTATTTTGATATGGAAAAGCCATATAATATAAAGAGGTAAAATATATAACTTAATTTGATAATTAAATTTGAATTTGGGAGACGATAAGTATGATTGAAGTTGTATTTGGTGATAGCGCGTGCGGCAGCCTGAAAATGGCACATCACAATGGTGACAGGGAATTCAGTAGTGGTATTATCAGTGTGATTGTAAGTCATCCTGACGGAAGCGAACCGACCGAAGAAGAAATCCAAGCCATTCAGAGGGAGGCTGAGGAAAGAGAACGACTAGAGTGGGAAAATACCACGCCTATGGGGGGAAGTCCTGCGGATGTCTATGACTTGGGTTTTAGCCTTAGTATTGGTGATATTTCTGAAAACATTCCGTGCGAAAAGCGCCGGAAGGTGCTGGAATGGCTATATGGTATCTACCCCGACATTGACGAAGATTCGGTTTTCACAGCAGAACTGATGCAAAGGACGGCGGATGCTATGAAAGAAGTATGCAGCCATATTTCAGCCGGAGAAAGTGTCCGCATTTGGTACAGCAATCAGCCCGATGAACTGTGTGGAATGTATTGGTTTATGGCTCAGCTAAATAATTTGGAGCTGCAAAGCGACCAGGTTATCCTTGTTCAGTTACCGGACTGGGAAATTGGGGATGAAAATGCAGCAATGTCTGGCTGGGGTGGTGTAAAGCCTAGCCAGTGGCACCGTTATCTTGACTTCCAAAGAGCAGCGACATCAGCGTTTTGTAAGAGTTGTGCCACTCATTGGCAGCGCCTTCAACAAGAAAATGCTCCATTGCGTGCCGTGTTGAACGGACGGTTAATGAGTGTGCCGGAAACACTCTATGACGAATTTATCACCTGTGAAATCGCAGCGGAGGAAGATGAATTTAATGAAGCGATGCTTATTGGAAGAGTTCTGGGGAAATATCAGCTTGGCATCGGTGATGCATGGATTGCCCTGCGCATAGAAGAAATGATTCGCGTGGGAAATCTGATACCTATTACTGCCCCGGCACCTGGCAGTCCGATTTATCATCGGAGACTAAAAAAGTGCATGGATTAAAGGGGGTACAAATGATTTTAGAAACTGAACGCTTAATATTGCGAGAGTTAGAACAGTCAGACTTTCAGGACCTGGCAGAAATATTACAAAATCCAGAAGTTATGTATGCGTATGAGCATGATTTTACAGATGATGATGTTCAGATATGGTTAGACCGACAGAAAAAGCGCTATGAAGAATATAATTTTGGTCTGTGGGCTGTTGTGTTAAAATTAACAGGAGAGATGATAGGACAGGCAGGATTAACACTGCAAAAATATAGAGAAGAGGCGGTTCTTGAAATTGGGTATTTGTTAAAACAAAAATTTTGGCATAATGGGTATGCCAGGGAAGCGGCAGAATACTGTAAACAATATGCCTTTGAAACGCTAAATAGAAACGAAGTTTTTTCTATCATTAAAACAGATAATATTCCCTCTATAAAAGTTGCAGAGAGTATAGGGATGCATAGAAAAGATGAATTTGTAACTCAATATTACAATGGAGATATGTTGCATTTTCTTTATTCTGCTCGCAAATAAACATCTTTAATTGAACCAAATCGCTGCGCCACAGTCTGGTCAGGCTATCGTGCAGCGATTTGGTTCAAGCGGAATTTAGTTTAGCAGTTGTAACTGTAGATTCATATTTTTACGAGGAGGTATGGCATGAGTGATTACATAAATAAGGAGACAAACATGGAGTTAAACGAATTTTGGGAGCAGTACATTAAAGACAGCGGGGCGGATTTTGTATATTTTGCCGATATTTCTACGCTCCCGGCAGATGCCATCGACGGATGCACTTGCGCTGTTCTCTTTGGCAAAGCACTATCGAGGGAGTATATTAGTACGCTCAGAGCCGGTCAAAAGCCCAAACGGCAAGAGGTCCATATAACCGAACGCAAGATGGACACCCTTGCTGTAAAATTAGCCAGCCAGCTGAAAACCGAAGGGTACAAAAGTGTTGCAAAGTTGAAATTTGCACGTCTGCCGCATAAAACTGTCGCACTCAGAGCCGGATTAGGGTTTATCGGCAAAAACAACCTGCTGGTTAATGATCAGTACGGTTGTGCGGTGATGTTAGGTAAGGTTTTGACCTCAGCCCCATTTGTAACCATGAATAAAATGCCGAAAGAACCGCAATGCGGCGAATGCAGCATCTGCGTGGATGTGTGTCCCACCAAAGCCCTGCACGGTACAACATGGAGCGTCACCACCAGCCGGGATGAGATCATGGTTAGAAAGCTCTGCTCTTTATGCCTAAAGTGCATGATCTGGTGCCCGTATACGGAGAAATACGCAAAATAAGCATTAATAGATGTTATCATAAAAAATAGTTATATCAGGAGGCCTTACCATGATAAGCATTAGATATGTCCAAGAGGAAGACAAAAATTTTTGGTTTAAACTAGATAAGCATTTATCAGAAACAGAATTTGAAAAGAAAATAAGAGACAAAATGGGATATATAATATTAGAAAACAAAACTCCCATTGGATTACTAAGATACAATCTTTTTTGGGATAATACTCCTTTTTGTACAATGCTTTTCATAGATTGGGCATATCAAAATAAGGGGTATGGAAGATTATTAATGGAATTTTGGGAAAAAGAGATGAAACAATCAGGATACGGAATGACTATGACATCTACACAAGTAGATGAGGATGCTCAGCATTTTTACAGAAAAATGGGTTTCCAAGATGCCGGCGGATTGCTTATTAATATTCCCAAATATGAACAGCCCATGGAAATGTTTTTTATCAAAGGAATATAATCATACTCAGATTTGGTACAATTAGTTAATAAGAATTAGTGAGGGAAAAAATATGAAGATTGTGTTGATTCATGGACAAAACCACAAGGGTTCTACGTATAACATTGGAAGGATGCTGGCAGAAAAAATCGGAAAAAATATTACCGAATTTTTTCTGCCCAGGGACTTTGGAGAGTTCTGCATTGGATGTACGAAGTGTTTTTTGATTAATGCTTCCCAATGTCCTCATTATAAGAAGTTATTACCAATTATTCGGGTAATGGATGAAGCGGATGTTTTAATTTTGACCAGTCCGGTTTATGTATTTCATGCAACCGGGCCAATGAAGGCTTTTTTAGACCATTTTGGTTATCGTTGGATGGTTCATCGTCCGGAAGAAAAGATGTTTCGGAAGCAAGGGGTATGTATTTCTACAGCAGCAGGCGGCGGTATGAAATCAACCAATAAAGATATGGCAGACAGCCTGTTTTTCTGGGGCATACCAAAAGTATATAAATATGGGCAGGCAGTATATGAAACTTCTTATGAACGGGTAAGCGATAAGGTTAAAGCCAAAATTGATAAAAAAACCACTGCATTGGCAAAGCAAATCCGAAAGAGAAATCATAAAATCAAACCTGGAATAAAGACAAGAGGATTGTTTTTTATTATGCATTTAGTACAAAGAAAGGGAGCATTAGAAACGGATAGTACTTATTGGAAAGAAAAAGGTTGGACGGGAAAGAAGAGACCTTGGGCGTAAAACTTACTATTCAAAAGGACAAAAAATATGTAGCCATTGGGATTGTCTGAATTTTGAATAAATTTCTCAGTGAAGACCAATCCGTTATCCACCTTTGCAGCTGATGTGGACACAGGCATTAGAAACGGATAGTACATCGCCCGCTAAAGCGGGCGGAGAGTTCGAAGGGTATTCTTTTGCTTTGGAAGAATATTGTTATAGCCTGCATCACCATCATGGGCTGATCAGTAGTTTGGCTCCTGAATACGAACAAGCTTAATTTTAGTGTCCTTTGTTAGTAATTCTAACATTGATTTAACGCCAATTATTTCTGTATTAGTGTGACTTCCAACCAT
>Ga0153944_1000860_pt1 | contig 12799 bp, 10 predicted proteins | sample TSNJ028MetaG_FD_104703 | JGI IMG/M metagenome (GOLD analysis project Ga0153944, IMG submission 104703) | Attine ant fungus gardens microbial communities from New Jersey, USA - TSNJ028 MetaG | ecosystem: Host-associated > Fungi > Mycelium > Unclassified | place: USA: New Jersey, Wharton State... | reverse complement strand
GGTTGTCAGCGGATTCATTCCGATACTGTCACCAACCAGTTTCGGCTGTACGACCTGACGGGTCAGCTGAGTAATGCCATAGACGACCAGCAGACCGACTGCGGTGAAGTAATTACCGGTAAAAAATTCATAGACCGCCCACGGGATAAGCGCCGTTCCGGTTCCAAAAAACGGCAGAAAATCCAGAAATGCGATCAGGATTGCCAGCAGCACCGAATAGTTTACCCGCAATATTAAAAAGCCTATAAACAGCTGCACCCCAACAATTGACATGATTTTAAACTGGGCTTTGAAATATCCGCCGACTGCATGTTTCAGGTTATCAATTATCATCGTCATACGTCTTTGCAGACCTTTCGGCGATACCGATTTAGCCCAGGCGATTACTTCATCCCGCTGGGCGATAAAAAAGTAGGCAGAGACCAGCGTCACGATGGACGCAATTAGAATTGATGGAATCCGTTTAGCAATATTTCCTGCTGCCGCTACGGTTGGCTGACTGATACCAGCAATAAGTTCCCCGGCTTTAGCATCCAGATCAGCCACCATCGCAGTGAGCCCCGATCTGATCCCCTGCGGAAGCCGGTTAAACACTCCGGCAAAACGCTCTCCCAGCCTACCTAATGCTGCCTCCAGATCCTGGTATATCTCAGGAAAATTACGGATGAGCAGACTGATTTCCTCCACTAATTTGGAGATTGCCAGATAACATACCAGCACGATCAGGCCCAATACCAAGATGACAATAATAGCGGAACCCAGCCGCTTGACAATCTTTAACCTTTTTTCCAGCCACTCTACCAACGGATTAGCAATAAACGAAATAAACCAGCCTATTACAAAAGGCATGAAATAGAGCATCGCCTTCACACCTATCCATATCAACAGGACCGTTACGGTCACGCTGATGATCAGGCTTATCAGCACTTTCCAATATGGCCGTTCATTTGCTGCATGAGGTACTGTATTTTTTGAATTTTCTGCCATTCTATTCCTCCTCACCTTGTCCTAAAAATTCAGTCTCTACCATTTCCCATATCTCATCCCGACCCTGCTTGGTGACGGATGAAAAAGGAATGATCCTGGTTCCCGGAATCAGATTTAATCCCTGCTTTACCATTTTCATATGTTTATCAACCTGACTCCGCTTCAGCTTATCTAGTTTTGTCGCGATGATCACTGGCTGGTAGCCTTGTTCCACTACCCAGTTATACATCACCTTATCATGATTGCCGGGTTCGTGGCGGATATCAATCAGCAGAAATACTACTTTCAGCTGCCTGGAATCGTGCAGATAGCGTTCAATCAGTTTCCCCCACTGCTCTTTCTCCTTCTGTGACACTTTGGCATAGCCATAACCGGGCAGATCGACCAGATACATCTGATCATTGATGTTATAGAAATTAATGGTCTGCGTCTTCCCCGGAGTCTGCGATGTACGGGCATAAGATTTTCGATTCATCAAAGCATTAATCAGAGAAGACTTTCCGACATTGGATTTCCCTGCAAATGCGATTTCCGGCTTGTCATTTTCCGGCAGTGTACTGGTAATCCCGCACACCGTTTCTAAATTGATATTCTTTATAATCATGGTTCTCTCCCTTACTGAATCAATTATTTTCCCCGCCCTGTTTATTTCTTTTGTAAAACGATGGACAGCACCTGATCGAGATGCGTTACCGGAATAATCTCCAATCCTCTGGTGATCTCTGCTGCGATGTCTTCGATATCCCGCTTATTTTCCTGCGGTATCAGAACGGTTTTAATTCCGGCATTCTTTGCTGCCAGCAGCTTTTCTTTCAGACCGCCGATCGGCAGAATCCTGCCGCGCAGTGTGATTTCCCCTGTCATCGCGGCATCAGCCCTCGCTTTGCGGCCGGTAATGGCTGAGATCATCGCTGTCGCCATCGTGATTCCCGCTGACGGCCCGTCCTTGGGAACCGCACCTTCAGGTATATGTATGTGAATGTCATGCTTTTCAAAGAAATCTTCATCGATCTGGTGTTCACTGCCGATGGAACGGATATAGCTGATTCCGGTCATAGCCGACTCTTTCATTACATCACCAAGTTGTCCTGTTAATAATATTTCACCTTTTCCAGGCATTATATTCACTTCAATCTGAAGAGTATCGCCGCCGACGCTTGTCCACGCCAGTCCGCGGACGATTCCAACCTCGTCGCTCTCATTTGCCATTTGGTAGGAATACTTCTCTTTACCCAGATATTTTATCAGGTTCCGTTCGGTAATCTGCACTTTTTTCTTATTATTCTCAAGAATTTCTTTCGCCGTTTTTCGGCAAATCTCGCCAATTTTCCGCTCTAATTGCCGGACCCCGGATTCCTTGGTATAATTACGGCACATCTTCCAGATAGCGCTCTTGCTGATACTTAGCTGGCTGCTGGCTAAACCGTGCTTTTTCAATTGCTTGGGGATCAGATGGCGGATAGCGATATGCATCTTCTCATTCCCAGTATAACTGCTGACCTCAATCAATTCCATCCGGTCCAAAAGCGGCTTTGGTATAGTCTGCAGAGTATTGGCCGTGGTTACAAACAGAACCTCCGACAGATCAATCGGTACTTCCAGATAATGATCCCTGAACTTATTATTCTGCTCACTGTCCAATACCTCCAGCAAGGCCGAAAAGGTGTCTCCTTTATAGTCATTGCTGACCTTATCGATCTCATCCAGAAGCATCAGCGGATTCTTCACTCCGGCTATCTTCAGCGCATTGGCAATACGCCCCGGCATGGCCCCGACATAGGTCTTCCGGTGGCCGCGAATCTCCGCTTCATCCCGGACCCCGCCGAGGGAAATGCGGACATAGGGCTTTTTTAACGCCTCTGCCAACGATTTGGCAATAGATGTTTTGCCGGTTCCCGGAGGACCAACAAGACATAAGATAGGACTGTTTCCCTTCGGTGCCAGTGCCCGTACCGCTAAAAATTCCAACACCCGCTCTTTGACCTGTTCCAGGCCGTAATGATCGGTGTTCAGCACTTCTTTGGCATAGCCGATATCGTGATGGTCTTTGACCATTTTGTTCCATGGCATTTCCAGCATCGTTTCGATATAGGTACGGATGACCCCGTTTTCCGCCGGGGAGTTCAGGGCACTCTTAAAACGGTTAATTTCCTTCGTAAGCTTTTCCTTGACCTCTTTGGGCGCTTTTAGTTTTTTCAAAGCCTTTTCAAACTCTTCGGCATCAGACACCGTATGGTCTTCGCCCAGTTCTTCGCGAATCAACTTGAGCTGCTCACGCAGGATATACTCCCGCTGGTTTTTATCAACCCGCTCTTTGACCTTGGCCTGAATCTCCTCTTTAACGGTCAGAACCTGAATCTCGCTGAGAATCTTAAAAGTGAGGAGCTCATAACGCTTCAGCACATTGGTCTCTTCCAACAGTTCCTGCAGGTCGGTATAAGACAGCGGAATATTGGCTGCAATCTCATCAATCAGCTTGTCCAGCCCGGTAATAGTTTCCAGCCGCACCGCCGTTTCCTTCGATATCTGCGGGCTGACTGCCCCTAACTGGTAAAATAGTTCCCGCAGACCTCTAACCATAGCCTTTTGGCTGATATCTTCAATTGTATCTATTTCGCCGGTCTCTAATGCTGTTTCCACTTCCGCCCGCAGATATGAGCCGCTGTCATCAATCACCTTCAAGAGAGCCCGCTGTTCTCCCGATACCAGCACCCTAAAAATGTGTTTTGGAAGCTTGACCACCTGATTGATGGTGGCAATCGTTCCGGCCGTATATAGATCTTTTAACCCCGGGTTTTCCTTCTGAATGTTCTTTTGGGTGATCAAAAACACCTTCTGATCTCCAAGCATGGCTTCCTGTACGGCTTCGATGGAGCTCTCCCGGCTGACATCAAAGTGAATCACCATCCCAGGCAATACTGTCATTCCCCGCAAGGCGACCATTGGCATATGTATTATTTTTTCACTCATGTATATCTCCTTTAACAAAGGGCTGTTATATTAATTTAAAAACAGACGGGTATATGCCCAGCATCATACCCGTCCAGTCTTTTTATGCACTTTCAGATGTGATATCCGAGGTTCCTAAGATCGGATCTTCTGTTCCATCTACAACTTCTTTTGTAATCCGGCAATGCTTGATACTCTCATCCGATGGTGCCCGGTACATAATGTCCATCATGATATTCTCCATGATCGCCCTCAGCCCTCTGGCTCCGGTCTTACGCTTCAGCGAAAGAGCAGCGATGGCTTCCAGCGCTTCCTGATCAAATATCAGTTCCACGTTATCTAACTCCATCAGTTTCTGATACTGTTTGACGATGGCACTTTTCGGTTCAGTCAGAATCTGTACCAATGCATGCTTATCCAACATCTCCAGGGCTACGGTAACCGGTACACGGCCAACCAGCTCAGGAATCAGGCCGAATTTCACAAGATCATGTGGCAGTACCTGATGCAGGATCTCATTGATGTTCTGATCCTGTTTATCAGCAATTTCCGCACCAAAACCAATCGACTTTTTGTTGATCCGATGTTCAATGATCTTATCAAGACCTTCAAAAGCTCCGCCGCAGACAAATAAGATATTGGTGGTATCGATCTGCAGTAATTCCTGATGCGGATGCTTACGGCCGCCCTGTGGCGGTACCGATGCAACCGTTCCTTCAATGATTTTTAACAGTGCCTGTTGTACTCCTTCACCGGAGACATCTCTGGTAATTGAAGGGTTCTCTGATTTTCTGGTAATCTTATCAATTTCATCAATATATATAATCCCATATTCTGCACGTTCGATGTCACCGTCAGCCGCCTGAATAATCTTCAGGAGAATATTTTCAACATCTTCTCCGACATACCCGGCTTCGGTCAGCGCTGTTGCATCGGCAATCGCAAACGGTACATTCAATACCTTCGCCAGAGACTGCGCCAGCAGGGTCTTACCGCATCCGGTCGGGCCCAGCATCAGAATATTGCTCTTGTGCAGTTCCACACCCAGATCTCTTCCGGCCATGATTCGCTTATAGTGATTGTATACCGCTACCGAAAGTACCTTTTTGGCCTCTTCCTGCCCGATTACATAATCATCCAGAAATGTCTTGATCTCTTCCGGCTTAAGCAGGTTGATATCTTCAAGCCCCTGTTCTTTTGGATCATCGTAATCAAGTTCTTCTTCAATAATCTCCCCGCAGACTTCAATACACTCATCACAAATATAAGCTCCGTTCGGGCCTGCGATCAGTTTTCTCACCTGTGCCTGAGATTTGTTGCAAAATGAGCAGCGTACTACATCCTCATTTTTTCCTGCCATATTTGTTCACCTCATTAATTACGCATAAAGGGGATGCCCGTTTCGCGAACAACCCCCTGCGGCTTATTTTCGTTTGGTAATTACTTCATCAATCAAACCATAGGTTTTCGCATCATCAGCGGACATATAATTATCGCGTTCTGTATCATTACGGATCACGTCCAGCGACTGACCGGTGTTCTCCGCCAGGATCTGATTTAATTTATGACGCATCTGCACAATGTGTTCGGCTGCGATCTCAATATCGGTCGCCTGTCCCTGTGCTCCGCCTGAAGGCTGATGGATCATGATTTCTGCATTCGGCAACGCAAACCGTTTGCCTTTGGTTCCGCCGGCCAGCAGAAACGAACCCATACTGGCTGCCATACCGATGCAGTTGGTCGATACATCGCACTTAATATACTGCATCGTATCGTAAACTGCAAATCCGGCAGTAACGACACCACCCGGGCTATTGATATAGAACTGGATATCTTTCTCCGGATCTTCCGCTTCCAGAAACAATAACTGCGCCACAATCACGCTGGCAGAACTATTGTTCACTTCACCGTCGAGAAAAATGATCCGATCTTTTAATAATCTGGAATAAATATCATAAGAGCGCTCGCCGCGGCTGGTCTGCTCTATGACATAAGGTATTACACTGCTCATTTGCACGCCTCCTTAATAACTTACCTCTACTCTTCTACTGCGCTGTCAGTAATGAAAGTAACCGCTTCCTGTACAGCTATATCCTGCTTCATCTGGTTCTTTTCATTATCACCCATGAACTCCTTAAGCTTATCAACTTCCATCTGATAGCTCTCAGCCATCTTCACCAGCTCTTCTTCTAATTTTTCACCACTGATTTCAATGTTCTCTGCTTTTGCAACCGCTTCCAGTACCAATCTGGTCAGGATACGCTTCTCAGCCTGCGGTTTCAGTTCTTCCATCATCTTCTCGTTGGTCATCCCGGTAAACTGGAAGTACTGCTCTAAGCTTAAGCCCTGCTGCTGGATTCTCTGTGCAAACTCATCAGCCATCTGATTAACCTGGGTATCCAACATCGGCTGAGGTATTTCGATGGTTGCATTGGCAACCGCTTTGTCAATCGCCTGATCTTCCTTTTTGCGCTTGCCTTCGGCAGCCTTCTGTTCTTCTAACTTTTCTTTTACATCTGCTTTGTATTCTGCAATGGTATCAAATTCGGAAATTTCAGACGCAAAATCATCATCCAGCTCCGGAAGTTCTTTTACCTTTATTTCATGTACAACACATTTGAATACCGCATCTTTGCCAGCCAGTTCTTCAGTCTGATATTCTTCCGGGAAAGTCACTTTTACATCAAGCGGCTGTTCAATCTCTGCACCGATCAGCTGTTCTTCAAATCCCGGAATGAAAGAAGCGGAACCGATGGTCAGCGGATAATTTTCACCTTTCCCACCTTCAAAGGCAATATCGTCTACGAAGCCTTCGAAATCCATGACAACCTGATCTTTGTCTTGTACCGCACGGTCTTCTACGTTGATCGTTCTGGCATTTTTATCCTGTTCTTCGGCGATCTTTTCATCAATTTCTTCATCGGTCACCTCTACAGATACTTTATCCACTTTTAGTCCTTTATACTCACCAAGTGTTACTTCTGGTTTTAAAGCCACTTCTGCGGTAAAGATGAATGGCTTGCCTTTTTCTATCTGAACAACATCGATTTTCGGCTGTGATACGATGTCGAGCTCACTTTCATCGTATGCTTTACCGTAAGCTTCCGGAATCAAAGCGTTGGCCGCATCATCATAAAAGATTTCCGGGCCGTACATCTTTTCGACCATCTGGCGCGGAACCTTCCCTTTACGGAATCCCGGCACATTAATCTTGCCTTTTTGCTTATTATATGCCCCATGAAGTGCTTTTTCTAATTCTTCAGCTGATACTTCTATGGTTATTTTCGCCATACTGTTGTCCATATTTTCCACTTGTAAACTCATTTTAATTTCCTCCTGATTTATCCGTGTAATTGTCGCAACTCTTTGTGCTTCCTAGATTACACCCATTTTATGAGTATATCATAAACAATAATAAATTACTAGTACAGCTTTGGATAATTTTTACTGCTGAACCTCTTCTAAACAGAGCATCCTTATGAGCATTTCTGAAATGTCATCTTCCCGGACCTGATAGTCGCCGTCATCGTTTTTCTCAACGTGGATGGTAACCGTCTCCGGCTCTTTGTACTCCATTTCCTGACTGGCTTCTTCCAGCATATCGTAAGCGATATACACATATTCCGCCTGAAGCTGTTTGTTGATTTCATCATCGGTACCTTCATATTCGCCGTTCTGATAACTCTTCATTAAATCCTCAGAGACCGCCCTTATCTTCGGTACATACTTCTCAAACAGATCAACCGGCGTTATTTCAACAGTAACCTCATAAACACCATCCTGCTTCTTTGAGCCTTTGACATTATAGCGCATTGCTGAAAATATCTGTTTGCTCAGGTTCAGATAATCCTTCAGCATCTGGTCATCAAGATCAAGATCTCCGGTAATGTACACTTCATTAAAAGCGTATATCCACATCTCATAATCCTCAAGCAGCTCACCCCGGGTCTTCTCCTTATTCAGCCTGGCTGCATTGTCAGCCTCTCCCTGCAAGCGCAGGTCCAGGTATGCCTGGACAAATCCTTCGGCGTCAAATTTACTGCATCCGGTAACGGTCAGCACTACTATCATACATAATATCAGAAACCCATGTTTATTCCATTTGTACATGTTGATTTTCTCCCTGCGCCCCGCATTTATAAATGACCGAAGCCCCGATTTCGTCAGCCTTCTTGCGGTTGATCAGGACGGTAATGATCGCCAGCGAAAAATCAATCGCCGTGCCCAGCCCTCGGCTGGTAATGATATGGCCGTCGGTCACTGCCGCTTCCCTGACTACCTGTGCACCCCGCAGTTGATCCTCTACACCTGGAAAGGAGGCGGCCCGGCGGCCTTCCAGCATTCCCATCTGACCGATGATCCCCGGGGCGGCGCAGATTGCCGCAATATATTTTTTTTGATTATTAAACTCTGTCAGCAGACCTCTCAGCCCTTCATGCTGCTGCAGATGGGCGCTCCCCGGCATCCCGCCTGGCAAGACCAGCATATCAGCCTGTTCCGATCCGGCTTCGGCGAAGATCTCATCAGCCATAATATCAATGCCATGGGCACCGTGAATTAGTTTATCATTTGTTATCGAAACGGTCTTTACCTCAATTCCGGCCCGGCGCAGCAGGTCAACAACGGTCAATCCTTCAATCTCCTCGAATCCATCGGCCAGAAATACTTTTACTTTCTTCATTATATAAACCTCCATACCCTCTGTAAGATTACTTCCTAAATTTTATCAAACCTATAGCAAAAAAGCAAATGACAGCGTATAATCAATTCATAAACTTTCTGTGAACAAAGGAGAAATTATGGAGATTGAACGCAAATTTCTTGTCGAATCCTGTCCGCAAAATGTCGAATCTTATCCCTGCCGCAAGATTGAACAGGGATACCTGAACACTGAACCGGTGATCCGGATCCGGCAGGACAATGATGAATATATCCTGACCTATAAATCAAAAGGACTCATGGTCCGGGAGGAGTATAACCTGCCGCTGACCAAAGAGTCCTATGAGCATTTAAAATCTAAAATTGACGGACGTCTCATTCAGAAACGCCGTTATATGATCCCGCTGACCGGCCGGCTGACCATTGAGCTGGATGTTTTCACCGGTGATCTGTCACCGCTGCTTCTGGCTGAGGTGGAATTCCCGGACGCGGCAGCTGCCAATGCTTTTGTCCCGCCGGTCTGGTTTGGAGAAGAAGTCACCTGGTCCACCCGGTATCACAACAGTACCTTGAGCCTGCTGAAATCAGAGTAGAACCTTATATCTCTAACAAATGATCAATCAGCTTATATCCTTCATTCCACACATTGCCGGTCTTTGCCGCGCTCTTCTCATTATAGACATCTGCGCCTTCAGCCTGACGGGTACTATCATATAACAGATATGGCACCGGATCACTGGAATGGGTCCGGGTGGCAATCGGGGTGGGATGATCCGGAAGAATCAATAACCGAAACGGTTCGCCTGCTCTTTCGAAAGCAGCGACAATATTTCCGATCACCCGTCCATCTACCTTTTCAATCGCATCCACCTTTTCTTTAACCAGACCCTGATGACCCATTTCATCCGGTGCTTCAATATGGACGTAGACGAAATCATAACCGTCCTTAAGAAGGGCATCTGCCGCTGCCCGAGCCTTGCCTTCATAATTGGTATGAAGCCCGGCATTGGCACCTTCGACAGTGATATTGTGCATCTCTGACCCCACAGCGATTCCTTTCAGCAGATCCACTGCGGAAATCATCGCTCCTTTTTTCCCGGTCTTCTGTTCAAAAGAGGTCAGTCCCGGTCTGGTCCCGGCCCCCCAGAACCACAGCGAATTAGCCGGCCGCAGTCCGGCTTCCCGCCGTTTCACATTAATCGGATGGCCGCTTAAAATGTCATAACTTCTTTTCATCATTTCATACAGTACATCATCATCCGGCAGATATGGCCCAATCACTTTAGTGAGGATATCGTGAGGCGGTGTCAGTTCTGCCACCATACCCTGATTCCAGATCAGCAGATGACGGTAACTGGTTCCGGTATAATACTGATAAGTCTCATCTTGAAAAGCCGCTCTTACCGCTTCTAACAATTCATCTGCTTCGGCAGTGGAAATTTCCCCGGCGCTGTGATCGACCATCTGCCGTTTTTCATATGAGTCCTCTTCTTCTGACAGAGTCACCACGTTACAGCGGACCGCCACATCGGTGTCTTTCATATCCACACCGATACTCAATGCCTCCAGCGGTGACCGGCCGGTATAATAAACCTTTGGATCATATCCGATTACCGACAGATTAGCCGTATCACTGCCCGGCGCCATTCCCACCGGCACCGTATGCACCAGACCCATTTCCGCTGCTTTCGCCAAACGGTCCATTACCGGTGTAACAGCAGTTTCCAGAGTTGTCCTTCCCTGCAGTTCATTCAGCGGTTCTCCCGCCATACCATCTCCCAGCACAATTATGTATTTCATGGTTCCACCTCCGTCTTTTGCTATAGTACACTAGTATACTGTACCGCTCACCTCTGCCAGCCCCCTTGGGGCGGGGATTGATTATTTATTTATAAATAGTAAAACGCCTTGTTTTCCTACATTTTACCATACTTTTCTCAACTTATCATCTGTTCTTTTTCTTCGGTGGATTCGATCACTTCTAATACCGTCTTGGAATATGAAGCCCATAAATATCCTACTACGCAGTATTTTTGATCTCTTCAAACTAATAAGCTAAAGAGACTTTGTTAGCCTCTCCTTCGCTTTGCTCTCTCAATTCGGGGCATTTTCTACTTTTCTGGCTTCCCTTTATATTACCGGAGGGAAGCTGTCAAGGAAACATATCTTGGCAATTTTCTATTATCGTTTATCACAATAACAGGATTTCTACACACAAAAAGAACATAGCCGTAATTGGTTATGTCCATGTCCTCTCTGTTATCATCTTACACACACATCAGCATCATTATCCCCGCTTTTTTTAACAAAAATAACGCACCGAATAAATGGTTCAAATCCTTGCTATTGCTGGGGTTCCACACTTATACTCTATATTACGGAGGCGGTATTAATTTGCGCTCTTTGGGATGTCGAACGGGATCCATGCTTGCTTCTTTTGTCTCCGGCACGAAGCGCACGGTACCACATCCGATTTTTATTTGCTATCCTTCTTTACTTTAATACTTGTTAAAAAGACTTCGTTAGCCCCTCCTTCGCTTCGCTCTCTCAATTCGGGGCATTTTCTACTTTTCCGGTTTCTCTTTATATTGCCGGAGGGCAGTAGTCAAGGAAACATATTCGGAGAAGATTCTACTTTTTTATTACCTTGATAGTATTCTCTTCTTATATAGTTTATTATAACAAAACTTCTATAAATAAAAAAACATAGCCTCAATTGGTTATGTTTTTTGCTATCATTGCATATTTATTCGCATCATCAAACTCTCTTTTTTCAGCAAAAACAGCGCCCCGAAAAAATGTCCTCAAACCCTTCCTATTGCTGGATTTCTTCTCCTAATCTCTGTATTACGAGGGCGGTATTACTTTTCGCCCTGAAAGAACGCCTACAGCGTTCCCCTGCCCTTTTGACCCTCATGCTTGCTTTGCTGTTCCTTCGACCGCAAAGCGCACGAGGTCACAGACATGAAAATATTCTTTTATTCCTTTTAGTACTAAAGAGAATATAAGGTATAATATCTATTTATGGATTGGTTTCGTCCGCCGCCCTTGATAATTGAAAAAGCAATGCTTTGAACATCTCATCGACGTCTTCACCTATTTTTACAATTTTCAGGTGTCTCCCTTCACAAACAATTGGCTTAAAGCATAATTTTTGATATAGCCTTCTAGTCAGATCTCTGTTATTTACAACATCATCTAATATATTTCAAAAAATAATTTTTCTTTTTCAAAATTGCCAAAACTACTTTTCACTTCTTGCTGAATATCCTGAAAACTGTAAAGGTAATTAATGTAATTTTGTATTTTTTCTTTGTCTAAAACACCTTCTTCTCCTAAGATTTCAATATAGCACACTTCTTGTCGTCTTATTATGTCAGCAGGTATAGAATCAACTTCAGTTCTTCCTGTTAGCTCTAATAAGTGTTCCTCAAAACCGTTCTTATCAGTATTTTTAATATTCAACTCATACACATACAATTCAAGTCTTTTTCCTACATCTACATAATATGGTACTATTATGCAGTCCGGTGATTTTAGTTCCTCTCCATTTAAATCTTCTAGAACTTTTTCTAAATCACTCAATTTATAGAGATCTTCATTAGACATTCTAAATACATCTAATGATTCAACAAGATCATATATATCTTTCATATTATATCCGTTCCTCCTATCTTATCTATTCTGGAATATATGGATTTACTATACTTGTATCAGGTGCCCACGTAGATGGGTTAATATTATCACTAACTTGTACTATTTCCTTAGTGACGTCATCAACAATAACATAGGACCCCCGTTCAGTATAATAAACTGTTGCTGAGTTTCCAGTAGCTTTATTTACACTCGCTCGAGTAGTATAAGAACTATCAACAGTATCTCTAACAAGTGTTTCTGTCCATCCCCTATTTGCCATTTGATTAGTTAGCTTTTGTGTTGATTTTGCACTACTTCCAAACACAATATCTTTTCCCAGTGTATTAGCTCCACCAGCCCCCTTGATCTTCGCATCTTTTATTCTTGGACCTTTGCTCACATTGTATTTTCTATTACCTGATGTCTTAGCTCCACCAGCATCCGTGGCACTGCTCGCCTTTTTGGCATCATACTTCTGAACTCCTCTTACTGCCACAGCACTGCCAAGAACAGCCGCTCCCATGATCACATCGCCCCAGCCTTGCTCCAGCCAGTAGCCTTCTTCTTT
>Ga0153944_1000858_pt1 | contig 12803 bp, 11 predicted proteins | sample TSNJ028MetaG_FD_104703 | JGI IMG/M metagenome (GOLD analysis project Ga0153944, IMG submission 104703) | Attine ant fungus gardens microbial communities from New Jersey, USA - TSNJ028 MetaG | ecosystem: Host-associated > Fungi > Mycelium > Unclassified | place: USA: New Jersey, Wharton State... | reverse complement strand
GTTGTTGATGAGTACATAGATGACGGATGGTCAGGTACAAACTTCGACCGCCCAGATTTTAAGCGTATGATTGCCGACATTGAAGCGAAAAAAATCAACATGGTCATTACTAAGGACTTTTCACATTTAGGCAGGGATTACATTATCGCCGGGCAGTATACCGAAATATACTTTCCTGAACATAATGTCCGGTACATTGCCATCAACGATGGTTACGATTCCACAAATCCATATAATGACATCGCCCCATTCAAGCATGTCATCAACGAAATGTACGCATATCCAGACGGGTTACCCCGAAGACCGATTTCCACAACGTGTTTTCCGGCGTAGCCAAGTGTGCCGATTGTGGCGGTAATATGTCGACTACAGGCTCACGTAGAAAGAACTCAACGTACAATCTCGTCTGCGGGCGATATAAGCTGTATGGCAGCGAAGAGTGTTCAAATCATTTCATCGATTATGAGCTTCTGTATCAATCCGTGCTGTCCGAGGTTCGGAAGATGCTCGTGTTGTCCGAAAAAGATAAAAAGTTGGTGCTGGCGGATCTAGAAAAGGCAAAACGCGGTAAAAAGGCGAATGATACGAACAATGAGGCCGCCAATCTTCTGAAAACACTGGAAAGCCGCGATAAGGAGCTTGACAAACTGATCCGGCGACTGTACGAAGATATATGCTGTAAAGGAAGGTTGTCTAAATCTTCTAATACAGTAAAGGCGGCAGGTTCATCCGTAGCAGTTTGAAGCGGCGCAGCCGAAGGGGGCGATACATTTCACGATGCAGCGGGAACGGTGATTTTGCCGTTCCCGTATTTTATAGTATCCGAGACGAGCTGAAAAGAGATTATATAGATTCGGCAACCAAATCTACATGAGCCATGTAAAACTATTAATTAATCCTAACTCTTAAAATATTTATAATATATATGTTTATCATTTTCTGTCGGTGAATTTAGCATTTTGCTTTCATATTTGGTTTTGAGCGCATCAAATGCTAGGTCAAGTGCTATAGTTGAATATTTTTCAAGAGTTAGCCATGTACTCCAGTCTGTTTTAAATTTGCTATAATCAAATTCTTCTGGGAAACATACAAAATCAAAAAAATCATCATGTCCTTTGAATGATTTATATGGGGCTAAATCTTTGATTATATTCTGTTCATGTAATCTTGCAACAATATAAATGGGATCATTAAACCTCTTTTCATCTTCGCGGCTAACACCATACTTAACCCTGTTGTGGCAAGAATTGATTAGTAATTGTTCTGCAACATTGTCATAGGCGATAACCTTGCTTTCAAGTGCCCTCCTTACATATCGTATTTCAAGATTAGGCAACCTGTCATAGACATAAATTTTATGCTTCCCCTTCATTTCTTCGGACATAGCTGGAAAAAGTTCAATTATAAAATTCGATAGAATATTACGGGTGCTATGTTCGTATAATTCGGCTCTATCCAAAAAACTAATCAGCACATCATCATCCAATATTTCAGCAAAATGATATTCCAATAAATTCGACATATTAAGCAATAATCCTTGTTCCATAAAAACTTGTATTTGAAGCCCCATATTTTTCCCATTGTCTGTGTCGGAAGAAGCAAAGTGCATTAATAGTGCTTCGACTAGTGATTTTATATTACTTTGTATCTGTTGCTTGTTTTCTGCTTTTTTGACTATATCATATATACATTCAACCCAATGTGAAAAGCACTCGTAAAACCATGTGTAGTCTGCATCTCCATCTAATTTAAAAAGATTAATTATTAATATTTCCAAGTGATTAAATATTGATTTTAATTTGTCTTGGTTAATTTTCGTGTATCCTATAAGTAACATAGTAGCATTAATTAATTTTGCGAGTTTAGAGTGTCTGGGCTGTTCTGGCAAAATATCAAAATGCGCAACATTGTTCAGCAGTTTTATTAAAAAATCCTGCTGATCGTCTTGAAGATTAAGGGTGGTTATATTGTATTCCCTTAAATAAAATCTAAGAGTGGATGTATCTAAGTAAAAAGTGAGAAAGTAAATATCTTCATTTGTTAATTCTATCCTCTTATATTGGTAATCAGAGGAAACTTGCATATTGCTATTAGGTGATATAATTTTAAAAGTTGTATTCAAGTAAATTTCTATAATATCAAACCATTTTCTAGAAATTTTACACCCGCCTAACCCTGAGACAAAAATATAGTTTTTTATTAGATATTTAAGAATTTGAAATATTTCTTCTCTGAGCGTTGTGTAGTTGGTAAATTTTAAATCGCCGCTACGAATCATTGGATTTGCTGCGATCATTTTTCTGATTTTGACATCAACCTCTATCGCTTTACGCATTAGCTCTGGAAAATTGTCGTAGAATTGCATTAATGTATAAAACTGAAATTTATGTTTTTCCGACATCATAATATGAATTTTATAATATCGCTCATCATAATCATGTATGTTAAGGTTAAATAAAGTAGTTATATAATCGAATGATAGTTTCTCTTTTTTTAGTGATTCATCGATATTTTTATAAATATCTTTGGCTTTATCATCATCCCAAAAATAAGAATATAAATATGCCCGCTTTAACAACTCACCAATGCTATCATTATCATTATATATAATGCTTTGCATTGCAGAAAAATCATGTGCTAATACAATATTATAAAAGTCGTCCTCTATATCGCCTAACCACAAAATTTCATATTCAGGTTCCTGTTGCATCCAAAATATTTCGAGCAAGCCTACATTGTTTCTTCGGTGTGGCTTAGCCGGTTTAATTTTTTTTTCAGATATGACAATTCCTTTTATTCCTGCTTTTATAAATGATTTTTTAAGTATATTACTTGCGTTTGAATCTGGATTGTTTTGCAGTTCAACAGTTATATTTTTGAAAGTCTCTCTATTATCTGGAAAACGATATTCGATTCCATTTATGATGCAAGAAATAGAAGCATGCAATCCTAGTGCATGATATAATTCATGCGGTGTAATAGCGTTCATAGTTTCAAATGCCGCTATATTACAAAGAATATCATCTAACGACATCTCAACACCGTACTTTAAGTATCTGGCGACCCTATATAGGTTCTCTCCTCTTTGGTGGCTAAAAACGATTTGATTATCGTTAGGCCTCTTAACATCCGGAATCTTAGAAGCCTCAATGATGTAAATATTTTTGTTTGAATAGTATTCTTTGTCATATTTGGAAAGCTCGGTATCTTCGACATTTATATAATAATATCTGCTAGTGCTATCTCGTTCAGTATTTTTTCTAGTGAAACTGTTTACCCATGACATAATAAGTTTTAAATTATTATCTTTAAGCCCATACCCCACAAATAAAATCGTATGATTCACAAAAAGAGATTTTACAAATGTTTCTACTAAAGAATGAGTGGTAGAAAATTCTAAATAATCATCTTCCTTTAAAACTATAGATGCTCTATCCTCTAAATCGCCATGCATTTTAATATAATAATGCGGCTTTTTAGCGGAAATAAAGCCTGTATCATTTATTATTCTAGAATATTTTGAAAAATCTTCATACATTGTATTCCCGTAAATATGCTGTTTTTCTATGCTTTGTTCTATGAGCCTATCATAATTAGTAGTAATAATATGATTAGGCTGTAATTCTAGTAACGCATTTATTATCGGATTGGTTGCGTCCGGCAGCTTGTTGTATTCTTCTTCTAGAATCTTAAAATACAATTCTGGATCTTCGTTGTAAACAAATTGAGGGATTTTAAGAATTTCTTCATCGGTATAGTCTTTATTGCCATTATCAACATATTTTTTATTCTCATTAAATTTGTTTACAATTTGCCACCAAGATTTAAAGCCCGAATTTGCGGACACTCCTGCACCAATAAAAATAGCTAATTTATTTTCTTCATTAGCGCGCAATATATCTCTAATCATATTATTAACATCTTGCACAGTAATCCCTCCGCTAGATCATAGCATAATCAATATTTTACATTCAGGCTTTTCATATGTGTTGAACAGCGGTTAAACCGCGACAGTCAAATACAGCCATTCAGAACCGCCGAAGCATACCTCATTTTGCAAAATTCAAACGGCTACAAAGCCTTTTGCTGAAAAAACACACAATATGTAGCGGCTAATGATGCCAATGCAACACAACCTATGGTATGGCTTTGGCGGCTTTACAAAGATCAAAAAAGCAAAAGCCGCAATCACGGCTGTTATTATCACTTCTTTCCCCTGCTTTTGTAAACATTGTACTGATTCTTGCACCGGGCCGAGCAAAACGCGGCGTTGGGATGCCCTGCCATGAATACTTTCTGGCAATGCTTGCAGCAGCGCAACGGCTTTTTATCATCCGTCAGCGCAAAGCTGAACATCATCTGCACGCCGAGCAGCAGCGAATGAAAATCCCATACGATCGTCGGTTTATCATACAGAGCGATATGATAAGTGGGCGCGATGCCACCGAAAGCCGCCATGCCCTGCCGGTATAAGTCGCGTGTCGTTTCATCTACCTTGTCGTAATCCTCATAATAAAGAAAACTGGAAACAAAAGTAAAAGCCCAATCTTTGGATCACCGCCCACGTTCCAACGGGCTTCACCTTTTGTTTTTGTAAAATCCGGCTTATCAAAAGGGAAGAATAAAGCGGTATAATCTTGGACGCTCACGGATTCTTCTTTAACAAAATGATTCTTGGGCAGATACACAGCGTCATAATCCATAAAGTGCGGTGTTGTCGGCAGCGCGGTCATAAATCCGAGCAACCCATATTTAGAAACGAACTCCACCACCGCCGCCTTGACCTTGTCAGCACTTGCGCGGTTCATTTGCAGCATACCCACATTGAGGGCGTCAAGCACCATATTGTCAGATTCTTTCAATGGGTCGTATACAACAGGCTTCGCTTTTGGTGCGGGCTTCAAATACACTATGCCGTCATGCTCCCGCAACTCATATTCGCTAAATTTCGCCCAATAGGAACTCGTCTTTTGAAACAGGTTATTCATATAAACCCCTCCGAGTTGTAACCCAATATATATTATGTAGTATAACAAGAATATCATTCACCGTCGCCGCTGTCAATAGCTGCGGCTTTTTCTTCGTCATATAACGCGAGAAAATCACGCTGTGCCGGAGTGATAGACAAGCCGCTTTCTATCTTCTCCCGTATCTGTAAAGCCAGTTTATCCCGCAAATTTTTCAGCAACAGAGCCAACGTCTTGCGGATATTGCGATCTGATTGTTTACGCATAGCGGCAATGCGGACATTGCTATACAGCCGGACTGCGCTGTAATATAGGACTTCTTTGTGGTTGTCTGATAAACTCCGCAACAGCATAGAAATAGCCGCGTCCGTGACAAGCTCATTCAACTCATGGGGACAGTCGAATATCGTATCAATAAAATCCCCACGTAATTGCTGTCTCCACCGTTGATGTTCCAACGGTGGAGGGATTACTGTGTCTAATCCGGGTTTCAGTTTACCCTTTTCATGGTCAAGGCTCTCATTGATTTTATCCCAATGCAGCATTTCCGCGTTCGGGCGGGCTATTTCGTGATACCGCTCCTTGCGCTCACGGTTTCTGTCAAGATGATTCCATTGTTTTATTACTTTTCTAAAATCATCCTTTGTCCGCGCCGCGTCCTCCATACGAGCGAGGGCGGCAGCTTTTACTTCTCTTACTAATTGCTTGCGCCCCATACCCTCACCGCCTAAAAAATAATTTCAAAAATTTTTTTCAAAAGGTTCCGATTTACCCCTGTTATTTCTCCTATGAGTGAGGGAGTAATTTATTGTACGATACAATAGATTACTCCTATCTCGTTTCGCGGCACGAATGCGGGAAAGGAGCATACCATACAAATACAGAATCCACAGACTGATTACACAAACAGGAATAATTCGACAACATTATTTTACCATGAGGGAGGGCAAACGGCAACTGCGAGCAAGGAAACGATTAGCAACAAGATATAAAGGTTGTTCCTTCTCAGAAAAAAAGCGTCTGGCACCCATATGGAGGGAACAATATACCATCTGTCACGGATTGAGCATTTGTATCCTTTGTGTTCTCCTGCAGCTTCTTTGCTTTTTATATACTGTTTATGCAATTTCGGATATTTTTCATACGGAGTTTGGGGGAAATTGATAAGCATAGCCCTTCTTCCTTCTTTAGCATTTACCTCCCAATCTTCTTCTGTAAAATATATACCATGTGCATGAGAACTGCGCCCAATCAAAGGCAGGGTAACTTTTTCAAGACTGTATTTTCCTTCTGTTTCTCTATCGATGAAAAATAATTATTGTTACCTGTTGTAATTCCAATGTTTATAATAATACCAAAGTCTGAAAACTTCGCAAACCTAGAATCATTACGAGCACACGGCGAACGACTGGATACACTAAGTTTAGATGAAAATAGGTATAATGAAATACATAATATAGTGTTTGGTTTAATAGAACAATTTGCTATTGACATATCAAATTCAGCATCACTTAAAAATTACCTTAAGTAGTTGAATACTACGCAGTGACGGAGACTTTGGGAGTGTCAGCAAAAAGCTAGACTTTTCTTGCAGCAAAAGACATTTCAGACGATAATGGGAACTCACCGTCCAGTTGACTACTGGAAGCGGTCTATTTCCGAGGGTGTTACGACAGCGTGGGATACCTTAAAAATTCATAGGAGTGTTGCAACTAGTAGATAGCATAAGCCATTGATTTTAATGCCTCAATTGTAAATCGAAATGCAACCCCTCCGATTCCAAATTGAAATATAGTTCAAAAATTAAATATCTATGCAAGGTGGTTGCACCTTAGCTAACAAAAAGATTGCCCTAATACCAGTCTTTTTGTTTCCTTATGTTTCAAAATCATATATCCTTAAAGAGTTGGTGGCAGATCGGAGGATATATGTCTAAATTTTTTACTTATGAAGAAAGACTTGAATTACAAAAGTATCTCAAAGAAAGTCTTTCGTTTAAAGAAATCAGCCGCAGACTGGGGAAGAGCCCTACAACCATTTCACGTGAGGTACGTAAATACAGTTCTGTGATTGCCACAGGTTATCCTGGGTTTCCATTCAACGCCTGTAAAAATCGCTTTCATTGCAGAAACAAAGATATTTGTGGAAAGAACTGTACCAGAAAATCAACGGCCTATTGTAAAATCTGCCCTTCCTGTAATGCGAATTGTCCTGACTTCATCGAAGAGGTCTGCACTGCCAGATTCCGGGTTCCATATATCTGCAATGGCTGTGAAACAATAGGTAAATGCAGCCTTCTTAAAAACATCTATGATGCAGAGCATGCACATATCAACGCACATAACTCAATCTCACAGTCCAGAAGCGGATTATGCGTTTCTGAGGATGAAGTAGCAAGGCTGAATAAGATCATCTCCCCATTGGTTCAAAATGGTCAGTCTGTTCATCAAATCCATGTAAATCATGAAGAGGAACTTATGTGTAGCGAGAAGACCATTTATAATTATATTGATGCCTGCCTTTTTGATGTAAGGAACATTGACCTGCCGAGAAAAGTAAAGTTCCGTGAACGTTACAAAAAGCCGGAATTCAAAGTTGATAAAGGATGCCGTATTGGTCGTGACTACGAAGCATTTGGTGCCTTTATTGATAAGAATCCTGATACGGCAGTCGTACAGATGGATTCTGTCATTGGTATAAAAGGAGGAAAATGTCTTCTCACAATTCATTTTGTGGATGCCAGTCTAATGCTGGCATTCCTGCGGGAGGCAAATACTTCAAAATCCGTAACCGATATTTTCAACTTGCTTGATAAGGCGTTAGGAAAAGAACTTTTCAACAAACTTTTTCCAGTCATACTAACGGATAACGGAAGTGAATTTTCCAATCCAAAAGCAATCGAAAACAGGGAATCCGTTCCTTGCCGCAGGACGCAGATATTTTACTGCGATGCAGGAAGTCCTTACCAAAAGGGAGCAATTGAAGTGAATCATGAATTGATCCGAAGGATACTACCCAAAGGAAGCAGCATGAACGATCTGACGCAGAGTGATATTACTCTGATGATGAATCACATCAATTCCTACAAAAGGAAAAAGCTGAACAACCGTAACCCATACGAAACGTTCAGCTTTTACCATGGAGAAGAGGTTTTAGAGAAACTTGGATGTGCACTGGTAGCAGCCAGTGACATCATGATAAAACCAAACCTTCTCAAAAAATAAAATATAAAGCAGTGCCACCAACTATCCAATCCCATTCAAAAAGAGGGGTGGATTCTCCGATCACAAAAAAATCGAGAGGGAGTCGACCTCCTATTAGCATGCCTATATTTAGTATGATACATCAGAAAAACCGAAAAAGCAAACTGCATTTGGGCTACAAATCTGGCTTTTCATTTACAAATCTGGCTTTTCGAATACAAGATCTTTGATGAAAAGAAAAAACGAAAGAATGGCGAACCGTATGACTTTCAGATTATTAAGGTAGAGCCCAAAAGTAAGGACAAACGAGATATAGAAAAAGCCGATAAGGAAACCAGTGAAAATCTGCTTAAGCGTTTGATTTCACTTTATGAAGAAGGAAAGTATATAGGTGAGCGAAAAAATGATACTGAGATTTTTAGAGAAGGAATTAAGCTGAATGCTGCTAAGGCACGAACGGTTGTAAGTTATCTTGAGGGAGTGGATTTTTTAAATACAGACCTTGATAGCAAGGGACGTGCTTTTGAAACATTTGTGAGTTCTTTCTTTAGAGGGGATTTCGGGCAATATTTTACACCGAGAAATATTGTTAGCTTTATTGTGGATAGTTTACCAATAGATGAAAATGACCGTGTTTTAGACACATCATGTGGAAGTGGAGGTTTTTTACTTCATGCACTGGACAAGGTTAGGAAAGCAGCGAGAATTTTTTATGATTTAAAAGACGGTGAAAAAGAAACTCTCGAATGCCATAAGCAGTGGCACGATTTTGCAGAGTACAATTTGTATGGAATTGTAATAAACGAACAGATTTCACGAACAGCTAAAATGAATATGATTATTCATGATGATGGTCATACGAATGTTGTTACTTCGGATGGTCTTATTTCTCCTACTGATTTACGAATAAAAACAAATAATGATGGATTTAAAGAGAATTCGTTTGATTATATCATTACAAATCCACCCTTTGGCTCTACTGTTAAACAAACTGAAAAGGCATATTTACACCAGTATAAATTGGCAACAAAAGAAGTTGACTGGTTAAATCCTAACAGTAAGGCTTCAGATAGACCCAGCCAAAGCACAGAGGTTTTATTTATTGAACAAGCAGAAAAGTATCTTGTAGAAGGTGGATATCTGGCTATTGAGTATACCAAATATTATGAACCACGCATATACAGAAAAAAATGAAAAAGAACAAGAAGCACAAGCTTTGTTAGATAGTATTAATAACTATTTATTACAAGAGCTTGGTATTGCTATACCACCTACAGAAGAGAATACGCTTGAGAGCAGAAAATTTTATGTGGATTCAAGCAAAGTATTGGGAAATAGATTTGACCCAAATTATTATAAAGGAGAGGCAGAGTTTAGCGATTTGATGCTAAACGGTTTTTTCCCTGTTTATGATTTTCATAGGTTAATTTCAAAACTAACCAACGGAGTGGAAATACGAAATTACTCCGAAAGTGGCTTTAGATATCTAAGAGTTTCAGATATGGGCAAGAATGGTATAGTAAATGATAATGTCCGTCATGTAGATGTTGATTCTATTCCATATAAAATTAAGTTGTCTTTGAATGATATGCTTATATCACGTTCTGGTAGCCTAGGGTTGATTAATGTAGTTACTGAAGAAATAGTTGATTCTATTTTAAGTTCTCATATTTTTAGAGTGCGTTTGTCAGATTCAATTGATAAATATTACCTTCAGGAATTTTTAAGATCTAATTTAGGACAACATCAATTTTTCAAGCTCAATAATGGAGGAATTATTCCTGAAATCAATCAAAATGCTTTAGGCAAAATTAAAGTATGTATTCCTCCCATAGAAAAACAACAAGAAATTGCTGAGCACATCATAGAAATTCGAATTAAAGTAAAACAGTTACAGCAAGAAGCACAAGTGGCTGTTAACCTTGCTAAAGCAGAAGTAGAAAAAATCCTACTAGGAGCGTCCTGTATAATTTAAAGTGTAAAGGGAGTTGACTAAAAAAGATACCTCAGATAAATTTAGATAGTTACTGACCGGACAGTTGGTAAAAATCTAAATCAAGAGAGGTATCTAACATGAATTTAAAGAGGTGCATGAATACTATACAGCAAGGTCCCAAAATCCATTAAAGAAAATGCAGTCGCTGATAGTGATAGCCTGCAAGCTGCTAAGAATCATTTATACGATACTGAAGACCGGAACCACATATGATCCGAAAAAGATGCTGAAGGATATTAAACTTCCGGATGTAGGAAAGATTCAGGCAGCCGCATAACATAGGGAAAGGAATCATCCGTATGAATATCCAGAATCCTACCGGGGCTCTGAAGAAAAGCAGGGATCGGGCAGGGTTCTGGAATGGGGACCCGAAGACGATGAAGCTGAAAACAGCCTCATCCGCACCCAGACCAACCAGAGCTTATGATGGTAAAGCGTCCTCTGTTAATAACAGAACCATTGTGAGTGAAGCGGGGCCAGTAACGATCAAATGAAAAACAAGAGCTGTAGCTGGCAGTGGTAATTACCGTGGGGCACAGACCCCGTCTAGGAGCTTGGCTGGCACTCAGTGTATGAATAGGTGGGACGAAGGAAGTTGGGACATGATCCCATTAGACACGGAAGGTTCACCATCATAGCCAAACAGAGGGAAAATGGCCTTAATAAAGCAGAACAAAAGGATGCTTTAAGAGGTGTACCCCAAATTCGGTTATTCAGTACTCGATACGATGATATTCATCACTGTTGGCTCTGTTTTAGAGGTATAAAAATATCGTCGAAGCCTTAAAAAACTTACATTTAGGGCTTGACAGAATAGGAAGGCAGTTTATGAGATTAACAGGAATTATTGATTATGCAATGGACAATTTTTTATGTGTCCGTGGATTTGCCTCTATGCTGGAATTGTCTGAGATTTCAAAAGCTGATGAAAAGATTCAAAGGGGTTTAAAGATGGAGCAGAATATCAAGGTAATTATTGAAAGTGAGCAAGCATTTGATGATGATACTTTGATTAATGCTCCTTCCTTTGGGGAGAATTATTTCCTAACCAGACAAATAGTTAAACATGTCGATTTGTCTGATTACCCATTTTTGAAAATGTTTATTGCAGAAAATAAATTTACATACTTTGTTGAAGTGATAAAATTGTTGCTTGAACATGACCTAATCAAAAGAGATGAGGAAGGTGTTCATTCTGTCTTGGCAGCTCTTAAAGAAATAGAGGATGCTTTGAGGGCAGCGACAATAGTAGATGCTCCAAATGATTTGGCAGTAAGGCAGATGAGTTTTTGAAATGGGTGAAAAAGAATAGCCTCACAGAAGTGTCTGACCTTCATATCTGTGATGTAATCAGCATCTATGACAAAGTATATGATGCCTCTCCTAAAAGATTTCCTCCTTAAAATCAATTTGATCTTTTTAAGGAAGGATATCATATTTTTCGACTTATGGGAACGACGCTATCGGGAACGGTGGCATCCTTGCGTGTATTTATGCAAAAAGAGCGTACTCATCGTCAAAGCATGGCAAAACAGGAAAACGAACCGGTAGAATACATTTCACGCAAATTCATGTGTCAGTTAATTTATCGTAAGTTGGAGAAAGTAAAAGGATTAACACCGGAACAGTATGAAGCAGCTTTGAGAAAATATCCCCTGCTGGGACAACTCTACTCGCTTCTAAAAGAATTTCACAGGATTGTATTTTCAGGGAAAAGCAGCGAACTGGATCAATGGCTGGAAACAGCCGGCACATTACAGGTGAATGAATTGGACAGCTATATAAATGGATTGAAAAAGGATATCAGTGCAGTCAAAAATGGCATTGACCATAAATACAACAATGGATTGGCGGAAGGCAGTGTAAATAAAATAAAGTTGACTAAAAGAATTATGTATGGTAGAAATAGCTTTTTATTGTTGAAGGCTAAACTACTTCTAAATGAATATTTTTATCAAATCAACTAACTTTGGAAAGAACCTTTGAAGCACTTACATGATATCTTGCACTAATGGTTCTGGATATCCCATCCAGAGATGCAATTCCATATCCAAAACCATTCATAACAGGCTTTGGCTCAACAGGAGTAATATTAAATTCAAAATGCACACCATCCCCATAACGTTCTCTGTCAAACCCTATAATAATTATGCGTTCCCGATGTTGAGAAACAAAATTCTGCCCATCAAGTATTGCATAAAATACTTCATAATTCAATTCATTAAGTGGTTCTTTAATCACTTTGAATGTTCTTCCCTTATCATGACTGCATAGATTTTTGACATTTTCCAACATAAATGCCTTAGGTCTTTTAGCCTTCAAAATCCGACAAACATCAAAAAATAACGTTCCCTGTGTTTTATCTTCAAATCCGGTGGCTCTTCCCAAGCTATTCTTTTTAGATACCATATAATCTCGCCATATCTTTGATGTCAGTCCTCATACGCTCGCTGTCCCGGATATTGACACATACACTGGCCTAATGCACACCCTCTTTACACTGGAAGGCATGTATAGTCTGAAAACAATAGGTGAGATTGACGGTGAAATTTGTCTACGACCAGATAAATCTACTGGGGTAACCTATGCTTCTATGTTTGATATGTTCCACGCATGGCAACAGCAAGTCGCTAAACT
>Ga0153944_1000853_pt1 | contig 12846 bp, 7 predicted proteins | sample TSNJ028MetaG_FD_104703 | JGI IMG/M metagenome (GOLD analysis project Ga0153944, IMG submission 104703) | Attine ant fungus gardens microbial communities from New Jersey, USA - TSNJ028 MetaG | ecosystem: Host-associated > Fungi > Mycelium > Unclassified | place: USA: New Jersey, Wharton State... | reverse complement strand
GGAGAAGAAAAATATCCCCTTACGGTTATAAGGAACAACGCTTACGAGGAGGATGGAGAGCTTCGAAAAAAATCCTACGAGGCGGAGCTTGAGGCTTATAAAAAAATAGACAAGGCCGCAGCCTTTGCTTTAAACAGCATAAAAGGAGAGGTTTTGTCCACATGCAGGCTGAAGGGTTATCAATCTCCTCTGGAGATGACGCTGCTGAACGCCAGGCTGGACAGGGATATATTGGAAGCGTTGCTGTCAGCCATACGGGACAGCCTGCCGATGTTCCGTAGGTATTTTAGGAAAAAAGCTCAAATGCTAGGCCATGAAGGCGGGCTTCCCTTCTATGACCTTTTTGCTCCTCTGGGCCGTTCCGATAAAAAATATAGCTATGATGAAGCGTCGGACTTTGTCATTCGGCATTTTACCTCCTTCAATCCAAGGCTAGGACAGCTTGCCCAAAGAGCGATAGAAGGCTCATGGGTGGACGTTTCTCCAAGAGAAGGCAAGAGAGGCGGAGCCTTTTGCTCCAATATCCATCCTATCGGGCAAAGCCGGATAATGCTGAACTTTACCGGCTCCTTTAATGACGTGTTAACTCTTGCACATGAGCTTGGTCACGGCTACCACGGCGATTGCCTGGTGCGGGAAACTTATCTTAACAGTAACTACTCCATGCCCATAGCGGAAACCGCGTCCACATTGTGTGAAACAATAGTGGCCCAGGGCGCGCTTAAATCCGCGGAACCCGAGGAAGCCTTGAATATATTGGAAAATGATATTTCCGGAGCGGCTCAGGTAATAGTAGATATATACAGCCGGTTTTTATTTGAAGACAGGCTGTTTCAAAATAGAAAGGAAGGCGTCCTTTCTGTCTGCGAGCTGAAGGAGCTGATGCTGGAAGCTCAAAAAGAAGCTTACGGAGACGGCCTTGATTTTAATTATCTTCATCCGTATATGTGGATATGCAAGCCTCATTATTATGACGCAAGCTATAATTATTACAACTTTCCTTATGCTTACGGTTTGCTTTTTGCCAAGGGCCTTTATGGAATTTACGAAAGGGAAGGCCAGGCCTTTACCGACCGTCTTGACCGTATGCTGGCCGCCACAGGTAAAAATAATCTTAGAGACGCAGCAAAATTATGCGGCATAGATGTAGGTGAGCCATCTTTCTGGAAGGAGTCGTTAAAGGTCATTGAAAGGGATATAGATAAGTTTACAAACATGTAAATATGGAAAGGAAAAAGCATGAGCCAAGTTATAATAACTATTTGCGCAATAGCGGCGGCGGGCTGTTCTGCCGCTGCCCTCATAATGGTACTGTCCCTGAGCCGGAGCCTGCGTGATACGAAATCTCAGGACAAGCTTCGCACTGAGGTAGCCAATGAACTACGGGTGACAAGGCAGGAAATATCCGGATTTATTCAGAACAGCGTTTCGGCCTTGGGCAGCCGGCTTTTGGAGAGCCAGAGCCAGGGCTTCATGGCGCAGAACCGGCAGATATCCAGCCTTAATGAACAATTGACACTTCGTCAAGCCAGTCTTGAAAAAAGCATGTCAGGGCAGCTGCAGGGGATGGACGAACGGATCATGGAGCTTAACCGCCGGACGGAAGCCCGTTTGGAGCTGATGAAGGGCTCAATGGAAAAGAGCTTGACCTCTATACAGGAGGACAACTCTAAAAAGCTGGAGCAAATGCGCCAAACTGTAGATGAAAAGCTGCAAAACACCCTTAACGAGCGGCTTAACCAATCCTTTGCCCAAGTAAGCGAAAGGCTTGAACAGGTGTATAAGGGCTTGGGAGAGATGCAAAATCTTGCAACCGGAGTAGGGGACCTGAAAAAAATCCTGTCCAACGTAAAAACAAGGGGAATTTTAGGAGAAATACAGCTTGAAGCCATACTGGAGCAGATATTATCGCCTGAGCAGTATGAAAAAAATGTAATTACCAACCCGGACAGCAACGACCGTGTAGAATTTGCCGTACGTCTGCCTGGAGACGGCGGTCACCCTGTGCTTTTGCCTATTGACGCCAAGTTCCCGGTGGATGCATACGTTGATTTATCGGATGCTTACGACAAGGCTGACTCGGAACAGATCACACAAGCCGGCAAGCAGCTGGAACAGCGAATAAAGGTCTTCGCCAAAAGCATTCGGGATAAATACATAGCTCCGCCTTATACGACGGATTTCGCGATAATGTTTCTGCCGGTAGAAGGTCTGTATGCCGAGGTGGTACGGCGGGGCATGGTGGAGGTTTTGCAGCGGGATTATAAAATAGCCATTGCCGGCCCCACCACAATGGCGGCGTTGTTGAATTCCTTCCAAATGGGTTTCCGTACGCTGGCTATCCAAAAACGCAGCGGCGAGGTCTGGGCGCTGTTAGGAGCGGTCAAAACTGAGTTTGAAAAATTTGCCGGAGTGCTGGATAAGGCGCAAACCCGTTTGAGACAGGCGGACAAGGAGCTGGATACCCTCATCGGAACCCGCACAAGGGTCATACAGCGTAAGCTTAAGGATGTGGAGCTGTTGACGGATGAGGAAAGCGAAGTGTTGTTGGAGGTTAATGGGGAATAATGTCATTGCGGGCTCGACCCGCAATCTCCGCACCTCCCCGCCACGTCATTGCGGGCTCGACCCGCAATCCCCTAACCCGGATGAACAGTCGTAGGGGCGGCATCCTGCCGCCCGCATAACGTCTGCATACAGATTACGGGCGGCGGGCAGATAACGGGCGGCAGGATGCCGCCCCTACAACGCCGTCATTGCGGGCGTGCCCGTTTAAGGAGAGGGGATTGCGGGTCAAGCCCGCAATGACGGCGGGTCAATCCCCCGCAATGACGGCGGTGGATTTCAACTCATCAAAGACTCACAATATCCTCCATAAGCCTATCCGTCAGCATCTCCTGATATCCCGCCCGCCTGTGGCTTCTAATGGCGCTTATCAAGGGCTCAAGCGCTTCATCCTCCACCCTGTCGAGCTGCTTGAGTCTTGACTCCTCAATAACCACATCAGACATCGCTTCTTCGTAATCCTTGCATGAAAAACGCCAAAAATTTAACCGGTCACCGTACCGGCACCGCAACCGGTAGGCTATCAGAATGCCCTCAGGGTCACAGTCTCCTGAATAATAAAGCTCGCATCCGCTTTCGTAAAGCAAATCCAACAGCACTAAAGCGGAGAGCTTTAGTTGTCCGAAGGTACACAGCAATGTAAATTTTTTATCTGTCTCTGTTGCCGTCAGGGTAGAAAACACGTTGGGGTTTTCAACTATAAAAGCCTTGTTTCTACATGCGTAGGCGTTTTTTAACCGGCTGACGTTGGATATAGTAAGCAGATAGTCCTCGTTTGCGTTAAAGTAGGCTTCTATAGCCGGATGAAGCCCATCCGGTCCGCCCGCTCTAAGGCCATGCACCGCCACGTAGCTGGAAAGGCCGTCGGCCATCAGCCCTCCCTGGTAATAAAGCTCAGACGCTTCTTCGGCTGTTGACGGCAGCGGCTTGTCAAATACAAAGGACAGTCCGTGGAGCAGAAGCTTGCCCAGCCTTGTATCTCTATCAAACGCATGGGGATTCTTTGTAATCTCCGTTGCGAAAACAGCCAGTCGGATTATACGGTCCGTATAAGACGGAAGCTCATTAATAGCAGAGCAAACCAAGCTTAGGTCACGCCGGCCCTCTGGCGATAAGTCCGCCGTCATCGCCGTATAACCGAACCGTTTGCCTTCCTCTGCTAACCGCAGCCATTCCTCCGCGGGGGAGGACGGTTCTCCCGGTCTTGCCTGCGCTCTTAGCTCATCCGATAAGGATTTGAAAAAAGCACTTTTACTGTCGGCAAGGGCTCTCTCCTCCTCTTTCTTTGTAATGAGCTTCCCTTCGAAATAAGCCATAAGTACATCCTCCAGACGGAGGTCTTTGAAACGGGTAAGCGCCAAGGCTTTTTGCAGCTCATCCGCCCGTATGGTTAGTGTTGTATCGCCTTTTATGGCCCGTCGCAAAAGCCCTCCAAGAACTTCCTTTTCGTCCTCGCTGGGGTTTTTTAATGCTATGCGGCCGCCGCAGCGACCCAAGGATCTGTATTTTTCCCGCAAGGCAAAAAAAACTCTGTCAAAGCCCCGGCGGCTTTTGAAGTATGATACGCATTCCGACAGCAGCGTATCGGCTTCACTAAACTGCTTGTTTTTTGTATTGTCTCTCGATTGCTCCATGATCAAATTCACGCACCTTCCCGTTCCAATGATAACGTACTATGGTGACAAAATCAGCATTGTTCGGGCGTTTCAACTCACATATAGACAGCGCGTCTACTGTTTCGTAACAGCCCCAAAGCACCTGTGAATTTATTATATAATTTAGTCTCATGCTGCTTAACATCTTAAACATTATACTGATGTTGATATCATCTACCCCCGCGAAGGCTTCGTCAAGGGAAATAATCCTCAGGCAGTCACTGTCGGCTCCTTCGTAGCAGGAATATACCGACGCGAAAAGTGGCACATACATTGCCATGGCCTTTTCCCCTCCGCTGAACTGGCTGAAGGCGTTATCCGTCAGCTCTTTTTTTTGCTCACCCGTTCGGGTATAGCTGAGCTTAAACTCAAACCAAGTACGGTAATCCAACGCGTCTTTCATTATCTCAAAATAATTTCGCGTCCAATCATTTTCCTCGGCTGCGAGCCTGTAGGAGCGAACCTTGCTTCTAAAATGCTCAACCATTGCGTCTCTCTGCCCCGGCGTAAGCAGTTCCACGTCCGAATTTAAGATGTCCACAATGTTTTTGGTATCCAGCTCTCCCTCGCTCTCAGCGCTTTTCGCCTTCCAGCCAAGGCTGAAGGACAAGCCCATAGATGTGTCCATAGCCTCCATCAGCCGGTTCATCTTCGAGACCCAATCCTTACTGACGGCTATGCGCGCCCTGAGCTTGCTGCCCAGGGTGTTCGACAAAATATCCTCAAAAAGCTCCCTGTCTTTTTGACGCAGCAGATTTTCATCCTCTTCTATCCACATCTCCAGATATTTTACCATAGCGTTGAAATTTATTTTTTTGCCGTTATATTTAAAAGTTATGTCATACCGGCGGCGGTCAAGCCCAAGCTCTCCATAATCAAACAGATAGTCCAGAGCCGCGCTGTATTCGGCCAATTGGCCGCCGTATTTGTGGTAAGCGTCATATAGCTGGCTTTTATAATCCTCAGGGCTTTTGCTCTTTTCGTCGGGTGAAAGGAGACCGGACAGGCTTTTTGCCATGTCGTAGGCTTCGGCGTACCTGGCCGCCTCCTCGGGGCTGACGCAATAGCCGAGCTCCAGCTCCTCCCCGAAATAATTTCTGCTTAGCTCCGCCTTCTCTTTCTTTTGTTCAAGCTGCTCATTCATCTCTTCAAGCCTGACAGTATTATGCTTGATATCGGCAATTAAGGTAGATATGCTCCTGATATTATCATCCCGAAGCTTATCCAGCTCAATCAGGCTTTCCTTAAGCTCCTTTATTTCCTGCGCTATCCGCAGGCTTTCAGGGCGGCTGAGAAATTCTTCTATGTCCTCCTTTCTGTCGGCACAGCTTTTTAACTGCTTTTCCGCCCGCAGTATATCTCCCATCACTTCTTCCATATACTGCTCCAGATTATCCAGCTCACGTATCATACTGTTGATCTCGCCGTTGCAGCTTACAAAGCGGTAGCTATAATTTTGCAGCGAATTAAAGGTTTTAGTGTATTCCTTTACATCCTCAAGGGCCTGCTCATATATTTCTATGGTTGCTGTCAGCCTCATACCGGCTGTCAGATCCCTTACTTTTAGCCGCGCAACCTTAAGAAAGGAGCCCGCGGCTTCCGCCAACCCGCTTTTTTCCTCCAGCTCGCTGTTCTTTTTATTAAGTATATATTCAAATTCCTTGCTTTGGGCAATGGCCGCGTCAAGGTCATAAAAAGAGGGGAAGCCTTTATATTCGGCATCCAACGTCTCCTTTCTGGAGTTGTAATCATCCAGGGCGTTGTCCAGAGTCTCTATTTCATCCTGTAGCAGACCGATTTCTTCAAGAAGCCGGTTTATTTGCTCCTCCTTGTACCTGCGGCGGGATTCCCGGCCGATGAAGCGTGAACGGCTGTTTCTGCTGCCGATACCCTGCAAAAGCCCCATGCGGTACATCCCGTCGTCTCCCAGGTAATTCTGTGAGTTAGACCTATCTATGGCAATGCTTTCTAATATTTTGCTTATCTGGGATTCCAAGGCCCCGCATTGCCCGTCGGTGCGCAGAAATTCCGTCAGGCTTTTACCCGGCTTGGTATCCGCCAGGTCCGCGGGAAAGATAAAATTATCTCCCGCGCCTTCCTTAATCAGCGATATTGCCCTTGGGTAATCCTCCCGGGCTACGACTAAGGCGTCCAGCAGGTTCATTTCAGAAAGTGCTTCTTCAATCCTGCCCTTGAGCCTTTCATCCGTACCTTCCCGGAAGTCAACGCATCTGTAAAATGGAATATGGGCAATATTATTTTCCTCAAGAAGCCTTCTGCCGCTTACCGTCTTTTCCTTTCTTTCCGGCTCCGGCTCTTGTTTGCTCTGCCATTGCTCCAGCTCCTCCTCCTTTTCCCGGCATGATGTGTTTTTTTGTTCATATTGAAACCGAAGACGGTTTATTTCCTTATCAAGCGCTCCCTGCATGAGCTCGCGCTTTTCCCTTATGCCGTCAAGTATTTCGCCCTTGTCGTCGGTACCCATATAGGCGGATATCCGCCGGGCAATACGCTGCAGCTCATCCGGTTCAAGCAGAAGCTCGTGGTTTTCCTTGCTCCAGCCGTACAGGCTTTCTATCATTTCATCCCTTGTCTGATACTCCAAATCCTGAGCCTGGGCATAATCGTTGCGAGCCTTTTCAGCCTCCTCCTGAGCCGCGGCCTGTTCCTCCAGAGCTTTTCCGTATTGCCTTTCACGTTCGTTCTGTTCCTTCAGAGCCGCCAGCGCTGCATCTATCTTCTCCTGATATCGGCTTAGCTCTTCCCCCGTACGGAAAAACGCCGCTTCGTCGTCGGGCTTTTCCCTGATATCCTCAAGAAAGGTCTCGTGCTCATAAAATAATATTTCCTCGTTCAATTCGTCAAGAAGAGAAATGGCTTTCTCAATCTCGGCCTCTATCATATCCGACCGGTTCTGTAATTCCTTTTTCTTATATGAGCCGTTTTTCCATTCCTGCTCCTTCTTCTGATGAACGGCCCTTTTGTCCTCCATGATTTGGGTCTGCTGCTTGATTTGCTCTTCCAAGCTCAAAAGCTCGTCAGTCATCTTTCGTATCTCATTATCGCTCAAATCTCCCAGTCTGGCCGTAAGTCTGGACGTTTTTGCCTCATATTCCGCCTGAAGCCCCTCTTCCCGGATAAGCTTGGACCGGGAATCCTCTATATCCGCGTTCATATTCTGAACAGCCTTGAGGCCTTCCGTATAGCCGGTATACGCTTCCGCGTAGCAGCCGGCCTTGCGGCTGAGAATAAACCTGTTATATTTGCCGTAGACATTTTGCATCCTGTCCATAGCTGTCTTGGCGCTTTTTAGCCCGTCAAGCTGTATCTGTATGTTGTCCATAGCCTCGATAGCGTTTGAAAGAGGCCTAAGATCTTCCTCGGACAAGGTCTGAAGAGAATTATTCATAATCTCATATATAGCAGTCGGCTTGAAATCCTTAGAAAGCTTAGGTGAGCGCAGCTGGATCAATATACGTATCAGCTGATCATAATCATCCAAATCCGAAAAGCCAAAGATGTGGCGGTTGACCATAGCCATATATTCCTTTTGAGTATCGTAAAACTCTCCGCCGCCGCTTATGGCGTTTCTTAACTCTATTCTGCTTAAGGGAATCCTCACGTCCAGGTCCTTGTAAAGGTGAAAGTCAACGCCTATCCTGCGGCCGTCGGTAATGCAGAACCCCCAAAAATCCAGCGGCTTGCCCCGTCTTGCCCTCAGGCCCATGCCTACGGTAATAAGGCCGCTCTCGCCCCGGGTAAGCTCCATGTATAGATAGCCGGTGCTTTCATCCCTGTCGTCGTTATCTCCAAGCAAATAGTTTTCTATCCTTCTGGCCCTTGTGCCGAAAGGGTCCAGCCGTTCGGGGCTTTTATTGCCGTCCAGCAAAAGAGGTATAATGCTTTGGGTAGTGACGGATTTACCGGAGCCGTTGGTTCCCCTCAGCAAAAGCCGCCCCTCCGAAAACTGAAATTCCTCGTGGTCGTACAGCCAGAAATTAATCAACCCGATTTTATTTATCTTCCAGTTCATTTTCATTTTCTCCTTCGCTTACCTTATAATCTTTATAATCCTGTGGATAATGTCCCGATATTTTCCCGGCTGCCGGTAGAATTATGATTCTGTCCTTTTCCGGCCTTAAGAGGCTCCAGCTTTCCATGTATTCTTCAAGCTGGTCACAGAGCTTTTCAAATGGAAGCTCTCTATATTCCTTGCTCCAGCCGGAGCCGTATTCCTTCCTGAGGCGGTATATCAGCGCTTGAAACGCGTTGCGGTTTATAAGAATAAAATCATTGCTTTCCTTTAAAAGGTTACCCTTTCGTACTTCTTCATTTATGAGCCTGCACATAAAAAGCGTAATGTCTGAAATCGCTTTGGTATTGGGCAAGGTGCGCTTTGCGCTTTTTTCGTCGCTAAACAGCAAAAAGGCCCCATTTTTATGCACATGAAGCCTTCCACCGGTATATTTCTCCAGATTATTGTCTATCATACCACGTTGATTTTTTATATACAAATAGTCCTGATCGTCTGGATGCTCCCAGTATGCCGCCGGAGACATTACTAGCCTGCGGTATACCCTGTTTATCCTGATGCGGCCTCTGTCGGCATCCTGATCCAAAAGCTCGCTGTTTATAAAATCGTCAATATTCTCAAACCCTTCTATATCCCGGGAAAAGTTAACGGCGAAATATCGGGAAACCCCTGTGCTTTCATAAAGCACTTCGTTGGAGGTATCGTGCAAAAAGGCTTCACTGCTGCCATCGTTTAGCTTTATCATATAAATATAGGCGGCAAATTTTAAAACCCGTATCATAGACTGCCGATGTGTAAATAAGGTCCAATCCAACTCCATAGGCGCATCGTAGTCAGTATCCGAATTATCCGACCGTATGCCGGAGTAATTTGCCCGGATAAATTCCGTGATTTCGGACAGCACAAACTGCTCTCCTTCTTCTTTATCCTCCAAAAAAATAAGCAAAAGACAAAGAATACAATAATCCAATATAGTAGTAAAATCCTGTATTCCCATAAATGCTTCCGGTATACCCGGTTTCTTTTCCAGCTTGATGAGCCTGCTGTTGACAACCAGCCTGTAGCCCAGAAGCTCCTCTATAAAGCGCTTGGCCTTATGTATGCCGTTCTTTACCTGGTTATACAGCTCTCTGTCCTGTTCCTTTACTATCCAGAGTCTGTCCAGTAATGCGTCTAATTCCTTCATCTCCTGTTCTCCTTATTCAAAAACCAATATATATGGGGGCATTTTAAGCATTCCATCGTCGCATTCCAGCAAGCAGAATGCTTTGCGCGGGTCAAGCTCCAGCCGGTACGCTCTGCCCTCCTCGGTGCGGCCCGTACCTCTTGCGTTGGCGGCGCTTATCCACTGCAAAAATATATCTCTGGCCTTAGAGGCGACAGGCATAGGCAGAGCGGATATTTCAATTTTATTGCCCGACATATAATCCTCTATAAGCTTTCTTTCTTCCTCAAGCTCCTGCATATAGAGCTCCAGCATTCTTTCCTTTTCGGCGGACTTGTCCGCAAAGCCGCTTCTTTCAGACCTGGGACGGTAAGTTCTTACCCTGGGCTTTATTTCAAAGGTGCTGGGTTCCTCGTCATATACACTGCTGGTGATGCTTTCTGTGCTCCTGGGCCTGTCCGCAATGAGGCTTGCCCTTGATGGCGCCCCAAACACTACGGAGGAAAGCCGGTGAGCCTCCTTTATATCCTCACACCGAAGGAATAATTGAAAATATTTTTTGTAATCCTCTTTGCGATTCGTTCCGGCGTTACGCATCTGCAATATTAGCGAGGCGTTCAGCAATATACGGGATATTACGCCATTAGTTATCTCCAAAACCCGGTAGCTCTCACTAAGCTTGCCGGGCTTCCCCAAAAACCAGTCTCTGAGGCTTTCCCATTTTCCGTATACGTTTTCTGCGAAAAGGGCTTCATCCACCTCACGGTCCATTCTGGGGATAGACTTTTCATAAATGATTACCTTTGCTAAAAGGGAATCAATCACTTTATCAGGAAGCTTTTTAATAATCCCTTCAATAGCAGGGGCGTTTTTTTGCAGCTCCTTTACGAATTCCCTCAGGTATTTTACCAGGCTGTCCTTGTACACGATAAACTCCTGACTTTTCATGAGTCTGTCGGAATCTGCGCTGTAAAAGTTCCTGATATAATCCTGATAATTTTGGTTTAGCCGGCGGAAATCACTTTGCAGGTCCTTCCACCAGGAATCTATTTCTACAAGAGGCTTTTTATCTGTTGAGGGTATTTTGGAAATGGCCAGCCTTATCCGTTCAAATAAATTAGGCGACAGCGACGCGCCTTCCACAAAAAGGCTTTCCAGCTTTCGCGTCAGACGCTCGATCTCCACCGTATATTCTGACAAGTAATATCTGAATTGCTTGTTTTTAAATTCCTCCACTGTTGCTACCTTTGAGGAATCCTGCACGGCCGCTATGTTGCCCCAATCTGTCAGAGCGGCAAGGTCCTGCTTGCACTGCTCCATAGTATATCCTTCAAAATGCCGTGAAAGCTCAGCGTATACGTCTTCCTTGTATAGCCAGTAACGAATTTTCTCATATTCTAAGAAAAAAAAGCGCAAAATCACACGGTAACGCGAGTGATTCTCCGCTGTTAAATATTTTGTCTCTGTTATTTCTTTTAAAAGTTGCGGTGATATCTCCATCACAAGGTTATCCTTTTTTTCTTGAAGTATAGCAACAATTGAGAGTTTGTCAAGACTTATACGACTAATTATACGACTAATTGTGTCTATATTGTATCCGTATGTTTGGATTTTTCCTGCGTACCTATGGAAATCTCTCTCAAAATGTGATAAATTAAGAACAATGATGCTATGAAGGGAGGCAGAAATGTTCAAGAGGGTCGTAATAAAACTAAGCGGCGAGGCTTTGGCTGGAGATAAAAAGCATTTTGATGATGATATCGCAAAGAGGATAGCAAAAGTTATAGGCCGAATTGTGGAACAGGGTACTGAGGTTTCGCTGGTAGTAGGCGGAGGTAATTTTTTTCGGGGAGTGCAAAAGGACCCGGATAAGATTCCGGAAACGTATTTGGATTTAGACCGTACAAAGGCTGATCAAATAGGGATGCTGGGAACGGTTATGAACGCTATGTATTTGTCGGAGGCGTTACGGCTTAATGAAAAACCTATTAAAGCCGTGGTGATGACGCCTTTTCCGCTTCATGATTTTACAGTAAGCTTTTCTGTTGAAAAAGCGGAAGAATATCTAAGCAAGGGAACAGTGGTGATACATGCAGCCGGAGTGGGCCTTCCTTATTTCAGCACAGACACCATTACGATTTTACGGGGAGCGCAGCTTCACGCAGATTGCATTTTATTTGCTAAAAATATTGACGGGGTTTATGACAGGCATCCAAAGGAGAAGGGCGCGAGAAAGTATAGAACCTTGAATTACAGCGCAATATTGGAAAACCATTTGGACGCCATAGATCCTGCCGCCATGAATATGGCCTGGGAAGCAAAGCTGACATGTCTTGTATATGAACTGCGTGAGCCGGAAAATATTTATTCGGCTTGCCTTAATAATGAAGAAACCTATAAAATAGGCACAAAAATAGCCGAAGGCATAGAGGAGGTATTTTATGAGTAATGAAATTAAGCCCTATGAAGAAAAAATGAACAAAAGCATCGCAAGCTTTGAGAGTGAGCTGAATACCATACGGGCGGGCCGGGCTAACCCGCATGTGTTGGACAAGATCACTGTGGATTATTACGGTACCGAAACACCCTTGAACCAAGTAGGCAATGTAACCATACCGGAAGCCCGGTTAATACAAATCCAGCCTTGGGACACAAGCTTATTAAAGCATATAGAAAAGGCTATACAGGCCTCCGACCTGGGGATCAACCCAACTAACGACGGCAGGGTAATTCGTTTGGTTTTCCCGGAGCTGACGGAAGAAAGAAGAAAGACCCTGACGAAGGACGTCAAGAGAAAGGGCGACGACTTCAAGGTTGCGGTACGTAATATCCGCAGGGACGGTATGGATGCCTTTAAAAAAATGGAGAAGAAAAGCGAAATAACTGAAGATGAATTAAAGGAATTGGAAGTAAAGCTGCAGAAGCTTACGGATAAGCAAATAGAAGAAATAGATAAAATTGTGGAAGCTAAAAACAAGGATATAATGTCTATATAATTATGCGGAAATTATATGGGGATGGCAAAATTTTCGAACTGTGCAATAGCCATACCCTTGTCATTGCGGGCTTGACCCGCAATCCCCTAATGGTGGTTGCACATGTACCCATAATATTTAACCGAATTTTAGGGGATTGCGGGTTAAGCCCGCAATGACGAAATCCGGTTTGTCCGGGTTAGGAGGCAGAATGAAAGCGGAACAGGATTTACAAAACATACCTCAGCATGTGGCTATAGTTATGGATGGCAACGGACGCTGGGCCAAAAAACGCTTGTTGCCCAAGTCCGCCGGGCATAAGGCGGGGGCCCAGGCGCTGCGGAAGCTGGCTGCGGAAGCGGAAAAGCTTGGAATAAAATGTCTGACGGTCTATGCCTTTTCAACGGAAAACTGGAGCCGGCCAAGGGAAGAAGTAGACTATCTGATGGGACT
>Ga0153944_1000841_pt1 | contig 12899 bp, 10 predicted proteins | sample TSNJ028MetaG_FD_104703 | JGI IMG/M metagenome (GOLD analysis project Ga0153944, IMG submission 104703) | Attine ant fungus gardens microbial communities from New Jersey, USA - TSNJ028 MetaG | ecosystem: Host-associated > Fungi > Mycelium > Unclassified | place: USA: New Jersey, Wharton State... | reverse complement strand
GCTTAAGCGCCCAGCAGCACAAACCGCCGAAAATCTCTGCAGCATTTACAACATAACAAAGGAAGATCAGGCCGAGTTTGCCTACCACAGCCATCAACGTGCAGTTGCTGCCATGGACAACGGATGGTTTAAGGACGAAATTATCCCTATTGAAGTTTCAGCCGGTCGTGGGAAAACCCGGATTTTTGATACAGATGAGCATCCTCGTCGGGATACAAAAAAAGAAGACCTTATGGAGTTAAGACCTATCATTAAGGGCGGTACCGTGTCCGCAGGCACAGCCTGTGGCATTAATGACGGCGCTTCCGGTGTGGTCATAATGAAGGAAAGCAAGGCAAATGAGCTGGGCGTGAAACCGATCGCCCGTATAATTGGGCAAGCGTCAGTCGGCGTGACTCCTAGTATCTTTGGAATCGGTCCTGCGTGGGCCATCAGAAAGGCGCTGGAACGAGCAGGTATGAGCATGGAGCAGATAGATCTGATCGAAATCAACGAGGCTTTTGCTGCTCAGGTTATTGCCTGCGAGCGTGAGCTGGGGATCAGCCACAACATTGTTAATGTAAATGGCGGCGCTGTGGCGCTAGGCCATGCCTTGGGCAACAGCGGTATTCGCATCACAGTTACACTTCTGGCCGAGATGAAACGTTGCGGTCTGAAGTACGGGGTCAGCAGTCTTTGTATTGGTGCTGGTATGGGCATTGCTACTGTTCTTGAACTGGTCTGAGTACCATGACAATAGTTTGGTTAAGCTGTACTAGCGGCTTGAAGCCTGTGCCGACTGTAGCTGAGAGGAGTGTATTATGAATTTTGAATTCGATCAGGATCAAAAAGCTATACTTGACACCGTGAAAATCTTTTTGCAACGGGAACTAGCCCCTCATGTAGAGGAGATTCAGGACAATGACCACCTTCCGGACGGCTTTTTCAAGAAGGCGGGAGAACTCGGGATAATTGGCCTGTCTATGCCAGAAGAGTTCGGTGGAAGTGAGATGCCAGTCGAGACACTGATGGCCGTATATACCGAAATCGGTAAGGTGTGCCCCGGACCCACAATTGCAATTACCACTACTTTAGCGGGTATGGAGATCATCAGGAAATATGGCTCCCAAGAGCTAAAGGACAAATATCTCGAAGCGTGTATTATGGGTGACATCGTCGGCAGTATGGCTTTCACTGAGGCTGGAACGGGATCTGATCCTAAACAGTTGACAACTGTGGCCACGGAAGATAAAAATTATATTATATTGAACGGTGTCAAGCGATTCATTACCAATGCTGCATACCCAGGCCCCATGATCGTTTACGCGAAGGCTTCCGATGACGGTGCATGTTCCGCCTACGTCATCGATAAGTTCTGCGATGGGTACTCCCTCTCCTCCAAGTGGGAAAAAATCGGTCTTCGCGGCAGTCCCATTTATGATGTTTTCCTGGATAAAATCTGTATCCCAAAAACTAACCGTGTGGGGAAGAAGGGTGCTGGCTTTGATATCCTCCTATCAGAGAGCGCCGTGGGGAAGATGGGCCATGCCGCCATGTCACTGGGTATCATGGAAGCCTGTAAATCCCTTGGTATCAAGTATGCCAAAGAAAAACTCCATAGAGAAAAGCCTATTACAAAGTTCCAGGCAATTCAACTGAAAATTGCAGATATCTGCATGTTGACGGAGAGTGCAAAATGGATGGTCTACAAATGCGCTGCGCTGGCCAGCAAGGACACTACATCGCAGGAGTTTCGCGCTTACGCAGCATTAGTAAAAGCATATGCAGCTGAAACGGTACCAAAGGTAGCTCTGATGGCGATGAATCTGATGGGTGCGTATGGACCCATGCGGGAGTATCAGGTAGAGCGCTACCTACGTGACGCGGTAACGGAGCCGCATGTGGAAGTAGTGTCTGATGTACAACGTATCATCAGTGCAGGCTACTTCATCGCACAAGAGTGAAGTATCCCAGACTTGGTCCTTTATCAATACGAGAACAGAGGTGACACACGATGGAACTTGTCATGACAAAATTCCGTACAGAGGGCGGAATGGGTATTATTACCCTGAATAGCCCCAAGACCTTAAATGCTTTTGACGGTGACATGAACCCGGAGCTTTTGTATCTGCTGAATTACGTAGAAAGAGATCCGAAGGTGAGGGTCGTGATAATTGAAGGATTGGAGAAAGCGTTTTGTGCTGGCGGTAATCTAAAGGTTTTTTACAACGAATATAAAGAAAAAGGACGGCTTGAGCTTGACGAGCTCGTCATTCAGGCAGCTCAGATTGCAAGTACAATAAAAAAAATGGGCAAGCTGGTCATTACCTCCATCAGCGGTACCGCTGCTGGCGCCGGTGCTAATTTAGCACTTGCGGGCGACTTTGTTCTGGCTGCAGAGAACGTAAAAATTTCGCAGGCCTTCGCCAATGTCGGTCTGGCAACAGATACCGGCGGCGCATTCCTGCTCTGCCGTGCAATTGGAAGTCAGCGGGCTATGGAGCTGTGCATCAGCGGGCGGGAGCTGTGCGCACAGGAGGCAAAAGAGTTGGGTTTGGTAAATGAGGTTTATCCGGTGGATGCGCTACAGGAGTGCACCATGGAATTTGCAAAGAAGCTTGTGGCAGGTCCTACTAAAGCATACGCAAATATCAAACGCCAGATTTATGCCGCCACATATGCTGACTATGACGCTTATCTGCATACCGTGGAGATTCCACTTCAGTGTGCAAGTATGAAGACACGGGATTTTGAAAAAGCAATCTGCTCATTTGTGGAAAAAATACCACTAGTCTTCTCTGGGGAATAGCAATGCAAATTCTAACACACACTAACGTCTCCGAATTTTTTAGAATTTTATTAGCAAGAAGTAGGCAAAATAAACACATTATTGGTTCTATTTTGATACCATTATGCCCCCTTATTCACCTTTTGTTTTCGAATTATTCAGTACGCGTTATTCTAGGGATCAATCACACAGTAGGAACCCATGTTGCTCTGCCCAGAGGTCGCAGATGATGTCACAAGGGAGGAGTGTATAGGCATGAATCATCAGTGAAACGGTAGGGGAACCAGTAAAATCCGCATGTTTTCAAGGGATTTCGGGCTTTTGCATATAAAAATTAATATATTTAAGACAAGGAGAGAAGAAAATGAAAAAATTTATTAGTATGATCCTTGCAGGCGCGATGAGCTTACTTTTGATTTCCGGGTGTTCAACTTCCTCAGGCACTCCCCCGGCGTCTGTAACCCCCGCTGCTCCTACCGAACCGAACGCATCGACAAATACCAATGATTATGAATGGCCAGTCACTACATGGAGAGTTGCCCATGCGTGTGGCGACGAAAGTCCCAGCGACATCGGATGCGATGCCTTTGCCGACTATATCATGGAGAAAACAAATGGCTCAATTACAGTGGAAGTCTATCCCGCTGGTGCTTTGGGCACCGATATCCAGCAGGTCGAATCCTGTCAGCTGGGCGACTTGGAGTTTACCTCCGGATCTTCTTTTGCCCTCAACCAGATATCTGGCATCGACGGCACTCTAATGTGGGATCTGCCTTGGCATTTCGCGCCTTGGCGCATTGAGGCCGGCGATGACATCAAGCTCACACAAGACGATCCTGCTTATCAGGAGATTTTCGTTAACGGTCTTCAAACCAAAGGTATCAAATATCTGGCTCAGTCTAACATCGGTTCTTATGTGCTGGCTGGTCTGGAGCCGTTTAATTCCGCCGTGTCTTTAGAGGGGAAGAAGATTCGCGCTGCTGAGAATGCCATGCTGGTGGAGGCCCTAACCGAGTGGGGCGCCCAGCCTGTCGTAATCAATATGTTCGAGCTGTTTACCGCCCTTCAGCAGGGTACCTGTGATGGTGCCTACGTACCTGATTCTCTGATTTATCAGTTGGGCACCTATGAGGCCACTCCGTATATCACCTATATTGAAGGCGCTATCACGCCCTGCTACCTGTCCTGTTCCGTGAAATTCTTCGAGGCCCAAGCACCTGAACTTCAGCAGTTAATCGTCGAAGCATCCCAGCGTTACTGTGATGAAAGCTTTGCTGCCGAAAAGGAGCAGGTGTCCATGTGGATTGATGCCTTTGAGGCTGCCGGCTGTACCATTGTTCGTTTGACGCAAGAGGAGAAGGAAGCCTTCCGTGCCAACACCGACTCCACCCATGCTCACTGGAGAGAACTGATTGGTGAGGATCTCTATGATATGTCGGTTGCGTATACCGCCTCCGTTCTCAAGGGCAAAAATATAGAGATTCCGAAGTAAGTATCGTAACACATAAAAGACTGCACATAGAGTGGCGAATTCATCGCCAGGTCCGCGTATGCATAAAGCTCTTAAAATCGCATGAACAATGTCTGGCGGGAAGGCTCTGAGCGGCCCCCGCCAGACACTTAGATTTGACGGCGACGGAACGATAAGGTAAGTAATAAAGGGAGGTTGAATTTCATTGAAGGTTTTGAAATTTTTAGATGATAATTTTGAAAAGATGATCTGTGTATTCCTCTTTGCCTGGGTCGTATTTTGGATCTTCTTTCAGGTCATCACCAGATATCTAATCAAAAGCGTCTACTGGTCCGGCACGGAAGAACTGGCCCGCTATTCCTATATATGGATGGTCTTTTTGGGCGCGCCCATGCTGGTCAGATTCAATGAACATCTCAAGGTGGACGTGCTAGCCGGCGTGCTTGGGTCTAAAAAGGCCATATATATTGATTTGATCTGGGAAATGATCGCATTCCTGTATTTCCTTTACCTGCTGCCCTTTGCCTATAAGATTTTTGCAGGCTCACTGTCAATGGGCAGGTATTATCCTAGCACCCATCTTCCTCAGGCACTGTTTCAATTCAGCTTACCAGCCTGTTGCGCCTTGATGTGCGTGCGTAATTTGGAACTGATGATCCGACAGATTGCTTCGTTGAAGAAGAAAGGAGATCCCCAGCCATGACAATCCCAATTCTTACATTCGTACTATTGCTGGTGCTCTTGTTTTTGGGCTCACCGATCTATCTGGCAATCGGTATCCCCGCGCTTATTGGGATGCTGAATGCTGCCAACCCGACCATGTTCCTGAGCGCCTGTTATGCCGGACTGGATTCTTTTCCTTTGATGGCAATCCCGTTTTTTATCCTTGCGGGCAAGCTGATGGAGAAGGGTGGCATCTCCAAGCGTCTGGTGAATTTCGTCAGCTTTTTCATCGGGAAATTTAACGGCTCCCTCTGCATTACAGGGACGGTTACCTGTGCATTGTTTGGCGCTGTTTCCGGCTCAGCCATTGCCACTTCCGTCTGTGTCGGTGGCATTGTGTTGCCCTCTATGAATGAAGAGGGTTACGACAACGTATTTGCTGCGGCTCTGATGGGCGTTGCCGGAACCATTGGAGCTCTGATCCCGCCCAGTATGAACTTTATTATGTATGGTGCAGCGACCGGCGTCTCGGTTGGCAACCTATTCATAGCTGGCATCATTCCAGGTCTGATGGTAACTGGTGTACTGTGTGTGATTTCACTTATTATGGCCAGGAAAAACAATGCAAACTATGTCAAGCCCCCCAAAGAAAAACGGACGCTTAAAGGCTTTATTAAAGTTTTAAAGGAAGCCTCTTTTTCTCTGCTAGTTCCCATCATTATCCTTGGCGGTATTTATGGCGGCGTCTTTACTCCCACCGAGGCCGGTGTGGTCGCCTGTATCTACGCGATAATCGTCTCCTGTTTCGTGTATAAGATGTTCAATTTTAAAGAGCTGTGCAGTGCTTTTGGAGAGGCCACAAAGCTGACCGTACAGACGATGTTTATCGTTGCCATCGCCACTGGTTATGCCAGATACTTGACGCTGGAAGGAATCCCTTCCTATCTGTCCAGCGTGCTTCAGGGTATCAGCGGCAGTCCACTGGTCTTTATGTTGCTTTCTATCCTGTTGCTTCTGATCGTGGGGACCTTCATGGACGTTGCTGCGGCTATGGTCGTCATGGCTCCGATCATGCACCCGATTGCAGTCTCCTACGGGATCAATCCCATCCAATATGGTGTAGTTATGACCATGGCTTTGATTATCGGTCTAGTCACGCCTCCGGTCGGTTCCAATCTGTACGTAATGGCAAGTATGACGAAGCTGCCTTTCCAGAAAATTGCTGTGAAGATGATCCCATTTATTGCAGGCTATGTATTGGTCATGATCCTGCTTGTGTTTTTCCCAAGTCTGTGCACCATTCTTATTCCTGCTTAAGCATTAGGTGAGACGAAACACTGATAAAAATGAAGATAGCTGCAATTTATTCAGTGTTTCGTATGATTGGCTGTTCAAAAGGAGGAGTCAAAACAATGAACTTGTTTGAAGGGATAAATGTAATTGATCTCACAAATAATCACGCAGGTCCAGCATGCGGTTCCATTTTATCTGATTTTGGAGCTGATGTGATCCACGTAGAGAAACCCATTATTGGTGATGACAACCGCGCTTACGCGCCTGTGTGGAATGGCGTGAGCCTTGCATGCGCAATGTACAACCGAGGCAAAAAATCGGTTGTGATTGATACCAAAGATCCGGAGGGCTTGGAAGTTTTGAAGCAGATGATCATGAATGCAGATATTCTGATCGAGAGTTTTCGCCCCGGTGTCATGCAGAAACTTGGGCTCGCTTATGATGATGTAAAAGACATCAATCCCAAGCTGATTTACTGCTCAATTTCTGCTTTTGGCCAAAAAGGGCTTTATGCTAAGAGGCCTGGGTACGACATCATTGCGCAGGGTTTTTCCGGTTTTATGCATAAAACCGGCGAAAAGGACGGGCCTCCATTTATGACAGGCATCACAATCGGTGATGCGGTTGGAGCCATAAATGCATTCGGCTGTATTGCTGCTGCTCTGTTTCATCGCGAGCGTACTGGTGAAGGTCAGCATATTGATGTTGCACTGACGAGAGGGCTAATGTGGTGCAACTCATTCTTCGAATTCATCAACATGGGCATTGACGACCGTAGAAATGGCAATACCAACAGCAGCTTTTCACCCTATGGTGTGTTTTCTAACGATAAGGGAGAAGCCGTCGTAATTGCAGCTTTGAGCAACAGCCTCTGGGCAAAGGTATGTAAAATCCTGGGACATGAAGAAATGACGAGCGACCCCCGGTATGCGACAATCAGTAGCCGCGGCGAGAATAAAGAGGACATAAATAGGATGGTCTCCCAGTGGGTCAACAGCTTTGAAAACATCGCAGATGCGGTGAGCGTACTGGAAGCAGAGGGAATCCCAAATACAAAGGTGATGACGCATTTTGATCTTCTGAACGATGTGCATGTGCGTGAGAATAACTGGATTGTTGACATTCCGGTTCCTGATGATCTTATCGGACCGGAGACCTACAAGACCCACGGCGTGATTGCGGACTTTTCCCTTACCCCCGGAAACCCGATAAAAAAGACCGATACGTTAGGTCAGCACAACCATGAGGTATTGGGAGAATATCTTACTGTGGACACGATTGATCGGCTGGAGGCTAAGTGGGCAAAAAAATAAGCTTAGGCCTGTCCGGATACGCTGTGTAGAGGCTGGATTGAAGGGTTTCATAACAAAATAAGGAGATAGAATATGGAACTACAAAATTTGTTTGTTTTGGGCGCGGGTACCATGGGCAATGGTATCGCACAAGTTGCACTGCAGTCTGGCATGATCGTTACCCTGTGTGACAGCTATGCCCCCGCACTGGAAAAAGCAGGGGACTACATTGAAAGAGCATTTTCCAAACTCGTCACCAAGGATCGCATGACTAAAGATGAAAAGGCGGAATCGATAAGTCGGCTCACCATCACCGGAGATATTCAGTTAGCCGCTTCCGCAGATATGGTAATTGAGGCGGTTAAGGAGAACATAGAAGTCAAAAAATCCGTGTTTTCTCAGTTGAGCGAAATTTGCCGTAAGAATACCATCATGTGTACGAACACCTCGAGCATTTCCATTAGTGCACTTTCTGCGGCAGTTAAGAAGCCAGGCCGTTTCCTGGGCACTCATTTTTTCAACCCGGTTCCGTCCATGAAGCTTCTGGAGCTTGTGGAGGGTATCAGCACAACACCTGAAACAATAGCAACAGTGAAAGAACTGGGAAGGTCATGGGGTAAGGTATGTATTGTTGCAAAAGACTCCGGCGGTTTCATCGCCAACCGTATCGGCAGTCCCATGCTCAATGCTGCGGTTAATGTGCTGGATTCCGGTGTCGGAACGGCAGAGGATATTGACGCGGCTATGAAGTTCGGATGGGGTTTCCCCATGGGCCCGCTGGAACTGCTGGATATGGTCGGATTGGATGTTCAGGTGGATCTAATGGAAGTGTTATATGAAGAGTATGGCGATCCTTACTATAAACCGGCACCTTTGCTCAAGAGAATGGTCGCAGCCGGTCATCTTGGTCGGAAAAGCGGAATTGGGTTTTATGAATACCAAGAAAAGGAATTGTAAGCCGCGACACCGCGCTGACTGTAATTGGGAAATAAACGAAATTTATGAACAGAGATAAGGAGATATAGGTATGGCTCTCATGACAAGCGAGCAGTACATAGAAAGCCTGGCCGAGATGAAGCGAAACATCTGGTTTCAGGGTAAGAAGATCGAAGACCCCATTAACCATCCCCTCTTTATTCCCTCCCGTAAGTGTTTGGAGGAGACCTACGATATGGCCCTTATGCCCGAACATGAGGATCTAATGACCGCCATCAGTCAACTTACCGGCCACAAGATCAATCGCTTCAATCACATCCACCAGAGCAAGGAGGATCTGAACAAGAAGGTTAAGCTCCAGCGCCTCATGGGCCAGCGCACCGGCTCCTGCTTCCAGCGCTGCGTTATCATGGACATGGCAAACGCCTTCTACGCCACCACTTATGAGATCGATCAGAAGTACGGCACCGATTACTTTCAACGCTTTAAGCAGTTTATCATACGCTGCCAGGACAAAGATCTAATCGTGGGTGGAGCCCTAACCGACCCCAAGGGCGACCGCAGCGCCACTATCGGCGGCGGCGAGCAGGACATGGACCTATATCTGCATGTGGTGGAGCGTCGTCCCGACGGTGTGGTGGTCAACGGTGCCAAGGTGCATCTTACAGGTATTACCAATGCTCACGAGGTTGTGGTTCTTCCTACCCAGGCTATGCGACCCGGTCAGGAGGACTATGCTATCGCCTTCTATATACCCTTGGATGCTCCTGGTATTACCATGATCGTGGGTCGTCAGTCCTGTGACACCCGCAAGCTGGAGAATCTGTGTGACATCGACGTAGGCAATGCCAAATATGGCGGTATTGAAGCACTGACCATATTCGACCACGTATTCGTGCCCAATGAGAATATATTCCTCAACGGCGAGGTGGACTTTGCCGGAATGCTGGTGGAGCGGTTCGCAGGCTATCACCGCAACAGCTACGGAGGCTGCAAATCCGGCGTGGGTGACGTGGTAATTGGCGCAGCTTCTCTCATCTCTCAATACAATGGCATTGAGAAGGCCAGCCATGTGAAGGATAAGCTGGTGGAGATGACCCAGCTCAACGAACAACTCTACTGCGCGGGCATCGCCTCCTCCGCCGAGGGTTGGCAGACCCAGGCGGGCAACTACATGGTAGACCTGCTGCTGGCCAATGTGTGCAAGCTCAACGTTACACGCTATCCATATGAGATCATCCGCCTAATGGAGGACATTGCTGGCGGCATCATGGTCACCGCTCCCTCCGAGGCCGATCTGCGCAGCCCTGAAGTGGGCAAGTATGTGGAGAAGTATCTGGTGGGCCAGGGGGTCAACGCGGAAAACCGTTTGCGTGTCCTGCGTTTGTGCGAGAATCTGGCCATGGGCTCAGCCGCCGTGGGCTATCGAACCGAGTCCATGCATGGCGCAGGCTCGCCCCAGGCTCAGAAGGTTATGATCACCCGTCAGGGCGGCTACGAGCGTAAAAAGGAGCTGGCTAAGCAGCTCGCTGGGATCAAGAAAGGAGGCTGAGGATGAGTGAGATAGTGATCGTATCCGCTGCCCGTACACCCTTTGGAAAGTTTGGCGGTGGACTCAAGGACATGAAAGCTGCTGAGTTGGGCGGTCTAGCCATTGCGGAGGCCCTGAAGCGGGCCGGTATTGAGGGCAATCAGGTGGATGAGGTGATCTTTGGAACCGTGTTGGCCGCCGGTCAGGGTCAAGTGCCCGCCCGCCAGGCCTCTGTCAAGGGCGGCATCCCTTACGAGGTGCCCTGCCTCACCATTAACAAAGTGTGCGGCTCCGCCCTCAAGGCCATTACACTGGCCGCCCAGATTATCAAGGCTGGAGATGCCGATATCATCGTGGCCGGCGGAATGGAATCCATGTCCAACGCCCCTTATCTGACCACTGATACCCGATGGGGTGCCCGCATGAACGACGTGAAACTGAAGGATGCCATGGTGCTCGACGGCCTGTGGTGTCCCCAGAACGACGTGCACATGGCGGTCATCAGTGGCGCTGTGTCCGGGGAGTACGACGTGACTCGCGAAATGCAGGATGCCTGGGCCTTCCGCAGCCAACAAAAATGGTGTCAAGCGGAGGCCGAGGGTTTCTTTGACCATGAGCGCTTTTTGGTGGAGCTTCCCGACAAAAAGGGCATGGTCACCGTGGTGGACAAGGACGAGGCCCCTCGCCCCGAAACCACCATGGATATGCTCTCCAAGATGTCTCCTATTTTTACCAAGGATAACACCGTCACTGCTGGCAACGCCCCCGGCATCAACGACGGCGCCTCTGCCATAGTGGTCATGCGTCGGGAGAAAGCCGAGGAACTAAACGTACCTATTCTGGCCACTGTAATGGGTTACGCCCAGTCGGCCCGGGAGTCCCGCTATATAGCCACCGTCCCCGGCATTGCCATTCAGAATCTGCTCATCAAACATCAACTGACGTTGTCCGACTTCGACCGGCTGGAGATCAACGAGGCCTTTGCCGCCGTGCCTCTTGTGAGCTGCTTAGGCGTGCTGGGCATGAGTCCCAAGGATATGGATGAAAAAGTAAACGTCAACGGCGGAGCAGTGGCGGTGGGCCATCCAATCGGTGCTACCGGAGCCCGCATTCTCATGACCCTGATCTACGAGCTGCACCGCTCGGGCAATAGGACGGGCGTTGCCGCCATCTGTTCCGGCATGGCCCAGGGCGACGCTATTTGGGTAGAAGTTGATTAAGGCCCGGACAACCATCAAACAGGAATGAGTGATTACTATGAATGTTTCTACCATCATGGTCATCGGTGCGGGCCAAATGGGTGGCGGCATCGCCCAGATTATGGCCGCCGCCGGGAAAAAGACTTATCTCAATGACGTGAACATAGACATTGTTAGCAAAAGAATCACTGTCATTGAAAAGCTGCTCACAAAAGACGTGCACAAAGGCAAAATGACTGAGGAGCAAAAGACTGATGCTTTGGCCAACCTTATCCCCTCCACAGACCAGAAGGACGCAGCAGACTGTGATCTGGTAGTGGAGGCCATTGTGGAGAACATGGCTGCCAAGGCCAAAGTATTCTCCAATTTGGACGAAATATGCAAGCCCGCCTGCATTCTGACTTCCAACACCTCATCTTTGCCAATCACCGAGATTGCCGCCTGCACCAAACGGCCCGAGCAGGTTATCGGTATGCACTTTATGAACCCGGTGCCCGTAATGAAGCTGGTAGAAATCATCAGGGGCATCGCCACCAGTCAAGAGACCCACGATACTATCCGCGGCTTATCCGTTGAACTGAACAAGACCCCAGTGGAGGTGCGCGACATGCCTGGCTTTGTCTCCAACCGGGTACTGCAAATCATGATCAACGAGGCCATCTTCTGCCTGTATGAAGGTGTGGCCTCCGCCGAGGATATCGACACTGTGATGAAGCTGGGTATGAACCACCCCATGGGTCCCCTTCAGTTGGCTGACTTCATTGGTCTGGACACGGTACTGTCTATCATGGAGACAATGCATGCCGGCTATGCCGACTGCAAGTACCGTCCCTGCCCCTTGCTACGCCAGTATGTGAACGCAGGCTGGCTTGGAAAGAAATCCGGCCATGGCTTCTATAAGTACAACTAAGGAAGGTTCCAGTTCAGAATGTGCCTGGTTATGGCTGAAAGGTGTAGTTTATGAATATTTTAGTGTGTACTAATAAAGTCCTGGACACCACGGAGATCAAGATCAATACGGTGACCAACACACTCATACGGGACGTGTGTCCGACATAAAGGAAAAGGATCTGGAACCAAAAAGACTAGCCTTATTTAATCAGATGACTGACCACTTTGACAAGATGCTTGGCCTATTCTTCAGAGATGCGATATATCTCATTTTCAGCTCATTCACACACATTGACAAATCACCTCATAAATGCTACGATGTAAGCCAGTTGTGGGGGGACTGTTCGCAGTTGAGAAGGTTAAAACCTGACCCTTTGAACCTGTTGGTTAATACCGGCGTAGGGAAGCAAATTTACATTCGCAAAATATTTACCCTTGTCGGAAACAGGACAAGGGCATTTTTATTTTTGCATAAAGGAGGAGATTAAATGAGAGCAGTCATCATATGCGGCGGGACTATCACAGACTACAGTTACATCAAAAAGCAAATAGAAGACGGCGATATGATTATCTGCGCCGACAGCGGGTATAACCATGCCGTAAAAATGCGGCTTAATGCAAGTGTTGTCGTAGGTGATTTTGATTCAATCGGTAAAATTCCAACTGATATTAAAACAATACAATATCCTGCCCGAAAAAACCAGACAGACACTGAAATCGCGCTGGAACATGCCCGCAAGATGGGGTTTAAGAATTTTTTGCTTGTAGCCGCGACAGGAAGCCGCTTAGATCACACCCTGACTAACATCCTGCTTCTTAAAGACTGCTTAGACCGCGGCGAAAAAGCCGAAATCGT
>Ga0153944_1000831_pt1 | contig 12990 bp, 11 predicted proteins | sample TSNJ028MetaG_FD_104703 | JGI IMG/M metagenome (GOLD analysis project Ga0153944, IMG submission 104703) | Attine ant fungus gardens microbial communities from New Jersey, USA - TSNJ028 MetaG | ecosystem: Host-associated > Fungi > Mycelium > Unclassified | place: USA: New Jersey, Wharton State... | reverse complement strand
TGCACTCCTCATACGCGACGTACCTCCCAATGCTCTGCTTGATGACACAATACAACATGTCTTTCCAATATATCGCCCCATCGTAAGAGTACTGCCTTGCCTTCCTGCGTGACGTAGCGGCATAGCGTCACGCAGGAAGAGACTAAGAAAGCTGAATTTAGATATTAGCAAGGCAATAAATTAGATGAATCAGAAGTTTTCTCTGCTTTCATTCCGCTAGAATTCTGTCCATTCTGATTGCGGCGGCATCAAGTGCGTCTTTTGGAGTCGCTGTGCCGAACATTGCCTCTTGAATCGCCGAGCCAAACTCGCTTGCTAGCTGATTCATCTCGGGTATGTAGTAACTATACGCTGAGCCAGGTCCTCGCTCCATTACTACAGCAACCGAAGCATTGTCTTTACGGCTTAACACATACTCACTATTGTAGTTTGCTGCAAAAATAGGTAACATGCCTTGACGTCGATTTTGTTCTAAATCGTGAGCTTCGGTCAGTAGGAAATCAATGAACCTCCAAGCCAGCTCACTATTAGGGCTCTGGTTGTTGACCAGATTAGCCCATGGGAATAGATTGCCGCCACCGACCGCTATTTCCTGTTCGGGAGCGGCGTAGATCATGTAATTTAAGTCAGGGGCTTCACTATCCAGCCAGCCGGATACCCACGACTCACGGAGAATCATTGCGGCCCGGCCTTGCGCCATCGCGGTCTCAGGCACGCCGATTTCAAGGCTAGTGACCTTTTCGTCTAGAACTCTTTTAATCCATTCGAGGCCAGCAATAGAACCTTCGCTGTTTGCGTATCCGCTAGCTATACGCTTTTCGGGGCTGAACATATGACCGCCGAACGCAAGCATGATGCTCAGGTTTTTATCCGCAACACCCTGACCTTCGCCGCTATATCTAAGGGCAAAACCCGCAACCTCAACATTTCCCTGAGAGTCGTATTTAGTAAGCTTTTTAGCATACTCAAGCAACTCATCGAAGGTTTTGGGCGGTACATTGGGATCCAGCCCCGCTTCCTCGAACATATCCACATTAATGTATAGCTGCTGGAAGTTTCCTGCTTCCACAGGGTATCCATAGCGCACGCCGTCGAACATTCCGATGGGCTTCAGATAATCAACCAACTCAGCATCCAATCTTGTGGCAAGCTCTTGCGGCATTGGATCGGCAAAGTCGTACAGCCCTGCCCATACGTGCGGCATGCCTTTATAGAAGTCGCACGCGGCCGTACCCGAGGCAAAACTGCTCAGAAACTTGGCTTCATAGCCCGAATAGGGTATGGTAATAACCTCCACGCCGGCGACTTCATCAGGATATAGCGCAGCAAACTGCTTTCCAGCCTCAATAAAATAAGCGTTAAACTCGGTCATTTGCTCCCACTCAGTCATATAGACCAGCGTCACAGGATCACCAACCGGTGCCGACACTTCACCATTGCCCCCGGTTTCATTGATCTGCGCGGTTTCGGTACTCGTGCTGGCAGGCGGCGATGTACTAGCGCCACACCCCGTAATTATTGAAAACTGCATTGCAGTAATTACAAAAAAGGCTATTATATGTTTAATTTTTACTCCCAGCATTTGCTTTTCCTCCTTATTTTTTATGTTTTTTATAAACTTTTTGTTCAAGTTAAACTGTAAGTGTATGTTTTGAAAACGCAAATGGTAAAGCGTAAGCTGGTTCCTCATGGGGAAAGTCTTCGCGAAAGTGACTACCGCGGCTCTCTTTTCGACGCTCGACAGCTTCAAGCATCATACCTGCCACCAACAGCATATTTCTAAGGTTATATGGCATCCATGGACTTGCGTCTTCGAAACATGCATTGTCTGCTTGAACCTTTAGCGCAGCCAGCTCTGACTTAAGGCGCGCGCATTTTTCGGCGCTTCTAACGACCATCAGGTTGTCGAACATCAAACGTTGTAGGCGTGCGATTAATTCGGTACCCTTTGGACCATCTACAGATGAAACAAAAGACTCAGGCATAAATGACGTAAACACGGGCTGCTCAGTACGCATTGCTAATTCAGCCGCTTCTTTTCCCGCAATCGAGCCAAACACTACGCAAGCGGGTAGCATGTTGCCACCCAATCTATCCGCGCCGTGTGGTCCGCTCGCCGCCTCACCTGCCGCAAACAGAGCAGGCACGTTGGTGTACGCATTAGAATCAATGCGAAGGCCACCATTAATTGCGTGTGCGAAACACGCCACTTCTATTACCTGGTTCGCAACATCGATTCCTTGGGATAAGTACCAATTGTTGGTGAGCCTCCACATGTCATCAAACAGTTGCAATCCACTCGAATGTCCTGCGGTAAATGCGTCACGCGCATCTAAAAACACACCGCCATTTGGGCCGACGCGCCCAGCAGCAATCGCCTTTTGCATACCGATCTCTAAATATCTAGATAGGGTTCTGGAACCAAAGGGGTAATGGGTAGATTTAGCGTCCATAATTTGCTTCTCGGTCACCCCTTTGGGTAGAACAGGGGCAATCACACTCTCGCCAAGCATGTCAGTGAGTTTAGGGTAAAGTGACCAAATCCAGGAATTCAAAATCAAGAATCTGGGATGCAGTATGCCACAGCCTGTCTGCATAAATTCCATGTTCATTAGTTCTGCGCCTGCCTCATAGCCCAGCGCATAGCTATCGCCGGTGATTTCATTAGGATTAAGAGCGAACCGAAACAACTGACCTGCGCCGCCACTGGTCAGCACGGTGGCCTTTGCGTTGATTACGATATACTCACCCTCCGATGTCACACCAACTGCGCCCACGCATCGACCACTCCGCACAATCAACTTCACTATCATTGTATCTTCCAACATCGTGAGCCGATCAGTGTCAAAATGACGGTAAAGAGCGTCCACAATTTGACTGCCATGTCTACGCAGGTTATAGTTCCTTGGGGTTGAGGCATAACAACCCTGCGTGATTAAATAATCACCGTCCTGCCGCTCAAAGGTTACGCCATACTTAGTTAGCTCGCGTACACTGTCTGGCGCGTGTTCTGTGAGCGTCCTTGCTACATCGGCATCACACATGCCACGTGCGGCAAGCAAAATGTCCTGATAATGAGTGTTGGGATTGTCGCTCGTATTGCGCCGTCCGTCCGCCGCACCATAACCAGCGGCCTCGGTCACCCAAAACGTGGATGCACCCGACTTGCCTAGTTTGCCTTTTACAGCTAACGCCACATTAATGCCTGGATGCTGTTGTGCTGCGACAACTGCGCGCGCTCCCGCCGCTCCCGCGCCAATTACCAATACGTCGCAAATAACTTCTCTCATGAATGACCACCTTCTTTTCGTTACCGTTGTACCCGTCCACTTGAGTTGCCAGCCATCAGGCCAAGAACATCCTCTTTAGAGGACAAATTGAAGTCGCCCACTATGGTCTGCTTTAGACAGGAAGACGCAACCGCGAATTCAAGTGCTTTCTGGTAGTTATCACCGCCCACAAGTGAATATACTAGGCTTCCCGAGAACGAATCGCCTCCGCCGACCCGATCTACGATATCAATCATGTATTTTGTGCTATGATAACACGTCTCTCCATCGTGTAGTATCGCGGACCAGCCATTGCAGTTGGCAGAAATGCTTTCCCGGAGCGTAATCGCCTGACACTTCAATTTGTACGTTTTCACCATCTTCTCGGCTACGACGCTATAGGAATCGCTGTCCACCAGTCCATGCTCAAAATCGGTTCCTTCGGCATGGATACCGAATACCACCTCGCAGTCCTCCTCGTTTCCGATACCGACGTCCACATACTGTATTAATTCTTCCATAATTTTCCTAGCAGAGCGTTCTCCCCATAGTTTCTTGCGGTAATTATAGTCACAACTAACGGTCACGCCTGTCTCTTTGGCTAATTTCAGCCCGCGCAACAGTTCTTGCGTGGGACCTTTCCCTTGAGCGGGTGCAGTGCCACAGAAGTGTAACCACTTCTTTCCATCAAGGATTTTTTCCCAATCGAACAACCCTTCAGTAATCTGAGCAAAGGAACTATATTGACGGTCATAAATCACCTTGCTCGGGCGCTGCGAGTGACCGGTTTCCGTGTATAAGATACCCAACCGATCCCCGCCTCTCGCCACATATGTGGTATTCAATCCATATCTGCGTAGGTAATTCAAGCAGGCTTGCCCCACATCGTGCTCAGGTACCATGCTGACCAGATAAGCATCCATGCCAAAGTTTACACAGCACACGCCCATATTGGCCTCAGCACCTGTAAACCTGATGTTGTAACTGTCGGCTTGCACGAGTTTTAGCCTTTCAGCCGGCGATAGGCGTTGCATCAATTCGCCGTAAAGCACGATCGAGTCTTTCTCACACATGTTTAATCCTCCCATTACAATTAATCGGTATGAACTAAGATGCTAAACTTGCGTGCGTTACGGGTAATTTCATCCAAGCGATTACCAAGAATCATTTGCTCACCCGCAAGTGCTTTGCCGACCCCAACCGCTATTGCGCCCGCTCGTATGTACTCAGGTGCGGTGCTCTCATTTACGTTACCGGTCGGAATCATCTTGATACCCGGAAACGGACCCATCAAATCCTTATAGATACTAGGTGTGACCAACGCACCTGGGAACGTTTTAACCACATCCGCACCCATTGACCATGCTCCATATATTTCGGTAGGAGTCATACAACCGGGCATCACGCATACGCCTTTGTCCACGCACGCACGAACCATGGTGGGTAGGAACACCGGGCTAACAACGAAATCCGCTCCAGATTCTACCGCCTTGCACATCGCCTCTACACCGAGTATCGTTCCAGCACCCACGAATATACCGCTATCACCGAAGCTATTGCGGAGCGCTTGGATTGATTCAAGATAATTCGGCGTCGTTGATGTGATCTCAATAATCCTCACACCACCATTCATGAGCGCCTGCATCGTCGGTACCAGATCGACAGCTTGAGACATCCGCACTACCGCCACGACACGAGTGCTCAAAAGTGTTTCAAGAAACCGCTGCTTTCTACTCATCTATCGTATCCTCCGATTCCATCAGTAAGTATCGACTGTGCCACGATGGTCTCCAACACCCGCATGGTCTTTACCACATCCTCAAACGGTGAACTCACCTGGCACGCACCAGACTCGATCGAATCCACGAACTCGCGGCTTTTTTCAACGAATCCACCATAAACATAAAACTCATCGCTATTGACAACCTGCTTGCAGTCGTACTCAACACCCGCGTAATCACCATTTTCGTACAGGAAAGCTTTGTTTTCAAGTTCCACATCTGCGCATGCACCGGGGCTATGTATCGATACGCGGAAGACTCGCCGCCCGCTGGCCCAACTGTTTATTAGCACGCCAGTTGCGCCATTATCAAACTCTAGCGTGGCATGTACCCAGTTGATGTCCGGGGTGTTGATGCGCTTGAATCGCGCTTCAACACGCACAACTTCGCCACCACAAATCCATCTGAGCGTGTCTATCGAGTGCGAGCAGTCATCATGCATATGGTCAGCTGCTAACTCCATTGCACTCATGTCACACTTGTAAAACTCGCATACCGCATGATTGACCGAACCACCCTTTTTGCATGCGTTTAGTAACACATTCAGAATGGGGCTGCTGCGTCGCTGGTGCCCAACCTGAGTGACCACGCCTGCCTGGCGAGCCAGCCTAGAAAGGGTTTCCGCTTGGTGCAGCGTGAGACCCAACGGTTTCTCACAAAACACATGCAACCTGCGTGACAAGCAATCGCGTACAATATCATACATATACTGTGGCTGCATAATTACATATACACCATCCAACCTTTGCTGATCCAACATACTCCGGTAATCCTGATACCGATTTACAATCCCATAACAATCCGCTGTGTCCTTCATCTTCTGCGCGTCCAAATCTGAGATCGCTACTATTTCTACATTTTTTAGAGCCGCTAGTGATGGATAATGCACCTTGTTGGCCATCATGCCAGCGCCGATCACACCAATACGTATTATTTTTAAGACCCCCCTTACTTACCTCACTAACTTACAAACACCAACCCGAGAATGGAGTCCGGATCTCGTATTTCATTAATACTAGATGTAGCGTTCATCAGTTGCGCACGATGCGTGGTCAACACATCCAAGTTGATTTTACCGCGCGCGATCAGATCCATACACACTTCCAGATTTGTGCGGGTAGTCCAACGCATAAACACCGATGGATAATCCCTTCCCGTCTCCCAGTCATCGTCGTGATAACCCGGGCCTGTACGCGCCGCAATGCGAATGTCAATATTGGCAGGTATCCACTTTAAGCAGATAGAAGATCCACCAACAACAACGACGCGTCCCATCAAATGTCCATCTGGTGATTTTTGCATACAATCACAATTCTTTTGCCATGTATCACCTGCTGAACCAGGGAATGCGAATACGCTCATATCTAGCCCCTGACCTTTTGTGAATCCACAGGTAAGATCAACCGAATCCTGAGTCTTCATATTCAGCACCCTATCAACACCCCAGGCATTTGCTACATCAACTTGCATACCATTTCTAGCCCAGCCGATCACTGACACGCCGGATAGTTGCAGAAGTTGCGCGCTGAGTTGTCCAACCAGCCCCATGCCAACCACTGCGGCACGCTCGCCAATTTCTGGATTTGCGCGTCTTACTGCCTGTAGTGCGGTTGCCAGCAACATTGAGTAGCTGCCTTGCTCAAAACTAACTGAATCTGGTAAGTGGACACACAAGTTCTGCGGCACAACAGCGTAATCACTATGCAGGGCGAACCCGTAACCGATGCAAGCCACGCGCTCACCCACCTGAAACTGTGTTACGCCCTCTCCTAATGCTTCTATCACGCCTGCGCTGGAATAGCCAAACTTGCGCGGGTCGGGATTGGAATGTGCGCCTCGCTTTGAAAACAGGTTTCTCCAGCCGCCAAGCTCAGTGCCAGGACTCACTAGTGACGCGTGCGAGCGCACGAGTACCCAACCGGTCTTGAGTTCAGGTATTGGCTCCTGAATTAGGCTAATCTCACCATTTTCACACACACAGGCAACAATTCTATTAATTTCCATTCAGCATGCTCCCCTCCGTTCTCATTTCAATGGCAATCCTGCACCCATCGTTGCTGGTAGCGCCATCCGAGTGTAAAGTGTCAGCATTCCGCTCTTCACTCTGGGTTCAGGTAATTTCCAGATGTCGCGTCTTTTCGTGATTTCATCCTCAGGTACCATCAAATCAATGCGTCGTCCAGGCAAGTCAATCCGAATCGGATCATCATTTCTGACCAACGCAATCATGCCTCCTTCCGCTGCCTCTGGCGTAACTTGGCACACAAACGGCCCTTTCGCAAAGCCTGACACCTTACCGTCTGTTATTACAGCACACTTTTCGTGTAGTTGCAACGACACCAGATATCCCATTACCTTAAATACGTCGGTCAGTCCCGGACCACCTTTGGGGCCCTCATAGCGCAGTACAATAATGTCACCTGCGCTAATTTTGTGTCGCTTAAGCGCATCCAAACAATCTTCCATGCATTCGAATACCCTAGCCGGGCCTGTTACCTGGAACATTGATTTTGATACCACAGTGGGCCGCACAATAGCTGAATCGGCTAAGTTTCCGCGTAGCACGAATAACCCTTCTTTAAACACTGGATTATCCATAGGCCGGATTATTTCGGGCAAAACAACTTGAGCCTCGTCCACATTCTCACCAACAGTTCGCCCGTTAACGCTAATCGGATCCCTGTGAATTCGCTTTCCTAGACGTTTCATCACCGCCTGAATACCGCCTGCTTCACCTAAGTCCTCCATATGATACTTACCGCTTGGCTTAATGGGTGTTATACAGGGTGTGTCAAGACCAAGCCGTTCAATCAACTCCAAGTTAATCTTATCAAGCATGTTCATCTCGTGTGCCAGAGCTAGTATATGTACAATTGCATTGGTGCCACCTCCAATCGCATGTAGTACACGGATAGCATTTTCCATAGAATTAAGCGTAATGATATCACTGGGTTTCACATTCTCTTCGACCAGCGCAACAATGCGGCGCCCTGCGTGTTTGGATAATCGCAGAAGTGCTGACGCACCAGCGCAGATAGTCGCATTGCCGGGTAAACTGAGTCCCAAAGCCTCGGTTACGCATTGCATGGTGTTAGCTGTACCGAGCAACGCACACGAACCTGGACCGGGACAAAGATTCTCGGTCATCTCTTGTACGCCTTTAAAATCCGCCTGTTCCGGACTGGTCTCACACTGCCAGGAAAAGGGATCAAGGTCGGACATATCCACATTCTTGTGCTTATAACACCCACTTTGCATTGGTCCGCCTAGCACTATTATGGTAGGGATGTTGATTCGGGCTGCACCCAATAGGTGCGCAGGTACGTTTTTATCACAGCTTCCCAACAACACAAGTCCATCGAACGCATGAAGATTGGCACATGTCTCCAAATCCATCGCCATAATATCGCGTGAAGGAGTATCATAACGGTGTCCACTCTCGCCCAAGGAAATCGGGCAACCACCATACCCTCCGAATTCGATTGGAACTCCGCCTGCCTGCCAAATACCGGCACGCACCGCCTCGGTAAGCTGCCGAAGATGCATATGACCCGCAGCAGTCTCGCTCCATGTATTCTGAATACCAATGCGGAAACGTTTAATATCCTCATCATCGTATCCAATCGCCTTGGATAGCGCACGCATCCGAGCCATTTCAGGTTTGTGAAGAATGTGCGTGTAGTTTTCTCGTTTAATCATGTGGACACCTCCCTGTTTATGTTGGAACTGAGTATATTTCTCATAGTTGTTTCCAAAACAAATTGTTCAGTAATACTGAATAATATTCGTTAATTATGAATTGTTTCATAATTATATGGCGAATTTACCAAAATGTCAATAGCTAAGTCTAAACTATCTATGGAAATTTATACCGGAAATTTATACCTAAATTTATACCTACATAGAATCGGTAAACTCCCAAAGTAAGTTCCACAATGGAAAGGGAGCGGAGAGTCTGGAACGAAAAAAATGGTAGAAGAATGGAGAAAAAGTCACTTACTTTACCGCACTCTGGGAATTCATTTTTGTGAAAAAAAGTTGAATTGTGTTTTAGACATGAACGCCGCCCATCCCGCGCCAGATTTAGCTGGGCTACGGCTATCTATATTGACTGCCGCGACGAAACGGAATTAACGCCTTATTTGGCGTACTGCTGACATGTTGAGCAGTGATGATGGGGCCGGAGCCTGTAGCTCATTTCCGTAAATGCGCCTGGGTGACCGAAAAGTTTGGTGTAATATGACAGCTGGTAAGGGAATGATATGAAAACACATTGGAATGTGGAATTTTACGCTAAGGTCTTCAAAACGGAAGTCCAAAATCTGATGACCTATGAGCAAGCGCCTCCCGACCCCAATTATACCATGCCGGAAGCCGATAAATATAAGGTAATGTATGCCGGCATTCAATTTGGCAATTTTACCGCCATGTTTATGTACAAGCCTTCGAAGCGCCGCTTATTAAGGAGAACAATATCAATCCAACAATAAGCACGGATGATAAAGAAGAAGTCAAGAGGCTATTTAATGAGCTTAAAGACGGCAGCACATTTGAAATGGAGCTTCAGAAAACTTTTTGCAACGAACTATACGGCATGGTAACCGATAGATTCGGCGTTATCTGGCATATATTGCACTATACTCGAAATTAATAGAGGGTTTTGTTTTTAGCTTGTTGGAGTCTGACCCCGCGCTAAAAATAAATAGTTATGAAATCTATCAAATGCTTGCCGAGTTACCCCAAAAGCAGAAACAGAATAATAATATGAAATGAGACATAAAAGTGTATGTCCGATGCGGCATCCATTTTGCTATATTTATTGCCCTATGGTATAAGGCGATGTATAATAAGTCAAATGCATGATTTTATTTGCGGATCGAATGTGTAAATAAGCATATAAGCGAAAAAGATTTATAGCAAAGGAAGGGTGACATGACGGTAAAAATAGCGAGTTTCATTCTTCTTACTTCCTTTTACGCCGTCTACTTTTTTAAACAGTTTTCCTCAAGAAATAAGGGAATTCGGACAAATAGGCTTGCGAAAGGAAGCAAGCCGAAGCGGACTAGAATTATTGAAGCTTGTTTGCTTATTTCAACATATGTCACTGCGGGCATGCAGTATCTGAGCGTTCTTTCTTCATGGAATATTGGCGCGCTGCCCGCGTCGCGCGCACTATCCGCCGTCGGGCTTGTAATGATGGCTGCGGGCGTCATATTCTTTTTGCTTTCTGTCACCGCCATGGGCGATAACTGGAGGGCGGGCATAGATGAAACGCAGAAAACAAACATTGTGACCGGTGGCATTTACAAGCATAGCCGCAATCCCGCCTTTGCCGGTTTTGACCTGCTTTATATCGGTTCGGCTCTGGCCCTTCCCAATATCCTGTTAATTGTCGCGGTAATCGTCAGCATCACACTGATGCATCTGCAAATTCTTGAAGAGGAAAAATATCTGCCGCTTGTTTTCGGCCCGGAATATGTCGAATACAAAAAACGCACTCCACGCTATCTTTTGTTTTTCTAACCGTCCGGCGCGTCAAGGCCCATGCGCACCGGCAAAAACAGGATGCCGGAGCGGATGAAAGAACAAATTGCGCTGCGCGCGAATTGTTTTCCGCTATTTATCTAGGAAATTGCTTCCTTACGCGTTTCGTCACGCTTCAGGACGCAACGCTGGATTCAACGCAATTTCCTATGACATAAAAAAACGATATGGAGGGAGAAAAATGGCAAAGAAAACTTGGAACGAAAAGCTGACGAATACAAAGAATATGCCCAAAATCGAGGATATCGGACACGATAACAAAATGGCCAAACGATTCGGCGAGGGAAGAATGCTGATAGCCGCCCCCTCGGAATACGATCAGATCATGAAGCAGATACCCGAGGGAAAGGTTGTCACCACCGTGCAAATCCGCGAATTTTTGGCGAAGAGACATGGAGTGGATTTCACCTGTCCGCTTACGGCGGGGATATTCGTCAATATTGCCGCCAATGCGTCGAGAGAGCGCGGCGGCGCAGACGAAACGCCCTACTGGCGTACGCTCAAAAAAGACGGCGAGCTTTGCGAGAAATACCCCGATGGTATAGACGGTCACCGGATGCTTTTGGAAATGGAGAATCATACGGTTGTTCAAAAGGGTAAGAGGTATTTTGTGCAAGACTATGAGCAAAAACTATACGAGCTTACATAAACGTGATCATTATGGAGATTTTGAATAAGTAAATATACGGGAGGTTAAAAAGGCTATGGGACATATCATTAACACTAAAGAAGAGGTTTATCAGGTTCTGGCCGAACGATTGAGCAGGACGCCGGAGGGCGCTGTGATTAATGAGGAATTTATGAAACTTCTGCATCTTCTTTACACAGAAAGTGAAGCCCTTGTGGGCGGAAAGTTTCCTTCAATTCCAATACCACTAAAAAAAATAGCTAAAATCACCGGTCTTGAAGAAACTGAACTGAAAGTAATCTTAGATGATATGTCAAATAAAGGCTTAGTGATAGACATACCCGCCAGAGATTCTTTTTATTATATGTTGGCTCCCATGATGGTCGGTTTTTTCGAATATACTTTTATGCGTGTCAGGGATCAGGCCGAGTTAAAAGAGTTGGCGGAGTTATTCGAAAAGTACTTCCAGAGCGAAGGGGTTACCCGGGAAATCTTCGGTATTGATACGAAAGTAATGCGCGGTCTGATCTACGAAAATGTAATACCTGTGGCTGTAGAAACAGAAGTATTGGAGTATGAGAAAGCAGCGGAAATCATCCGCCAATCCGGCGGCGGTTCAATAAGCTTGTGCGCTTGCCGCCATGAAGCGTCACACCGTGGCGTGGCCTGCGACGCCCCTATGGAAGTATGTATGACATTGGGAAAAGCGTCGGAATGGATTATCCGCAAGGGTATGGGAAAAGCGGCAACTGTAGAAGACTTGCTGCAAGTGCTCGCGGAGACTCAGAGCTTTGGGCTGGTTCATCTTTGTGATAATGTTATGAATCAGCCGACTTATATTTGCAGCTGCTGCGGGTGTTGTTGCCACGTATTGCGCAGTATCAAAGAACAAGGGGTTTCCGGCGCTCATCCCAGTAACTTTATCCCCGTTACGGAATTAGATAATTGCCTTAGTTGCGGTATTTGCGCTGATAAGTGTCAACTCGGGGCAATCACCATGACCAAACAGGAAAACGAAACTGAAATACCCGTTATCAATACTGAATATTGTCTTGGCTGTGGAGTCTGTGCCTCCGCTTGCCCCAACGGTTCCCTCTCTATGTCTCGCCGATCTGTTTTGCATGTTCCTCCAAAAAATTATAGGGAAAAGATGCAGCAAATGACTGTGGAGAAGGGCAGCCGTTCCTGACGGTATAACAGGATTTTACAGACTATGTCTTATTTGAGGCAATAAAAGAGCTCCCTTTCGCAGGGAGCCTTAGTTTTACTACTGAGCTACCCGGGGCTCGAACCCGGGACACCTGGATTAAAAGTCCAGTGCTCTACCGACTGAGCTAGTAGCCCAAAATTGAAAATGGTTTAAACATTATAGAGGGTGGATGATGGGACTCGAACCCACGGCCTCCAGAGCCACAATCTGGCGCTCTAACCAACTGAGCTACACCCACCATATGTAATAAACCGTACCTGAAGGGATTCGAACCCCCGACCCACGGCTTAGAAGGCCGTTGCTCTATCCGACTGAGCTACAGGTACAAAAACTGTACAACTAAAATCGGGGTGACAGGATTTGAACCTGCGACCTCCTGATCCCAAATCAGGCGCGCTAGCCAAGCTACGCTACACCCCGGTAAAGCAGCATGGATTTTAACACCTTCAAAACTAAATATAAGGAATAAAGAGATTTTATCACAACGCTATTCATCTTGCAAGGACAAGCCTTCGACCTATTAGTACGGGTCAGCTTAACACGTTGCCGTGCTTACAC
>Ga0153944_1000828_pt1 | contig 12997 bp, 9 predicted proteins | sample TSNJ028MetaG_FD_104703 | JGI IMG/M metagenome (GOLD analysis project Ga0153944, IMG submission 104703) | Attine ant fungus gardens microbial communities from New Jersey, USA - TSNJ028 MetaG | ecosystem: Host-associated > Fungi > Mycelium > Unclassified | place: USA: New Jersey, Wharton State... | reverse complement strand
GGGTAGTGAATATGATTATAAAGGTTATGAAGAGCGGCTGGCTTTATCACCCCCTGACTTTGCCATGGAATTTAAAAAGTATTACCATATCCTATCATTTGGAAGAAAGCTAAATAAGCTGACAGCTAATTCCAGAACAATTTATAATGGAGGCGAATATAGTTCGGATTGGGAATTTGATATGACACAGTACAGTCCGAATACAGTTTACATCTACGAAATAGATTTTATAAACCTTCATGACATGGAATTGGATGCAGATATGTACGGACAAAATTATTATGAACGTGGTGAAGAACCAGATTAATGAGGACCGAGATATTGAAAAAAATGTGAAGCAGATAAGAAGGCTTTACAAAAACACTCACTATTTGTCCCACACTGCGTTGTCATCAGTCAACAATGCCACCACATTGCTCCTTTAATCATAGTGTCTGCCATGAGGGAACTTTCCCACCAGTGTTCTGAAACCATAGCAAGAGCTGTTACAGGTTCTTATGTAAAAATGGCCGAAATTCCAGGATGAAACTTGCTACCGAAGCAAGTTTCAAAGCCATCTGGCATGCGTATTCATCAGAATACGGATGACATATGGCTGGTGCCTGGAATTTCGGCCATTTTTACATTAGAACCTGTCAGCGATTGCTCTGGTTTCAGAACACTGGTGGGAAAGTTCCCTCTTTTCCTGCGAAAGGAAAACAATAAGGAATACAAAAGGAAATCGAGAGGACCACAAAAGAGCCACAAAAGGAATTTTCGCACAAAAGGAATTCTCCCCCGCCCCTTGTCTCATTTCCCTATCTGATGTTATACTAAAATGAAATAGAAACCAGATTTACAAAGATACATTTTTATTTACTATAGAGGAGAAAAAGCGTGAAATTCACACATTTACATGTCCATACAGAGTACAGCCTACTTGATGGATCCAACAAAATCAAAGAATACGTTGCCAGAGTAAAAGAGCTGGGAATGGATAGTGCGGCTATAACTGACCATGGGGTTATGTTTGGGTGCATTGATTTTTATAAGGCGGCGAAGGAAGCCGGTATTAAGCCAATTATGGGGTGTGAGGTGTATGTGGCCCCTAATTCCCGGTTTGATAAGGAACTGAATGGGGGGGAGGATCGTTATTATCATCTGGTGCTGCTGGCAGAGAATAATCAGGGATATAGTAATTTGATGAAGATAGTTTCCAAAGGGTTCGTAGAAGGGTTCTATTATCGGCCGCGCGTTGATATGGAAGTTTTGGAGCAGCATCATGAAGGAATTATTGCATTGAGCGCCTGCCTTGCAGGAGAAGTTGCAAGAAATATTCAAAGGGGATTGTATGAAGAAGCCAAGAAGAGTGCTTTGAAGTATCAAGGTGTTTTTGGGGAAGGAAATTATTTTTTGGAGCTGCAGGATCACGGGATTCCTGAGCAGAAGCTGGTGAATCAGCAGTTGGTGCGGTTGAGTGAAGAGACCGGGATTGAATTGGTGTGTACCAATGACATTCATTATACTTATGCGGCGGATGAGGCGTCTCATGATGTGCTGCTTTGTATTCAGACGGGGAAGAAACTGCAGGATGAGAATCGGATGCGCTATGAAGGCGGACAGTATTATGTGAAGTCGCCGGAGGAGATGGAGGAGCTGTTTCCTTATGTGCCGCAGGCTTTGAAGAATACCTATAAGATTGGGTCGAGATGTAATGTAGAGATTGAATTTGGGGTTACTAAGTTGCCGCAGTATGATGTGCCGGATGGTTATTCGGCTTGGGAGTATCTGAATAAATTGTGTTATGCGGGCTTGGAAAAGCGGTACGATCCGGTGACGCCGGAGCTTACGCAGAGGCTGGACTTTGAGTTGAAGACGATTCAGGAGATGGGATTTGTGGATTACTTTCTGATTGTTTGGGACTTTATTAAGTATGCCGAGGATCATGACATTATCGTGGGGCCGGGACGTGGGTCGGCGGCTGGGAGTATTGTGGCTTATACTTTGGGAATTACCAAGTTGGATCCGGTGAAGTATCAGCTGCTGTTTGAGCGGTTTTTGAATCCGGAGCGTGTTTCGATGCCGGATATTGATATTGATTTTTGCTTTGAGCGAAGGCAGGAAGTGATTGATTATGTGGTAAGAAAATATGGGAAGGACCGGGTGGTGCAGATTGTTACCTTTGGTACGATGGCGGCACGAGGGGTTATCCGGGATGTTGGGCGGGTGCTTGATATGCCTTATGCCCAGGTGGATACCATTGCTAAGATGGTGCCGAATGAGCTGAATATTACCATTAAGCGGGCGCTGGATGTGAATCGGGAATTCCGGAAACTGTATGAGGAAAATAAGGATGTTACGGAGTTGATTGATATGTCAAAGCGGTTGGAAGGGCTGCCGCGGCATACCTCGATGCATGCTGCCGGGGTGGTGATCAGTCAGAAGGCGGTGGATGAATATGTGCCGCTTTCCCGGGCGGCGGATGGGTCGATCACGACTCAGTTTACGATGACGACGCTGGAAGAACTGGGGCTTTTGAAGATGGACTTTCTGGGATTACGGACGCTTACGGTGATCCAGAATGCGGTTCGGCTGGTGAAGGAGAGTACAGGGGCAGAGATTGATACCCGGCAGATAGATTATAATGATTCGCAGGTTTTGGCGATGATTGGGAGCGGGAAGACCGAAGGGGTATTTCAGGTGGAAAGTTCGGGGATGAAGAACTTTATGAAGGAATTAAAGCCTCAGGGACTGGAGGATTTGATTGCGGGGATTTCGCTGTATCGTCCCGGACCGATGGATTTTATTCCTCAATATATTAGAGGGAAGAATAATCAGGATAGTATTACTTATGATTGTCCGCAGTTGGAGCCGATCCTGGAGCCTACTTATGGGTGTATTGTGTATCAGGAGCAGGTTATGCAGATTGTGCGTGACCTGGGTGGGTATACGCTGGGACGAAGTGATCTGCTGCGAAGAGCGATGTCGAAGAAAAAGGCCAGTGTGATGGCGAAGGAACGGCAGATTTTTATTCATGGAAATGAGGAAGAGAATATTCCGGGATGTATAAAGAATGGGATCCCGGAAGCGGTGGCGAATAAGATTTATGATGATATGACTGATTTTGCCAAGTATGCATTTAATAAGTCCCATGCGGCGGCATATGCGGTGGTGTCTTATCAGACGGCATTTTTAAAGTATTATTATCCGGTGGAATTTATGGCGGCGCTGATGACGTCCTGTATTGATAATCCGGGGAAGGTGTCGGAATATATTCTGACCTGCCGGCAGATGAGGATTGGAATTCTGCCGCCGGATATTAATCTGAGTGTGGGTAGTTTTTCGGTTGAAGGCAGGAGTATTCGTTATGGCTTGTCGGCGATCAAAGGAATCGGGCGGCCGGTTCAAGAGGTGATTGTAGAAGAACGCGGGAAGCATGGGAAATATACCAGCATGAAGAACTTTGTGGAGCGGCTTACGGGGAAAGAAGTGAATAAGCGGACGATTGAGAATTTTATTAAGTCCGGGGCGTTTGATGGATTGGGGGGTAATCGGAAGCAGTTTATGATGGTGTATGCTCAGATCGTAGATGAGGTTACCCAAGAGAAGAAATCTTCGATGTCCGGGCAGATGAGCCTGTTTGATATGATGGATGAGGATGTCAAGAAGGAATATGAAGTGAAACTTCCCAAGGTTGCGGAATATGATAAAGAAGTGGTGTTGGGATTTGAAAAAGAGGTGTTGGGGATTTATATCAGCGGACATCCGCTGGAGGAATATGAGCAGCAGTGGCGCAGGAGGATATCGGCGGTAACTACGGATTTCTTACCGGATGATGAGACGGGGGAACCCAAGGTTACGGATGGTGCCAAGCAGGTTGTCGGCGGAATGATTACGGATAAGACAATTAAGTACACCAGAACGAATCAGACAATGGCATTTCTAACGCTGGAGGATTTGGTCGGGACGATGGAAATTGTGGTATTCCCACGGGATTATGAAGCGAATCAGGGACTGATGGAAGTGGATTCGAAGGTGTTTATCCGGGGGCGGGTTTCGGTAGAGGATGATAAGCCAAGTAAACTGATCTGTGAAAAGATTACGGGGTTCGCGGATGCACCCAAGCAGCTTTGGATTCAATTTACCGATAAAGCGGCATATGAGCAGGCGGTGGATGGATTATATGAAATCTTGATAAATTCTGACGGTAAGGATGAAGTGGTCATTTATATACGCGATCAAAAGGCGATGAAAAAGCTTCCGCCAAGCAGGAATGTGAATATTAACAACGATTTGATTGCCGGATTGAATGAACAATATGGCGAAAATAATGTAAAAGTTGTGGAAATGAGTATTGAAAAACAAGGCAGAATGAATTAGAATTAAATCATATGCGAAACTGAGTGAGGAGAAGAAGGTTGCGAAGACCTGCGCTGGAGGATGAGAATATGGCAAAAAATAATGAAATAAAGACTATTGCTGTTTTAACAAGCGGTGGAGATGCACCAGGAATGAATGCCGCGATACGTGCAGTAGTTAGACGCGGATTATCGAAAGGATTGGCCATGAAGGGTATTCTTAAAGGATACGACGGTTTGATCAATGAAGAGATCATCGATATGAAAGCAAGAGATGTGTCGGATACGATTCAACGTGGGGGAACTATATTATATACTGCCCGCTGTGCTGAGATGCGGACGGAAGAGGGACAGCAAAGAGCAGCGGATGTTTGTAAAAAGCATAATATTGATGGGATTATAATAATTGGTGGAGATGGTTCATTTCGCGGTGCCCAGGAGCTGGCCAAACATGGTGTAAATGTAGTTGGAATTCCGGGAAGTATTGACCTGGACATTCCCTGTACGGATTACAGCATTGGGTTTGATACGGCGGTGAATACGGCTATGCAAGCGATTGATAAGGTGCGTGATACGTCTACTTCTCATGAGCGCTGCAGTGTTATTGAGGTTATGGGAAGAGATGCCGGATATATTGCACTGTGGTGTGGAATCGCCAGCGGTGCGGAAGATATCCTTCTGCCGGAAAAGTATGACTACGATGAGCAGAAGCTTGTGAATAACATTATTGAAAATCGTAAAAGAGGTAAAAAGCATCATATTATTATAAATGCAGAGGGAATCGGGCATTCTACCAGTATGGCGAAAAGAATTGAAGCGGCAACCGGTATTGATACCAGAGCAACGATTCTCGGCTACATGCAAAGGGGCGGAAGCCCGACCTGTAAAGACCGTGTATATGCTTCTATTATGGGAGCCTATGCGGTAGACCTTCTGGCAGAAGGTAAGACCAAGCGTGTGGTGGGATATAAAAATGGTCAGTATATGGACTTTGATATCAACGAAGCTCTGGCAATGCAGAAAGATTTACCGGATTATCAATTCGAAGTTGCCAAGTCACTGTCTGCAAATTACGAAAAGTAATGTTACAGTTCAGCCTTCGGCTGAACCGCAACAAAGTAATGTTCCGTTTAGCGATAAACGGAACAAAATGATGAAAGCAAGGGGCGTTGTATTACAGAGAAATCGGTGATGCGGCGTTTTTGTTTTTACTTTGAAAGAAGATAAAACACACGCTGCGGAATTATCAAGCCGCTTGCAGCAAGAGCGCCAGAGCGTTCTTGAATCTGAAGAAGAATGTTTAAGAAAGAAAATGAGAGCGTGTTACCGCAGCCCATAAGGCTGTGAATAGCAGCAACCAGACACTATTGTCTTAGTGGAAATAAGGATTTGGGCAGAATTTGAAAGATGGAGCGATAAATGCATGATTACAAGTACATCAAATGCAAGAGTTAAGAATGTAATGCAGCTTCAAAAAAAGATAAAAGTACGCAAAGAGCAGAATGCTTTCGTAGTTGAAGGACCTAAGATGCTGTATGAAACCCCCCGACAGTTGATTCGGGAGGTTTATGTGTCACAATCCTTTTTAGAGAAGGAGTCCCATGGAGGGGTGCTAAAGGGTATATCTTACGAAGTTGTCGATGACCGGGTGTTTGACCAGATGTCCGATACCAGGACACCACAGGGAATCCTCTGCGTGGCGATGCAGATGCATTATACTATGGCGGAGCTTACCCGGAAAGAACATCCATTTCTAATGGTTCTGGAGGATTTACAGGATCCCGGTAATGTGGGAACGATATTCCGTACTGCTGAAGGAGCTGGAGTGGACGGTATTATATTAAGCAAGAATTGTGTCGATATTTACAATCCAAAGACAATCCGGTCGACGATGGGTTCCATTTACCGGGTTCCATTTTTGTATGCGGAAGATTTGGGGGAGATATTAAAGCTGCTGAATAAAAATAGCATTTGGACGTATGCGGCACACTTAGATGGGAAACAGATGTATGATGGAGAGAATTACACATTAGGTACTGCTTTTCTTATTGGAAATGAAGGAAATGGGCTGAGTCAGGGATTGGCGAAGAAGGCCAGTTGTCTGGTGAAGATTCCCATGGAAGGGGAGCTGGAATCTCTGAATGCAGCGGTTGCATCGGGTATTTTGATGTATGAGGTGCATCGGCAGAGGAGGGAGACAGGTGGGTGTCTTTAAGGTTTGGGGGATAGTATTTCTATAGTTAAAGGTTTTGTTCTTAAGGAGAATTACAAATGGGGGGGTTTTATGGTGAAAAAGGAAGGTCGAGGATAAAGAAGGTTTGTTTAAGAGACTGGAATGATTATCCAGCAGTTTTCCGCAAATGCAAGTTGACTCTGCGGTGATAAGGAGATATCCTAAAAATACGATATCATATCAAAGGAGGGGCTGCAATGAAAAACCAGAAAGATATCATCAATATCGAGGAGAAAATATCAACCCCGAATAAGTTTCATTCATCAGAACTCTTTTACATCGAAGAAGCTAAACTCCCTTTTTCATCAGGATATTATACCCGGCACGGCTGTGTCATGCACTGGCATCATTCATGGGAAATATTGTGTCAGCTAGAAGGTGAAACACTTGTCCGTTTTGATAACGAGCAAATCATATCGAAACCGGGAGATATTATAGTTATTTCAGGTGAAGAGCCTCATGAAGTTGAAAAGACAACAGAGCACCAGAAGATTCTGCTGCTTCAATTCCAGATGGAACCAATTCTGCCTTATTTCTCAGTTGCGAAAGAATATCAACATATTTCCAGCATTTTGCTGGATCCGTTCAGCAAAGTCAGTCACTTTAGTTTGCGCAGTGATGAGGTAGAAATGCTGATGCAGAAAATACAAGCCGAATATAGTGAAAAGTCCTTAGGATATGAAATACGGATACCGGCTTATATTATGGAAATGCTGGTTTACTTTCTACGGGAAGAGTATATTTATACTCAGCGCCCCACTGCCGAAGCGATGGTTGTCCTGGGGATCGTTAAGCCAGTGATCGAGTATGTAGAAGAACATTATCAAAGCCATATTGCGCTAAATGAAGCTGCGGAGATGGCTTGTTTAAGCGTGCATACATTCTGCCGGACATTTAAAAAGGCTACCGGCTATACATTTGTTGAGTACGTCAATCATATCAGATTGAAACATGCTGAAAAATTACTGCTGTCGACGAAAAAAATGATCAGCGAGATTGCGTATGACACCGGCTTTACAAATTTGAGCTATTTTAATCGCAAGTTCAAAGAGTCCTATACAATGGGTCCGAGCAAATACCGTAAAATTAGTGGCATTGAGGAACTTAACTGCAATGGCTTTAATCATACATTGAATAATAGCAACAGTATTTGAAATAATGTCAATATAGACAAAGAATTACCGGATATAGAGGAAAAACTGTGTTAAAGTACCTCGTATCCGGTTTTTGTTATTTATTTGTATGACAAAAAGCACAAATTAATGAAATTGATATTTTTAATTAAAAAAAGCTCTAAAAGCAAGATAGTACAAATGTGCGACAAGAATGAAATAGAATTGTCCATGGCTGGGTAGTATATTTAACTCAAGTAACAGCAATACCAATTATTTATCCGGATGGCGCCGAACCAATTGGTAAAACTACATAAGGAGGCATTGTATGAAAAGGTTAATAGTAGCACTGGTAACAGTTTTATCACTTCTCACAGTAACGGCTTGCGGCAATAGTAATAAAGAAAAAGAAGAAACAGCATCAAGTGACGTACCAGAAAGTATCACGGTTATATGTAACTCGGATGAGCAGGAGCTTTTTGAGTATATTGCCGAGAAATACAAGGAAGAATATGACGTCGAAGTTAAGATTATCAATCAGGCTTATGACAGCACCCACGAGAAGATTACGACCACCTGGACCGGCGGCGGTGAAGGTGATGTGTGTTATGTTGACACCCCTTGGGCAGCTGAATTTGGCAGTCTCGGCATCACCATCGGACTGAATGACTACATGAGTCAGGAATATCAGGATGGTTTTGTCGATAGTGCCCTTGACCAGATGTATTACGATGAGCAGGTTCAGGCAATTCCCTTTGCTAATAATGGGAAATGGATGTTCTATAATAAAGCGGCGCTGGCAGAGGCAGGCTATGATGCACCTCCGACTACCTGGGATGAGCTCAAGGAAATGTCTGAGACTTTGATTGAAAAAGGGATCTGTAAGTATGGGATTGCCTGGGGCGCATCACAGGCAGAAGGGCTGATGTGCGATCTGACAACGATGATCTATGGCTTCGGCGGAAGCTGGCAGAATGAAGATGGCACCTTTGCTTTTAACAGCCAGGAGTCGGCAGCTGCGCTGCAGTTTATCTACGACTCGATGCAGGACGGATGGGCTGACCCGGCCTCCATAACCTACAGTGACAGAGACTGCGTTGATCCATTTTTGGCAGGTGATACGGCGTTTGTGATGAACTGGTCTTATATCTATGAGTATGGAAATGATCCGGCGAACTCAAAAGTGGCCGGTGATGTCGATATCTGCCTGATGCCAGGTACCGGTCAGGCGGTGAGTTCATCAGTCACCGGCGGCGGTGGACTAGGTGTTATGTCGACCTCGAAGTATCCGGAATATGCGTTCGAATTTATTGAAATGGTGACCAGTTCGGAAATCCAGCAGTATGCTTTAGAAACGTATAGTTCGCTGCCGACCATCAAGAGTCTGTATGAAGATGAGGAGCTATTGGCTGCGAATGAAGCCCTGGGGAAATTTTATCCCCAGTATGAAACGGCTCATTACAGACCGTTGCTGGTGAAGTACAGCGAATGGTCAAATACTGTTCAGCCGTTGTTCTCGGGTGCCCTGGCCGGTGATATGACGGTTACCGAAGCACTGGAACAAGCTGAGAGTGCATCAGCACCATTTGTCGAATAAGCTAAACTATAAATAAGCGGCGGGCCGGTTATGCTGCCTGCCGCTTGCTTTATTAGCGGGAAAGAAGTGGTAAGTAAATGAAAAGAAGAAAAGGTGTTGGCAGGGCTGAAGCCAGGACGGCATATGGAATGATTACACCGGCGATGCTGGTGATCGCGGGACTAGGGCTTTTACCGGTGTTGGCGGTCATCTGGCTGAGCTTTAATCAGGTCAATCCCGGGACCCTGGCGACGGAGTATGTGGGGCTTTCAAATTATACCGAGGTGCTCAGCAATGGAGCGTTTTGGAACTCCCTAAAAATCACGTTGTATTTTTCCCTGGTTTCGGTATTGATCCAGATTATCCTGGGAACCCTGGTGTCATTGCTTTTAAACCAGGACTTCAAAGGCCGAGGATTTGTGCGGGCGATTATGCTGATACCCTGGGCGGTTCCGACCATTGTCAACGCCAATCTATGGAAATGGATTTTTAATGCCAACTATGGGATCTTAAATAAAGTTCTGATCCATTTTAACATCATTGATGAGAATATTGTCTGGCTGGGAGACGGCAAACTGGCCATCCACATGATTATTTTATCTGATACCTGGAAGATGCTCCCGCTGGTTGCGCTGATGTTACTGGCCGGTCTGCAGACGGTTTCCCTGGAAGCAAAAGAAGCTGCCCTGATTGATGGGGCGAATGCCTGGCAGCGTTTTAAGGCAGTATATTTACCGGCGCTAAAGCCGATGTATACCGTAGTGCTGGTACTAAGAACCATTCAGACCATCAGGGTCTTTGATATCGTCTATGCTCTGACTGCCGGCGGTCCCAATGACAGCACCAAGGTCATCAGTTTCTATGCCTACCGGGAAATATTTGATTATTTAAACTATGGGAAGGGATCGGCAATCTGTATTATTATCGCAGTGATTATCTTGCTGTTAAGCCTGATCTACTTAAGAGTTGGAAAGGCAGGGGATTAGGGGATGGGTCAATCAAGAAAGAGAAAAATAGGCAGAATGTTCCTATATGCAGCAGTCGTATTGCTTGTGACCTGGACCTTGCTGCCAATTCTGTGGATGTTCATTTCAAGCATTATTACCGAGAATGAATTGCTCAGCAGCGACCGGATCCTGCCAACGGCCGTGACCTTCGAACGATATCAGTCATTGCTGTTTGATGGGGCGCCCAGTAAACAGGTAACGATATTTCGGGCAGCCCTTTTAAATAGTTCCATTATTGCCGGAGCAACCACTCTGATCAGCCTGGTAATGGGGGCGGTGGCTTCCTATGCGTTTGCGCGGCTGCGATTTAAAATGAAAACCCCAATGCTCTTTGGGGTGATGTTTTTTCAATTGCTGCCACCCATTGCATTGGTCATTCCTTATTATATCATGGTCAGCCGGATGCAGATGCTCGATCAGCTCTCAACCCTAGTCATTATCAATACCAATGCGGTATTGGCATATGTCATATGGGTGTTAAATGGGTATTTTAAATCGATTCCTTATGAATTAGAAGAAGCCGGGCGGGTCGATGGATGCAGCTTTAACCAGGTATTTTGGAAAATCATCATGCCAACGGCGGTCCCGGGTTATGTGGCGGTAGGAGTGCTGTCCTTTTTGATGGCCTGGGATGAGTTCTTATATTCACTGATATTTACCTCGTCCGAAGCATCAAAAACACTGACGGTAGCGGTTTCCGAGTTCGGCACGAAATACGGCATTGACTATGGCATGATGATGACGGCCGGATTACTGGCGACCGTTATCCCGGTAGTTCTGGCACTGATCTTCCAACGCTACATTGTCAGCGGATTAACTCAGGGTTCCGTGAAAGGATAAGGGGATGAAAATGAAAATAAGAATCGGGCTCGCCGGTGTCGGCGACATTGCTAAAATAAGATATCTCTACGCAATTGACAAGCTGCCGGATCAATACGAACTTGTAGCGTTATTCACATATAATGAGAAAAAATGTCAGGCCCTTGAAAGCCAATATCAGATACCGGTTTATTCCAATTATCAAGACTTCCTTAATAACGATGCGGTTGATGCGGTGATTATCTGCACCAGACACACGAACCATGCAAAGATGGCGATACTGGCGATGGAGAAGGGCAAAGGTGTTTTGGTCGAGAAACCGGCAGCGGTCAGTGCCACTGACGTCCGGCGGATAAGGACAACCGCCCTGAACACCGGGAAGCACTGCATGCTGCTTCCGACGATGGGATATCCATGCTTTTTAAAGGCTAAAGAAATGATTCGAAGCGGGGTGATTGGGCGCATCTGTTCTGTCGACGGTGTCTTTGCCAACAGCGGTCCGGGTCATGCTGCCTGGTTTCTTGATCAGGAGCAGGCGGCCTGGGGTGTGATGGCAGATCTGGGCATCTATCCGATTGCCGCACTTTCCTATCTGCTGGGTCAGATCGAGAGCGTATCGGCCAGCTGCCAGACAGTCTTCCCCCAAAGAAAGCTTAATAGTGGCGAAGTGGTCACTGCCAGTGTTGATGATAATGTCGCCGCCGTCCTGACCTGGGAGAATGGTGTGGTGGGAACCATCCGGGCAAGCTGGTGCGTGGGTTCGAATAAAAGCAACAGCCTTTATAATCTGACGATCTATGGCAGCGAAGGGATTCTTTTTATTAATCTTTTGTCTCACCAGCTGATCATATTTAAGCCGGATTGGGGTGACAAACCCTTTCATTACCAAGGTCTCTATCCTTGCTATGAGGTGCTATTACCGGAGTTTGACGATCACCTCACCATCATGGAGCAATATTATCAGTGGTATATTAGCTGCGATCACACCGAGGAAAGGTATCAGCTTGATATGCAGGTGGATGTGATTGCGGTGATTGAAGATATGTATGAAGCCTCGGCTATAGGAACGACAATTAAAAAAAGTATAAAGAGGTGAATGATGAACAATCAATTTAAGTGGGAATTTACTGACGATCGGGGCACCTTTATGAGTACCAGCTCACAGTCGGTCAATCAGTTGTATTTTCCGGTCTGCAATGAGGCCGGGATGATGGCGTCGGTCAGCCCGTTCGGGGGTGGTGATGCCAAGCGCAGTCAAAATGAATTTTTGTATTTGCCGGTGTCGATAGAGGATCTGCATAACAACCGGTCGACGAGGAATTTCTGGATATACACGAAGGGAAAAGGTGCCTTTTCAGTTACCGGCAACTCTATGCGGCAGCGGGCCGATAATACCTTTGCTGATCAAAAGGACAGCAGCGTCCGGGTGGAAGGCGGACTTTTATATCATCGTCTGCATACGGAAATCCCCGAACTCAGTTTGAAGTGCCGGTTTACTACATTTTGCCCGGCGAATGAGGATGCCGTTGAGCTCAATGTGGTAGCGATTGAAAACAACGGCAGTGAACCAATTTGTTTTACCCCGACGGCAGCCTTTCCGCTGTTTGGCCGGTCCGCCGATAATATGCGTGATCACCGGCATGCGACCTCTTTGATGCATCGGGTCCAGGTAAAGGAAAATGGGATTGTGCTAAAACCGACAATCCACCACAACGAACGTGGACATGAGCCAAACGACACCAGCTACTTTGTATATGGCGCGGCACCGGCAGGAGGGAATCCCACGGATATATTCCCGACGGTGGAAGAGTTTATCGGTCCCGGTGGTACATATGACTGGCCCTATGCCGTGGTTGCCGATCAGCAAGCTGATACATCCGGGGCATATCGAAAAGACGGGATGGAGGCGATCG